>LDZU01006138.1_pt1 | contig 21211 bp, 16 predicted proteins | sample 615531 | NCBI WGS metagenome assembly LDZU01 (sample SAMN03408293, study PRJNA278302) | terrestrial metagenome | isolation source: oil reservoir sample SB2 | place: USA: Alaska, North Slope, Schrader Bluff formation | collected 2011-09 | reverse complement strand
TTCTCTTATTCCGATCGATTCAGCGATTTCGGTGATGGGTTTTAGTTTAGCTTCTTGGGCTATCTGTAGATCTGATTTCATTTTAGTTCCTCCTAATTTGGTATTTATGTAATATATTTTTTATTTAAAAATATAAAAAAGACAGAAAAGGAATATATAATACAAATTCTATTCCTCCTCTGTCTTTTTACCTGAGAGATTTTTTCTATTAATAGACAAGAGAAAATTACCCCTTCGGTGTTTTTAAAAAACTTTCCAGAGTTCTGTCCAGTAAGGGTCCTTTTGCCTGAGAGTTTAAATGTATAATACATTTTGCCCCTTCGGCTCCTTTTCTAAGAAGAAAAGACTTCTCCCCCTACCTTCATACAGATTACTATATTTAATTAGTGAAAAAGTTTTTAAAGTTATTTAGCATTTTTCTATTATCCTAAAATTCAGATATTTCATTCTATTAATATTATACTACATTGATTTTTAAAATCCTTCTTTTTTTTAAAAAAAATTAAAAAATATTAAAATATTTTGTATGGTTAATAATTGAAGATATGTTATAATTGTTACTGTAAATAAGTTGGTATTAATAGATTATTAGAATTTTATAGTGTATATTATTAAAATTGAAAAGCCATAAATTGGAGGGATTTATTTGAAAAAGGGAGAAAAACAAGATTATATTGCTATTTTGGATTTTGGTTCACAATATACTCAATTGATTGCCCGCCGGGTAAGGGAAGCTAAGGTGTATTCTGAAATATTTCCCTATTATATTGAACCAAGTAAATTATTAGAAAACCCACCAAAAGGAATTATTCTTTCCGGAGGTCCTGCTAGTGTGTATGCTGACCAAGCACCAATTTGCGATACAGATATATTTCAGTTAAATATTCCTATATTAGGTATTTGTTATGGTGCTCAGTTAATAGCTCAGACTTTTGGGGGAAAAGTATCTAAGGCTTCTCAAGCAGAATATGGGAGAGCAAATATTATTTTAAATAATGATAGAGATATTTTTTATGGGTTTCCCACCACCACTACTTGTTGGATGAGTCATCAGGATTTAATAGAAAATATTCCTCCAGATTTTAAAGTTATTGCTCGTAGCGAAAGCACTAAAGCAGCAGCCATAGTGAATGAAGGTAGAAAAATTTATGGACTCCAATTTCATCCAGAAGTAACTCATACTACTTTAGGGAAAAAGGTATTTGAAAATTTTCTTTATAAAATATGTAATTGCCAACAAAATTGGAATGTCTATTCTTACATTAATCAATCTATTAATGATATTAGAAATAAAGTGAAGAAAGATAGGGTAGTTGCTGGAGTAAGTGGAGGGATAGATTCTCTGGTTGCAGCAATATTAACTAATCAAGCAATTGGTAACCAGCTATATTGTATTTTTATTAATAATGGCTTATTAAGAAAGGGAGAAGTAGAAGAAGTACAAAAAGTATTTAAAGATAATTTTGATATTAATTTAATCTACATTGATGCTTCTGAAAGGTTTTTAGAAAAATTAAAAGATATAAATGATCCTGAAAGAAAGAGAAAAATTCTGGGAGAAGAATTTATTCGGGTGTTTGAAGAAAAAGCAAAAAGCATAGGCAAGGTAAAATATTTATTACAGGGAACTCTTTATCCAGATGTTATTGAAAGCATCTCCCAAAAAGGCCCTTCTTCAACAATAAAATCTCACCATAATGTAGGGGGATTGCCCAAAAAAATGAGACTGGAAGTTCTGGAACCTCTAAAATACTTATTTAAAGATGAGGTAAGAAAAATTGCGAAAAAATTAAGATTACCTGAAGAAATCATCTGGAGACAACCTTTCCCAGGGCCAGGTTTAGCTATCAGGATAATTGGACCAGTAGAAAAAGCAAAATTAAATATTTTAAGAGAAGCAGATGAGATAATTAAACAGGAGATAATAGATGCAGGCTTGTATAAAAAAGTATGGCAATCTTTTGGAATCTTATTACCTGTAAAGAGTGTGGGAGTAATGGGAGATAGTCGAACCTATGAATTTGCTCTGGTTCTAAGAATTGTAACCAGTGAGGACGGCATGACTGCTGATTGGGCTAAGATTCCCTATGCAGTATTGGAAAAGATATCAAACAGAATTATTAATGAAGTAAAAGGTATCAATAGGGTGGTTTTTGACATAAGTTCGAAGCCACCAGCGACGATTGAGTGGGAATGAAAATAGCGGGTAGCGTATAGCGTAGAGCGTATAGTTAGGAAAGAGGAAGTCAGAATTCAGAAAACAGAAGCCAGAAGTCTAATCCGTATCTCGTATTATAGCGGATAGAAAATGTCATTGCGAGCGACCGTAGGAAGCGTGGCAATCTCGATACTGTTGAGATTGCTTCGTCGTTTCCATCGCAATGACAGACTACAGTCCATAGACAGGGGAAGCCTGTCCTGCTGGTAGACCAAAAGCAACTGGTAAACCGGATAACTGGCAAACTGGTTAACTAAATACCTGAATAATTACAAATATTTAGAAATAATTAATAAATATGAAAGGATGAATGTATTGGATAAGATGTCAACATTAGTAGTGGTTGGATCACAGTGGGGAGATGAAGGAAAAGGTAAGATAACTGATCTACTTTCTGAGGAAGCAGACATTATTGTTCGATATCAGGGCGGATGTAATGCTGGTCATACGGTAGTAAAGGGTGATAAGCAATTTATCTTTCACCTCGTACCTTCTGGTATTTTACATCCTGGTAAGAAATGTTTTATTGGTAGTGGGGTAGTAGTAGACCCCGAATACTTATTACGAGAAATAGAAGATTTGAGGAAAAAGGGAGTAGAAGTTGATGGTAATTTATTTATCGATTATAAAGCTCATATAGTACTACCTTATCATAAAGCCTTAGATGAGATAAAAGAAGAGAGGAGAGGTAAAAATAAAATAGGAACCACCAAAAGAGGTATTGGCCCTGCTTATTTAGATAAGGTTTCGCGTAACGGAATAAGAATGGTTGATTTAATTGAAGAAAAATCTCTGTCGGAGAAATTAAAGATTAATCTTGGTGAGAAGAATGAAATTTTTGAAAGGCTATACGGTATTAAGATATCTAAAAAAGAAAGTAAAACACTGGTAAAGGAATATCTAGAATATGGGCGATTATTAAAAAAATATGTTGTTGATGTTTCTATGATGATAAACCAAGCAATTGAAGAAGGTAAGAAAGCGCTATTCGAGGGGGCTCAAGGAACCCTTTTGGATATTGACCATGGTACTTACCCCTATGTAACTTCCTCTAATCCGATAGCAGGTGGTGCTTGTACAGGAATTGGTATAGGACCAACTAAGATAGATAGAGTTTTAGGAATAACTAAAGCCTATACTACCAGAGTAGGAAGTGGACCTTTTCCTACAGAGATAAAAGGGGAATTGGAAGAATATATTAGGCAAAAGGGTGGGGAATTTGGGGCAACTACCGGAAGGCCTCGAAGATGTGGTTGGTTTGATGCAGTTATATTAAACTACGCAGTCAGAATCAATGGGATGGACAGTATGGTCTTAACCAAGATAGATGTTCTAAGTAATTTGGATAAGATCAAAATATGTACTTCGTATAAATATAATGACGAAATAATAAAAGAGTTTCCAGTTAATTTAGAAATTTTACAGAATTGTATTCCGGTATATGAAGAGATGGAAGGATGGAAAGGTGATATTTCACAGGTAACCAAATATGAAGACCTTCCTGAACAATTAAAAGCCTATATTAGTCGAATAGAAGAATTAGTAAAAACTAAAGTTGTCATAGTGTCTATTGGTCCAAGAAGAAGACAGACAATCATTCGGGAAAAGGTATTTAAATAAAAAATGAATGTTAATTGGTTAAATAGTTACTTGGTTAGTTAGTTTAAGTTTAACGACTAATTACAGTAAATGGTGAATAGTATTCCATTTTGTCGAATAGTATATAGCGAAGAACGATAATTGTTGTTTAAGAATTCAGGAGCCAGCAGTCAGGAGTCAGAAGAATATAAAATAACTTAACAAGATAATATAACCTTATATTCTAAAATAATTCTGAATGCTGGATTCTGTCTACTGGCTTCTATTTTATCTACGAGATACGATTCACAAGATACGAGATACGAATATGGTTTTTCGTTTTAACTTTTTAACTTAATCAACTAGTCTGACTTTTAACTCGTAACTTGAAACCTACTTAACCATTAACCAATTAACCAACTAACTAGCTAACCAGCTAACTAAATAAAGAGGTGATGATATTGATTGATCGATACTCTCTTCCAGAGATGAGAAGTATTTGGGAAGAGAAAAATAAGTATAAAATATGGTTAAAGATAGAGCTTTTAGTATGTGAAAGTCTATTTAAATTAGGTAAGATAGATAAGAATGTAATGGAAAACCTAAGAAAAAATGCACGATATACTTTAAGCCGTATTAAGGAGTTAGAAGAAATAACCCGCCACGATGTGTTAGCCTTTACTACTGCTGTAGGAGAAAATTTAGGAGAAAATTCGCGTTATTTTCATCAAGGATTAACTTCTTCTGATGTACTGGATACTTCTTTGGCCTTAAGGTTAAAACAATCTGCCGAGATAATTATAAGAGATATTGAAAGTTTATTAAAAATATTAAAGGAAAAAGCCTTAGAACACAAATATACCATAATGGTGGGAAGAACTCACGGTGTTCACGCTGAGCCAATAACCTTAGGCTTTAAATTTGCTTTATGGTATTCAGAGATGCAAAGAAATTTAGAAAGAATGAAAAGAGCCAAAGAAGAGATAAGTTGTGGCAAAATATCAGGAGCAGTAGGAACTTTTGCTCATATCGAACCCTATATAGAAGAGTATGTATGCAAAAAACTTGATCTCTATCCAGCAAAAATATCAAATCAGATTATTCAACGAGATAGATATGCTTATTACTTGAGTGTTCTGGCAGTAATAGCTAGTTCATTAGAGAAATTTGCTACTGAAATAAGGGGTTTGCAGAGGACTGAAATTCATGAAGTAGAAGAGGAATTTGCCAAAGGACAGAAAGGATCTTCCGCTATGCCACATAAAAAAAATCCTATAATTAGTGAGAGGATTTGTGGACTTTCGCGCGTAATAAGGGCAAATGCTATTACCGTCTTAGAAAATGTAAACTTATGGCATGAGAGAGACATATCTCATTCCTCTGCAGAGCGTATCATTATCCCTGATAGCAACATCCTCATCGATTATATGTTACAAAAATTTACTAATCTTATTACCAATTTAAATATTTATCCCGACCATATGAAAGAAAATATAGAAAAGACTAGAGGCTTAATATTTTCTCAAAAGATAATGTTAGAGCTTACCAAAAAAGGTCTTTCACGAGAGGAGGCTTATAAGATAGTTCAGAGAATTTCTATGAAGGTTTGGCAGGGAAAAGATAATTTTAAAGAGCTTTTGTTGACAGATTCTGAAATAAGCAAGTATTTGTCTAAATCGGAAATAGAAGAGTGTTTTAATTATCAGTTTTATCTAAGGAATATAGGTACAATATTTAACAGAGTATTTGGTCAGCAAGCACCTGAATAATAATGAGTTTAAGGAAAATATAAAATATATGTCCTGAAAAGCAAAAAGGTGTCATTCTTGTCCCCCCATTTATTAAAAAATATTTAAAAAATATGTTAAAATATATTGATTAATTACAATGATTTTGATATATTATCATTTGTATTTCAATGTTATTTTAAAGTATGAAAATTTGGAAAACTTATATGATGAAAAATATAGTTGATTTTAAAAGAAAGGGGGGCGATATAGGCTAATATATCGCGAAGTAGAAGAATGAATTACTTGGGAAATCATTTATTGGTAGAGCTTTATAATTGCAATTCAAACTTAATTAATGATGTTTTAAAAATAGAAGAACTACTATTAGAAGCAGTAAAAATATCAGGCGCGAATGCTTTAAACTCAACTTTTCACAAATTTTCTCCTCACGGAGTAAGTGGGGTAGTAGTGATTTCGGAATCTCATTTCTCTATACACACTTGGCCTGAATATGGTTATTGTGCTTTAGATATTTTCACCTGTGGTACCGAAATTAAAAGCCATCTTGCCTTGGAATACCTTAAAAAGGAATTAGAAGCAGGCACAATATCAGTAACTGAAGTAAAAAGAGGAATTTTGGATTTTCCTGTTAAACTATTACATAAACCGGAGGTTTGTAAAAAATGAGCTCCATAAAAAAAGAATTTTATGCTACCAATGCCTGGGGATTGTTAACCAGTGTAGACCTTTATGGATGTAATCCTGAGACCATAAGAGATGCCAGGGCTATAAAAAGATATGTTGATGAGCTTTGTGAATTAATAGAAATGAAGCAATTTGGAGAAACTCAGATTGTAAATTTTGGCGAAGACGAAAAAGTTGCTGGTTTTTCTGTGGTTCAATTGATTGAAACTTCTTTAATATCAGGACATTTTGCTAATAAAACTAACAATGCTTACATAGATATATTCAGCTGCAAGTATTACGAACCTTCAGTGGTGGTAGAATTTACTAAAAAATTTTTTGACGCGAAAAATGTTAAAATGCATTATATTTTAAGGAGTTAGCAGTATTGAATAGTAAAGAAACGTGGATAGAAGAGAAGTTTGAGATTAAAAAAGGAAGAGCTTTAAAAATAAGGATTACAAAATCTCTGGAAAAGATAAAATCAGAATTTCAAGAGATTGAAGTTGTAGAAAGTCAGTCCTTTGGTAAGATTTTACTTATTGACGGAGTTATTATGCTTACTGAAGCAGATGAATTCTGTTATCATGAAATGATTGTCCATACCCCTTTATGTGTGCATCAAAAAGCTCAGAAGGTTTTGGTAATTGGTGGAGGGGATGGAGGAACCGTAAGAGAAATATTAAAGCACGATAGGGTAAAAGAAATAGAAGTCTGCGAAATTGACGAAAAAGTGATAGAGGTTTGTAAGAAGCATTTTCCTAATTTAGCCAATAGTTTTGATGACCCCAAAGTGAAAGTATATTGTGAAGATGGTAATAAATTCATAAAAACGCGCAAAAATAAATATGATATAATAATCGTTGATTCTTCAGATCCTATAGGTCCTGCTGAAGTTTTATTTAGGCGTGAATTTTATGAAGCAATGCATCAGGCCTTAAAAGATGATGGAATTGTAGTTACCCAAGCAGAATCGTTCTTTTACCATGAAAAAATCATTAAATCGCTATTCTCTTTTATAAAAGAGATATATCCTATTTCGGAATACTATTATACTATGGTACCTACTTATCCAAGTGGAGTGATTGGTTTCACTTTCTGTTCTAAAAAATATCATCCTCTAAACGATTTTAACCAATCAGAAGCTTTAAAGCTTACCGATTTAAAATATTATAATAAAGATATCCATAGAGCATCTTTTGTTCTTCCAACTTTTGCTAAAGGTTATAAAGGTTAAAGCATAAATTACTTTTTATAGTTTAATTAAGAGGCATAAAGTGAACGAACAACCAATTGGTTTTTTGGATTCAGGCTTGGGGGGGTTATCGGTAGTAAAAGAAGTCAAAAAAATACTTCCCCGAGAAAACATTGAATATTTTGCTGATAACCAGCGTCAACCCTATGGCGAAAAAAGTCAAAACGAACTTATAAATTATACTCTTCAAATAATCAATTTTCTTATAAAAAAAAGAATTAAAGCTTGTGTTATAGCTTGTAATACAGCTACAGCTGCCAGTCTAAAACAAGCAAGAGAATGTTTTTCCCTTCCTATAATTGGAGTTATCCAACCGGCAGTTTGGGATGCAGTGAAGAAAACCTTAAATAAGAGAATTGGAGTTATAGCTACCGAGTTTACCATAAAAAACGAAGTTTATCCAAAAGAGATTAAAAAAATTGCTCCTGAAATAGAAGTTTTTTCTAATTTTTGCCCCAAATTTGTACCTTTGGTAGAAGCTGGCAAATTTAACACACCTGAAACTTACAAAGTTGCCCAAAAATATTTAAAACCTTTAAAAGAAGCACAAATTGATACTTTAATATTAGGCTGCACTCACTATTCTTTCTTAAAAGAAATTATTTCTGAGATTATGGGTCCAGGAGTAACACTCATAGATCCAGCGATGAGCACTTCTATAATATTAAAAGAAGCTCTTAATCAAGAGAGACTCTTAAAAGGAGAAGGGGAAAGTAAAGAAAATTACTATACCACAGGTTTACCAGAGAAAGTAGAAAAAATCGCTAAAATCATTCTCGATAGTCATAGTTTTGAAATCCAAAAGGTAAAATTAGAAGAATTAGAACAAAATATTTGATTAATATTTATTAATATTAAAGTAAACTCTATCATTGTAATTAGATATAAATTAAAAAAATAGTAATTTATTGTTTCGACTTTTAACTCCTAGCTCTTTACTATAAATGTTTATCTATTAGTTCTTAATTAACTAATGCAATATACATCCACTTTTTTCTTTAAGAATTAAAACTTTCAAATTGAACTCAAAGTCAATTGATTATCACATATTACTCATTACTTATCACCAAATTTTATATGAGATAAGAATTAATATATGTAATTTTTATAAAAATGTGTTAAAATTATCTTAAAATTAATTTTGACTAGGGGGTAAATAAAAATGAAAGCAGACAAAATCTGGATGGATGGAAAAATGGTCGATTGGGATAAAGCCCAAGTTCATATCTGTACTCATGCCTTGCACTATGGAAGTGGAGTATTTGAAGGTATAAGGGCATATGAGACAGATAAGGGAACAGCAGTCTTTAGATTGAAAGAACATATTGATCGTCTATTTAATTCTGCAAAGATATTAAAATTGGATGTTCCTTTTAATAAGGAACAGATTAGGCAAGCTATCAAAGATACCATAAAAGAAAACAATCTTAAAAGTTGTTATATCCGCCCTTTGATTTATCGGGGGTTTAAAGAATTGGGCGTAAATCCATTCAAATGTCCGGTAAATTGTGCTATCGCTGTCTGGGAATGGGGTGCTTACTTAGGGGAAGAGGCGTTAGCCAAAGGAATTAAGACTAAAATTTCAAGTTATGCTCGAAATTATATTAATTCAACATCTCAAAAGGCAAAAATTTGCGCAAATTATATTAATTCTATATTTGCTAAGATGGAGGCAATTGAAGCAGGAGTAGATGAAGCAATTTTATTAGATACCAGAGGTTATGTTACTGAAGGGTCAGGTGAAAATTTATTCTGGATTAGAAATGGTATAATTTATACTACTCCTACTGCCACAGTATTAGAAGGAATTACTCGGGATTCTATAATAAAAATTGCTGATGATTTAGGTTACAAGGTCCAGGAAAAATATACAGGACGTGATGAACTTTATATTTCTGAAGAAGTCTTTTTTGCTGGCACTGCTGCAGAAGTAACTCCTATTAGAGAGATTGACAACTACCAGATTGGAGAAGGTAAGCGCGGGCCAATAACTGAGAAAATACAAAAGAAATTTTTTGACATTGTTAAGGGGAAAGATGAAGAGTATTCCGATTGGCTTGATTACGTCTAATATATCTGAAAATAGCATATGAAGTTTACTCCCCTGACAGTCCTGTTTTAGATTGAAAAATAATTAATAAATAAATTGGAAGGATGATAGAAAATGACTATTTCTGACAGAGTAAGAAATATAAATCCCTCCCAAACTTTAGCAATTACTGCACAAGCACTTAAAATGAAGAGAGAGGGAAAAAAGGTAATTAGTTTTGCTGCAGGTGAACCAGATTTTGACACCCCAGAAAATATTAAAAAAGAGGCTATTTCCGCCATTAAAAATGGTTTTACTAAGTACACTGCAAGTTCGGGGATAATTGAGTTGAAAGAAGCCATAATTGAAAAGTTAAAAAAAGATAATTATGTAGAATATAAAACTTCAGAAATTATTATTTCTAACGGAGCAAAACAATGCCTGTTTAATGCTATATTAACTCTATGTAATCCGGGCGATGAGGTATTATTACCTACTCCCTGCTGGGTTAGTTATACAGAACAGATTAAATTTGCGCAAGCAGTTCCTATTTTTATAAAAACTAACCAAGAAGAAGATTTTAAATTGTTAGCTGCTCAAGTTGAAGAGAAAATTTCCCCCAGAACCAAATTGCTTATTCTAAATAGCCCTAATAATCCTACCGGTGCGGTTTATGAGCCAGAAGAACTAAAAAAAATTGCTCAACTTCTTTTAAAATATAATATCTATTGCCTATGTGATGAAATATACGAGAAATTAATTTATGATAATGCTGAACATTTAACCATTGCATCTTTGAGTAAAGAAGTAAAAGAGAAAATCATTATTATAAATGGTGTCTCTAAATCTTATGCAATGACTGGTTGGAGAATTGGTTATGCTGCAGGTCCAGAAGAAATTATTTCAGGGATGTCTAAAATCCAGGGTCATAGCACTTCTAATCCTAATTCCATAGCTCAAAAAGCAAGTGTAGAAGCCTTACTGGGAAGGCAAGACACTATTGAAGCGATGAGAAAAGCCTTTGATGAGAGAAGGAAATATATGGTAGAAAGGTTAAATAAAATAGAAGGAGTTTCCTGTCTTGCTCCATCTGGAGCTTTTTATGCCTTTCCCAATGTAAGTAAAATATTAAAAAAGGGTATTGAATATAACGGTAAAAAGATTGATAATTCTTTTGATCTTTCAAATTTTATTTTACAGGAAGCTGAAGTTGCCTTAATTCCAGGTAGTGCTTTTGAAGCTGAAGGATATCTGAGGTTGTCATACGCTGCATCTTTAGAAGATATTAAAGAGGGGTTGAGTAGGATAGAAAATATTTTATGATATTAACGATTAAATAGTTGTTAGTGAATAGCATAATTAGTATATAGTATCTAGTATCGAGTATATAGTAAAGAGATTGTAAGGTAGAAATTAGAAGTCAGAAACTAGAAAATAATCATAGTGCGTATCAAGTATCATATGAAAAAAATAAAAATCAGGAGTAGGGGTACAATGCATCGTGCCCACAAGAGCCAGAAGGCAAAGGCAAAAAAGAAAAGATAGATTCCCATTTCCATGGGAATTACAAAATGGGGTGCGGGGATGACCCTAGTGAAGTAAGGCTTCACGGGGCAGACAAATGTAGGGGTTCGATTTATCGAACCCGCTAAAGAAAACTACAAAAACAAGCCAGGTCGGGTAAATTCGAGCCAAAAAAATCCAAGGAGTGTAATCCCCCAATATAGGCTTATGAAAGATAAACGCTTCGTAGTTTATAGATTGCGAAAATTAGCAATATTACTCAGGATTTTAGGTTTAGATGTACTATATTCGCAAAATGAAGATTATATATCAGTTATTAATTTTGCGGGAAGAGCACATAGGATTTTAATATCCAGGGTAAAGTTTTTAAGAAAATTGCCCTGGATATTTTATCTTATCAGCAACGACCTTGATGAACAATTAGAACAGATCGTAAAAGGATTAGAGTTAAAAATCGAGAAAAATAATTTGTTTACCCGGTGCTCAGCTTGCAATAATCTTTTGCAAGAAGTTCAGGAAGAAGAAATTAAAAATGAAGTACCAAATGATGTTTGCAGGAAAGGTTACTGGTTTAAAAAATGTTCTAATTGTGGAAAGATTTTTTGGAATGGAAATCATATGATTACTCTAAAAGAAAAATTTAAAAAATTAAACATATAAAAAAAATTAATTATACAGAATAATTTAAGAGAAAAGATTGTGAAGATAAAAATGAAAATGTTAGAGAATCTGAACATCAAGCAACAAGAAGCAGTAAAAGCTGAAAATGCCCCAATATTGGTTATTGCCGGAGCAGGTAGTGGAAAAACAAAGGTACTAACTCATAGGATTGCTTATTTAGTCTTTGAAAAGAAGATAAATTCAGGTAATATATTGGCAGTAACCTTTACCAATAAAGCAGCCCAAGAAATGAGAGATAGAATTGAATTATTAAGTAAAGAAATTTATGATCAGAGAATAATGAAAGATTTATGGATGGGAACATTTCATTCAATCTGTGCCCGAATTTTACGTCGAGAGATAGAGGCTTTAGGTTATGATAAAGATTTTGTGATATACGATAAAGCAGACCAATTAAGTCTGATAAAAAGATGTCTCAATATTCTTGATTTAGATAATAAAAGATATAGTCCTAATATTATTTCATCTATTATAGATAAAGCCAAAAATAACTTAGAAGATGTTGAATTATTTGAATATAATGCTATGAATTATTTTAGTAAAATTGTAACAAAAGTATATAGACAATATCAAGAAGAATTGTTCGAAAACAACGCCCTAGATTTTGGTGATTTAATTTTATTAACAGTAAGACTCTTAAAGGAAAGACCTAAAATTTTAGAATACTATCAGGATAAGTTTAGATACATTTTGGTAGATGAATATCAAGATATAAATTTCGCGCAATATAAATTGATAAAATTACTTTCTGAAAAATATTATAATTTATTCGTAGTAGGAGACCCTGATCAGAGTATTTATAAATTTAGAGGAGCTGATTTGAGTAATATTTTGAGATTTGAAAAGGATTTTCCTCGTAGTAAAGTTATTAAATTAGAACAGAATTATCGATCTACTCAGATTATATTAGATGGAGCAACGAATTTAATAAGAAATAATAAAAACCGAAAAGAAAAAAAACTTTGGACTGATAAAAAAGGTGGGCAAAAAATAAGATGTTATGAAGCATCAAGTGCACTTGATGAGGCAGTATTTGTAGGGCAGGAGATTATGAAAATAAATAAAAGAGAAAATAAGGCTTTTAAGGACTTTGCCATTCTGTATAGGACTAATGCTCAATCTCGGTCATTTGAGGAGATTTTTAATAAACAAGGAATTCCTTTTAAGGTAGTAGGAGGTTTAAGATTTTATGAGAGAAAAGAAGTAAAAGATGTTTTAGCGTATCTTCGCTTTATACAAGACCAGAAAGATTGGGTAAGTTTTTTAAGAATTATTAATAATAATAAATGGGGAATTGGCAAAGTCACTCTATCTAAATTAGAAGGTTTGGCAAAAAAGTATAATTTAAATTATCACCAGGCTTTGAAACAACATTTAAAGATAATAAATATGTCTATAAATAGGGTAGAAAAAATAAAATATTTTATTTCTTTAATTGATGAATTTAATAAAAAGAAAGATAGGATTAAAGGAAGTGAAATATTAACCGAATTAATACAGAAGATTGATTATTATACAGAACTGAAAAAAGAGGGAGAATTTAAAGCACAAACCAAGATCGAAAATGTAAAAGAATTAATATTGGCAATTCAAGAATTTGAAGAAGAAAATGAGGATAAATCATTAAGTGCCTTTTTAGAATACGTTGCTTTGATTACTGATATAGATCTTTATAGAGGAGAAGAAGATGCTGTAACAGTGATGACCTTACATAGTGCAAAAGGATTGGAATTTCCAGTGGTTTTTATTACTGGCTTTGAGGAAGGTATATTTCCGCATTCCCGCTCAATAAATAGTGAAGAAGAGTTAGAAGAAGAAAGAAGACTATGTTATGTGGGAATGACCAGAGCTAAGGAAAAGTTATATTTAACTTATGCCTGGAGAAGAAATTTAAATGGTAGCACTCTGTTTAATAGTGTTTCACGGTTTATAAATGAAATTCCCAGAGACCTCCAAGAAAATGTAAGTGTAGAAAAAGGAGAAAAAATTCCTTCCCATAACAAAAGAAGGGAACCAATTAATGTAGAAGTGGGAAACAAAATAAAACACTTAGATTGGGGAATAGGTACAATAATAGATAAAATAAGCACCGAAAATGATATCTTTATTACTGTGGATTTTGAAAAAGTGGGATTAAAAAAGCTGTCAATGAAATATGCACCATTGGAGAAAATATAATAAATAGTCGTTAGTAAATAGTGAATAGTCGTTAGTAAAGACAAAAGGGTACGAATTAATTGTACCCTTTTTAATTCTATACACTATACTTTACCCATTATTGGGGCGTATTAAATACGTCTTTCTAACCTACTTTTTTCTCTTTTCTTTTCTTCACTATATACTCGATACTATTTTAATATTTCTTCATTTATTTCGATTTCTGCTTTAGATTTCAAATCTTCTAATAAATTTTCAAAAGCTTTATTCTGCTTTGCGGGAAGCAAAGTTTGCAAAATATCTTCTTTAACTTCTTCAAGAGTTTTAATTGTTTCTGGTTTTTTATCAGTTATTTTTAAAATATGAAAACCAAAATCAGTCTTAACTACTTTGCTTAGTTCTTCTACTTCTAAAACAGAGATTACCTCTTCAAGTTCTGGAATGATTGTTCCTTTAGACAGATATCCCAAATCTCCACCTTGGGCAGCACTGGGGCCAATTGAATTTTCTTTTGCGACTTCACTAAAATCTTTGCCTGCTTTTAATTCTTCAAGAATTTCTTGGGCTTTTTCTTCGGTCTCTACTAAAATATTATATAAATGAACCTGTTCTTTTTCGGTAAATTTATCTTGGTTTTCTTTATAATATTCTTCAATTTCTTCTTCGCTTACCTGTACTTTATCTAAAATTTCTTTCTGTATTAAAGCCTGTACTAATATTTGTTCGGTCATCTTTTTAATTTGTTCTAACACATCCTCATCTTCTTCTAAGCCCATATTTTTCGCTTCTTGAATTAGCAATTTTTCGGAAATCATCTGATTGAGCACAATGGTTTTATCCAGTTGTAGTTTATACTCTTCTGGAATTTGTTCCCATAATTGATTAAATTCACCGAGAGTAATAGTTTGTCCTCCAAAAGAAGCTAATATCGTCTCAGGAGGTATAACAGTTTCGGTTTTTGGATTTGTTTCAGCAGTAGATGTTCCTTGGTCAGCTAAAATAGATGAGGGAATAAAAATTAAAAAGGTTAAAAGGCACAAAATTAAGATTGCTGTAGTTCGAAAAACACTCGTAGAATTATTCATTAAAAAACTCCTTTACAGATATATATTTGGATTGTAACATTATATTAAAGTGTACCATCTTTCAAAATTAAAGTAAAATAAATTTTATAGGTGGTCGATAAGGCAAGACTTTAACAAGTGGTCTATATATTTGAAAAACATTTTTTAAAATGGTAAACTTTGTTAGTTAGATAATAGAATATTTAGAGCAGCGGAATTTCAAAAATTCCGATGCTCTAAAATGAACATCTTTTTGAAAAAACAATATATTCTACCAAGATTGTCAGGAAAAGTTTTATATAAAATTTAAATGGAGTAAAAAGGAGATAGAGAGAGGTTTTGCGGGGAGTTCATTCCCCTGACAATCTTGTTACAAGATTGATTTAAAATGGTAGGTAGGAGGCGAGAAAGATGAACCGTGGTTCTAAAGGTATAGAAAATATTTTTAAAAAAATAGAAAAGTTAAGAGAAGAAATTAGAAACCACAATCATAGATATTATGTATTAAATGATCCCATTATTTCTGATGCTGAATATGATCAATTAATGAAGGAACTTACCGAGTTAGAGAAGAACTATCCTCAATATATTACTCCTGATTCTCCTACTCAAAGAGTAGGGGTAGAACCTGTGCCTGAGTTTGCAACTGTAAAGCACATTACCCCGATGCTCAGTTTATCTAATGCCTTTTCTGACGAAGAACTGATAGCCTTTGACCAGCGGATAAAAAAATTAGTTCCTGAGCAGAAAATAGAATATGTAGTAGAATTAAAGATTGATGGATTGGCTATCGCTTTAGTATATGAAAATGGTATTTTTATAAGAGGAGCAACTCGGGGAGATGGGGTAACTGGAGAAGAAATTACTCCTAATCTTAGAACCATAAAAACCATTCCTTTAAAATTATTTGGCAAAGATATACCTTCCCTCCTTGAAGTATATGGAGAAGTCTATATGAAGAAGAGTGATTTTAAGAAACTAAACGAAGGGAGAATGAAAAGTGGGGAGAGTCTTTTTGCCAATCCTAGAAATGCAGCAGCTGGTTCAGTAAGGCAGTTAGACCCTCGAATTACTGCCCAAAGGCATTTGGATATTTTTGTTTATAGAGCTACTTTTCCGGAAAATCCTAAAAAATTCCTTACTCATATAGAAGTGCTAAACTATCTTAAAAAGGTTGGGTTTAAGGTAAATCCGGAGATAAAACTCTGCGGAGATATAAAAGAAGCAATAAATTATTGTCATCAATGGATAGAAAAAAGAGAAAAATTAGATTATGAGATTGATGGGATGGTAATAAAAGTTAATTCTTTAATTATGAGGGAGAAGTTGGGTTCTACTACTCGAAGTCCTCGTTGGGCTATTGCCTATAAGTTCCCTGCACAGCAAACCACAACAAGGATTAAAGACATTATTGTTCAAGTAGGGAGAACTGGCGCATTGACTCCTGTAGCTATACTTAATCCAATTAAGATATCGGGTTCAGTAGTGCAGAGAGCAACTCTTCATAATGAAGATGAAATCAGAAGAAAAGATATTCGCATTGGTGATACTGTCTTAGTTCAAAAAGCTGGAGAAGTTATCCCCGAAGTGGTAAAAGTAATTAAAGAGAAGAGAACTGGCAAGGAAAAGGAATTTATTATGCCATCCAAATGCCCAGTATGTGGAGGAAAGGTATATAGACCAGAAGGTGAGGCAATCTCTCGGTGCGTTAATATTTCTTGCCCTGCACAAGTAAAAGAAAAAATTAGACATTTTGTCTCTCGAGATGCTATGGATATAGAAGGATTGGGACCAGCTATAATTGACCAATTGGTAGAAAAAAAATTAGTTAGGAATATTGCGGATTTGTATTTTCTAAAAAGAAATGAATTGATATCTCTTGAACGAATGGCAGAGAAATCTGCAGATAATTTATTAAGGGCAATTAAAGAGAGTAAAGAGAGACCTTTATTTCGTTTAATATATGGTTTAGGGATACGTTATGTGGGAGTTCATACCTCAGAAGTTATTGCCAGATACTACCCTACTCTAGATAAATTTAAGAAAGCTAGTTTAGAAGAATTAATTGAGATAGATGAAATTGGTCCCAAGATTGCAGAAAGTATAATTCTTTTCTTTAAGGAAAAAGAAAATTTATTTATTATTGAAAGATTAAGAGATGCTGGTTTAAATTTTGGTCGGGAAGAAGAGGCAATCCAGAAAGAAAAAGAATCTCTGCCCTTAAAGGGAAAGCAATTTGTTTTAACTGGTGCCTTAAAAGAATTTACCCGTAATCAGGCTAAAGAAATAATCAGTAAATTAGGTGGAAGGATAACCGGCAGTGTAAGTAAAAAGACCGATTATGTAATTGCGGGCGAAGACCCGGGGTCAAAATACCAAAAGGCTCAAGAATTAGGGGTCACTATAATTAATGAGGAAGAATTTAAGAAAATGATTAATAAAAAAAGTTAAATGGTTGCTTAGTTAGTTGGTTACTTGGTTTATTAATTTATTAATTGACCGATTCGTAGGTCAGGTGTCCCGCCTGTCTATGGACTATAATCTGTCATTGCGAGCTCCGATTTATCGGAGCGTGGCAATCTCGGAATTGAGATTGCTTCGTCACTTCATTCGCAATGACAAAAACCTATACGCTAAACGCTATAATACGAGATACGAGATACGAATTAAGGTGGAGGATAATAAAATGACTGAAAAAATAATTACTAAAAAAGAAGTAGAATATGTAGCTAAATTAGCTAAATTAGAATTTAATGAAGAAGAAAAAGAAGAATTTACTTATCAACTAAATTCAATTTTGGATTATTTTAAAAAATTAAATGAAATTAATACTGAAAAGATTGAACCTACTGCTTATGTTATCTCTATGCCTAATTTATTGAATAAAGACGAGGTTAAACCTTCTTTGTCTCAGAAAGAAGTACTTTCCAATACCAAATATGTCCAAAAAGGTTATTTCAAAGTTCCTAAAATAATATAATTTAAAATAAAGGACACAATTCATTGTGCCTCTACAAAAACAAAAAATAAAAATGCAGGATAAGCGAGATATAAAATAAGATAGATTCCCGCTTCCGCGGGAATGACAGGCGTAGGGGTTCGATTAATCGAACCCGTAAATAAGCGGCTCGGATAAATCCGACCCCTACCTCGACAGATTTGCCTGTCCACAAGACATCAGCAAGGTCAAAATTACATTTCCATCGTTATAGACGGTGGATTTTAAGTTTAATTAAAGTCAGAGGAGGAAGGATAGTTGACTTTACACAAATTAAGCGCTCATGATGTTATTGATTTATTTAAAAAAAAGAAGGTGACTGCATATGAAATTATTCAAGATATATACGACAGAATAGACAAAGTTGACGGCTTAGTCAAAGCTTTTTTAATTCTTAACCGAGAAGATGCTTTTAAACAAGCCAAAGAAATAGATATTAAATTCAAAAATGGAGAAGAACCACTTCCCTTAGCGGGTATAGCAGTTGCAATAAAGGATATTATAGCCACAAAAAAAATAGAAACCACTTGTGGGTCAAAAATACTTAAAGGTTTTCGTCCCCCTTACAATGCTACAGTAATAGATAAATTAAGGGAGGCAGGAGCCATAATAATTGGGAAAACCAATATGGATGAATTTGCAATGGGTTCATCTACCGAAAATTCTGCTTTTGGACCCACTAAGAATCCCTGGGATTTAGAAAGAGTGCCTGGTGGTTCAAGTGGTGGTTCGGCTGCTGCTGTGGCTGCAGATGAAGCCTTTATTGCTTTAGGTACAGATACAGGTGGGTCTGTTCGTCAACCTGCTTCTTTTTGTGGTGTAGTAGGTTTAAAACCTACTTATGGAAGAGTTTCTAGATATGGCTTGATAGCTTATGCCTCATCTTTAGATCAGATAGGTCCCATAACTAAAGATGTTGTTGATTGTGCACTAACAATGAACATTATTGCTGGACACGATAATAAAGACTCTACTTCTGCAGATTTAGAAGTTCCCGATTATTTAAGTTCTTGTCAGGAGGGGATAGAAAATATAAAGATTGGTGTACCTAAGGAGTATTTTGTTAAAGGAATAGATATAGAAGTTAAAGATGCCATTAATAAAGCCTTAAGAGTATTTGAAGAATTAGGGGCAAAAATAGAGGAAGTTTCACTACCGCATACAGAATATTCATTACCTACTTATTACTTAATTGCTACTGCAGAAGCAAGTTCTAATCTTGCTCGCTACGATGGAGTACAATATGGTTATAGAGTAGAAGATTGTAAAGATCTTTCTTCTATGTATGAGAGAACCAGAAGTGAAGGTTTTGGCAAAGAAGTTAAGAGAAGAATTATGTTAGGCACTTATGCCTTGAGCTCAGGATATTATGATGCTTATTATCTGAAAGCGCAAAAAGTACGTACTCTAATTAGAGAAGACTTTAGCAAGGCTTTCAATAAATATGACATACTTGTCACTCCTACTTCTCCTACCCCTGCATTTAAATTGAATGAAAAGATTGCTGATCCATTAACTATGTATCTCTCTGATATATATACTATACCCGTTAATTTAGCTGGTATACCTGCTATATCTTTAAATTGTGGATACAATAAAAACAATTTGCCTATAGGTTTACAGATTATAGGTAAACCATTTAAAGAAGAAACGATACTGAGAGTAGCATATAATTTTGAACAGAATTGTGAAATAGAAAAGAGAAGACCAGAGATAAGTTCAATAAAAGACAAGGAGAATGCAGAATGAGCGAAGAAATAGTAATCGGATTAGAAGTTCATATTCAACTTATGACTAAATCTAAGATATTCTGTCAATGTAGTACTGATTATATTGGTAAAAAACCTAATACCAATGTTTGCCCGGTATGTCTGGGATTACCAGGTTCACTTCCAGTACTTAATAAAAAGGTATTAGAATTTGCAATAAGAACTGCCTTGGCCTTAAATTGTAAAATTAATCGTGCAAGCATATTTCACCGAAAAAATTACTTTTATCCAGATTTGCCTAAGGCTTACCAGATTTCTCAATATGATTCACCTTTAGGGGTAAACGGGTATATGGAAATATTTATTCCTGAAAGTGATGAAAAACGTAAAATTGGGATTACTCGGGTTCATATTGAAGAAGATGCAGGTAAACTTATTCATGAGGGAGATATTGCTACTTCATCTTATTCTTTAGTAGATTATAATCGTTGTGGAATTCCTTTGGCAGAGATCGTCACTGAGCCAGAATTACGTTCACCTGAAGAAGCACGAATATTTTTAATAAAATTAAGGAACTTGGTTCAACACTTAGAGGTATGCGATGGTAATATGGAAGAGGGTTCACTGCGTTGTGATGCTAATGTTTCAGTTAGAGATATACAAACTGGAAATTTGGGAACTAAGACAGAAATAAAGAATATGAATTCATTTCGGGCAGTGAAAAAGGCTTTACAATTTGAAGTGGACCGCCAAAAAGAACTGTTGGCTGAGGGAGTAAAAATAGTACAGGAGACCAGACACTGGGATGAATCAAAGAATATCACCCTATCTATGCGGAGTAAAGAAGAAGCTCATGATTATCGTTATTTCCCCGAGCCAGATCTTCTACCTCTAAGGGTTAGTCAAGAAATGATTGAAGAAGTTAGAAAAACTCTTCCAGAATTACCGGAGGTTAGGAAGGAGCGTTTTATTAAAATTTATAACATTCCTGAATATGATGCTGAAATACTTACTTCGAGTAAGGCTTTAGGTGATTATTACGAAAAAGCTGCTTCCTTATATCCTGATAAAAAAGTAGTAAGTAATTGGATTATGGGAGAATTAATGCGATTTTTAAAAGAAGAAAAAATAGAAATAGAAGATTCTCCTATTTCTCCTGAAAATTTAATAGAGATGTTAAAATTAATGGATGAGAGAATAATTAGTGGTAAGATGGCTAAAGATATCTTTGAAACAATGTTCAAAACAGGCAAAGGGGCAAGGCAGATTATTAAAGAAAGTGGAGTAACTCAAATTACTGATGAGAATGAATTAATAAAGATAGTTGATAAAATAATCAAGGAAAATCCCAAATCAGTTGAGGATTTTAACCAGGGAAAAGAGAAAGCGATAAATTATTTAGTGGGCCAAGTGATGCGTTCTACCAAAGGAAGAGCTAAGCCAGATTTTGTCTTTGAAGCTATAAAACAGAGGATGAAAAAAATTAGGTAATGGTAATACAAACTTGCACTTAGAACCTTGAAAAACTGTTGATAATACAGTATATTCAGAGCATGAAAACATGTCCTCGATGCGGCAGTAAAA
>LDZU01010229.1_pt1 | contig 21338 bp, 22 predicted proteins | sample 615531 | NCBI WGS metagenome assembly LDZU01 (sample SAMN03408293, study PRJNA278302) | terrestrial metagenome | isolation source: oil reservoir sample SB2 | place: USA: Alaska, North Slope, Schrader Bluff formation | collected 2011-09 | reverse complement strand
CATACCCGGAAAGCACACTGCTCCACCTACCATCGAAATACCGGTGATCTTTCTGCCATCCAGCTGCCGTGTGATGATACTGCCAACTTTTTCCATCACTGGCCGCACAACTGGGAAAAGCATTTTCTGCATAGCTGCATTCTTTTTCAGCTCTTCCGCTTCCTCAAAACTGATATCCCGCGCACCGGCAATTACCAGAGAAAAATGAGTGCCGCCGGTTGCTTCGTCAGCCGAGTAGATCACCTTGCCATCCTCCACCAGTGCGATGCCCGTTGTTCCACCGCCCACATCCACTATGGCTCCATTCTGAATGCCCAGCAGATTATTAGCCGCGGTCGGTTCATCTACCAATCCCACACAATTCAATCCCGCGGCTTCGACCACATTGGCTGTGGCGCGAACTTCCGCCTGCGGGACGCCCGGGGGAAAGGAACTGGCTGCTTCTGTTAATGTCCTTCCAATGCGCGCTTCAACGCGCTGTTTCATATTTTTCAGGCGGTCAACTGCACCAAAAAAATCGACCACCAATCCATCTTTTACCACCTGGGCAAACTGGTACTCGCCAGCGACCGGCTGCAAATTCTTATCGAGCACGACCAACACCAGATAAGCCGTACCCAGATCAGCGCCCACGTAAAGAGGCCCTTCTTCTACAGGCGCTGGCGAGGTGTTTTGCATCGGACTCGGCAGAATGACTTGTTCTGCGCGCGTCAGGTATTCTGTGAGATCAAACTCACCTACTTTGCCCAGCATGGTAATCTACTTTGATGCGTGCTTATTTTGCAGAAGTAGTGCGACCGCTAATGCTGCCCTTTTCCTTTTGCGGCAGGATCATTTCGACATCGCTATGGGGTCGAGGAATGACATGTACGGAAACCAATTCGCCAACACGCTTTGCAGCGGCTGCTCCGGCATCCGTGGCGGCTTTCACCGCACCCACGTCCCCGCGCACCATAACGGTTACATAGCCACCACCGACATATTCGGAGCCGATGAGGACTACGTTCGCGGCTTTGACCATTGCATCGGCGGCTTCAATTGAGCCGACCAGACCCTTGGTCTCCACCATGCCTAACGCGATTAATTCAGGATTTACTGCCATGATTTATTCCTTTCTTTTTCTTTATTTTTGTGCAAGCGCTTCCAGCATCACCTGTCTGACGATGCTTTCCAGTTCTTGCTGGGTGGGTCCTGAGGAAAAGCCTGACCCAACCATGGCTGCTTCAGGCGGAGGTGTTGTTTCATACACCAACCGCTTGATATTGAACAGGTGATGGACGGTAATATTGTCACCAGTGACAGAACCGCCCTCCCCGCCTGCTCCTAAAGTAAGTGATGGCATTACGCCCGTGGTCAACCCAACCGCACCAAGGGTGCTCATGGTATTGACCAAAATGCGGAAGACTGGTTTCTCAAGCCCGAATGCCATGATCACATTTTGATCGGTAGCATGTAAGACAAGAGAGTGCCCTCTTCCGCCGAAATAGATCAATTCAATACAGCGCTCACAACCCTTTTCCCAGCCTTCTTCTTCATACCAACCTAACACTGTGGTGAGTTTTTCTCGAGAAAGTGGTTCTTCAGGTCCAACTCTGTTCAAGCGCACCACAATGATGCGCGCATCAGCAGGCACGTCAAAACCACCCAACTGTGCCAGAAACTGCGGAGATTTGCCAACCGTGGCAACATTCATGGAACCATCCGGGTTGAAAAGCAAATGCCGCAGGATGCCAGCGGTTTTTTCATCGGCAAAATAAGCCCCATTGGCCTGCATCAATTGCGCCAGTTTTGCGGCAATGGGTTTATCGGCGATCACGCTTTGTTCTGAAGCGCATATGAGGGAATAATCAAACGATTTGCTCGATACAATATAGCGTGCCGCCTTTTCGAGATCCGCGCTGCGATCAACATAAGCGGGAACATTTCCCGGACCAACTCCAAAGGCGGGTTTTCCAACGGAATGAGCTGCTTTCACCATCCCTTCACCACCGGTCGCCAGAATAACGCGCACGCGTTTATGTTTCATTAATTCCTGAGTACCGGCAAGGGAGATATTGCGCATACAGTTGATCAATCCGGCAGGGGCACCTGCATTCTCGGCTGCCTGCTGTAACGTGCGGGCAGCTTCATTGCTGCAATTCACTGCTGATGGGTGGGGAGCCACTACAATGGCATCCCTGGCCTTGACCGCCGAAATCGCTTTTGAAAAGACTGTAGAGGTAGGATTGGTGCTGGGAGTCAGGGCGGCCACAACGCCCATTGGCCAGGCGATTTCATAAAGCCGTTTCACCGGATCATGATTGACCACACCGACCGTTTTGACATCCCGAATGCTTTCCCAGAGGATACGTGAAGCCAGTTCATTTTTTAATTTCTTATGGGCTGCTACACCAAAACCGGTCTCTTCATTTGCCATACGCCCAAGCCGATCCGAAGCCTGATAACCGGCCTCAGCCATAGCAGCGCAAACGCGATCAACCCGTTCCTGGCTGGCTTTTCCCCAGATCAGTTGAGCTTCATAAGCCTGGGCTGCCAGATCACGTGCTTCCTGGATGGAAAGCAAATCTTTGTCAATCTGCATAATTCATTCCCTTCCAGCTATTTTCGGAAGACTACCTTTCCTTCCACTTCTAAAGAATCAATGACGGCCATGATGACTGCATCGACCGGTCGATTTTTCGTGATCTCGGTTTGACGAGCGCTGGAACCATGCGCTGTTAAAACCAGGTCTCCCACACCGGCATCTACACTATCAATGGCAACATAGGGCTTCCCCAGTGCTGCGCCAGTTTCATCCGTCTGGCGGCAAAGCAATAGTTTTTGACCTGTCAGTGATGGATCTTTTATGGTTGAGACTGTTGTGCCAATAACCCGGGCAATCAGCATATTTCACTCCTATTCTTTCAATAGTTCTTCGAACCTGCCGCCGGCGCAGCAGCAGGCTGCGGGGCAGTATCGCCTTTAACAATCTTGACCCCTGCACTCGCCCCAATGCGCGTAGCGCCTGCGCTGACCATCTTTTCAAAATCTTCACGCGTTCGCACACCACCGGCAGCTTTCACTCCCAGCAGCGGGCCAACTGTACGCCGCATCAATGCAACATCTTCTACTGTTGCTCCACCCTTAGAAAATCCGGTGGATGTCTTTACATATTCCGCACCTGCTTCCTTAACCAAAAGACAGGCAATTTTCTTTTCCTCGTCTGTCAATAAAGCAGTTTCCAAAATAACTTTCACAAGCACGTCATGCGAATGGGCTTCTTTTACGACGCCGCAGATATCGCGTGCGACCAATTCATAGTTCTTATCTTTTAAGCCGCCAATATTGATCACCATATCCACTTCTTCGGCACCTTCTTCAATAGCCTGGCGGGTTTCAAAGGCCTTCACTTCCGGTGTGGTTGCTCCCAATGGGAATCCGATGACAGAGCAGACCTTGACACCGCTGCCGCGCAGTAAGCTCTTGCACAATTTCACATGGGTTGGATTCACACAGACCGAAGCAAAGTTAAATTTGCGCGCTTCAAAGCATAATTGAGAAATTTCTTCTCGAGTTGCTTCCGGTTTCAATAAGGTATGGTCAATCTTGCTTGCCATCTCCAGATTTTCGGGGATATTGCCAAGGGTGGTGGTCAGGCGTTCGGCTCCTGCGCTGATGATCTCTCCGAATTCGTCAAAACAGGTTGTAACCTGTAATCCATCCACAACTTCAACTTTACAGAATTGCCCTTTCTCTGAAGTGCTGTTCTCTTCGCGCAGAACAGTGAGAATTTCTTTGGTGATGATTTCTGCCAATGTTTGAATTTGTTCTTTACTCGCGTCCATAGGTCATCCTTTTTTCAAGAAACGGCTTTCGACTTCCATAATCTTATCCACCCGCTTTGCATGCCGGCCGCCGCCAAACTCGGTTGTCAGGAATGTTTTTACGATGATCTTGGCCTGGTTGAGACCGATCAATCCCGCCCCCAGGGTAAGGTAGTTGGCATTGTTATGTTCACGGCAGTTGGATGCAGTCGCGAAGTCATAACACATGGCTGCCCGAACACCTGGAACCTTGTTAGCCACCATGCAGCTGCCAATGCCTGCTCCATCAATCATGATCCCGCGGCAGGCTTTCCCTGTGCTGACCAGTTCGGCAACTTTAAAAGCAAAATCAGGATAATCGACAGAGTCTGTATTCGCAGGTCCACAGTCGATCACCCGACAACCCAATTCTTCAAGATAGGGGATGAGAGATTGTTTCATGCTGAAACCCCCATGATCAGCACCAATCGCGACAACCCAGGAACACTTCCCTGATTGTGGGGTGATGTCCTTTTCGCCATATTTTTCCAGAACATTTTTTACGATGGCTTGAATCTCAGAATCTGATATATAATCCATCTTACATCCTGTGATTGACAAAACACTTTGTATTTTGTATTATAGATAGTGGTAATGACCACATTACATCCTTATGACTTTAGTATAACAGGAATAAGAAAAATGTCAAGAGCCATCGATCCTTCCAATATCATCCCAAAATACTATCAGCTGGCAAATATCTTGCGCGAACAGATCGAGAATGGCACCTGGAAGGCAAACGAAGCCATCCAGTCAGAACGCCAGCTCGAACAGCAATATAATCTCAGCCGCCCAACCATCAGGCAAGCCATTGATCTCTTGATCACCCAAGGCTATCTCTATCGAATTCATGGAAAAGGCACGTTCGTATCTCCTCCCAAATTGCAGAAAGGGATTTTTGAACTTACCAGTTTCAGTGAAGATATGCGCAATCGAGGGTTGGAACCCGGCCAAATTTTTCTTGAATTTGGATTAACTACTCCACCCAAAAAAATAAGAACCCGGCTTGAAATCTCCGATCCGCAAAAGAAGGTACTGCGCATAAAACGCATCCGCACCGGCAACGGCGAACCGATTGGAATTCAGGATTCCTATTTGAATCTGCCCGAAGGGAAAGAAATTTCTCAACAGGAGTTGGAAGAGCGTGGTTCTATCTACGCCATTCTGCAGGAAAAATTCGGCATCTATCCGGCAGAAGCCGATGAAACCCTGGAAGTAACCCTGGCATCCGAAGAAGAAGCATCTTTGCTCACCATCCCTCTTGGCAGCCCGCTCCTGCTAAACGAAAGGATCTTGTATTCACAGGACCGCAAAGCCATTGAATTCGTCAGTATTTTATACCGCGGAGATCGGTACAAATACTATATGCGCCTGACCAAAAAGATATAGGCATTCAGAAAACTGCATCCCATTCTAGGGGTAAATATCATAGTGCGTTAAAATGCGGATATGGGTAATAGGCCAGTACACCGCCAGCGCTTTGCCAATTAAATTCTCTTCGGGCACAAATCCCCACACTCTTGAATCCGCCGATTCCTGACGGTTATCCCCCATCACAAAGTACATTCCTTCCGGAACGACCCAGGTGTTTTCATCGGTTGTGGCATTGTTCAGGTAGGGTTCTTCAATCTTGATTCCATTGATATAAACATTTCCACCGCTGATCCTTACTTCATCCCCCGGTAAGCCAATAGCACGTTTGATATAGTCGAGCTCCGGATCGACTGGATAATGAAAGGTAACGATATCACCCCTTTCGACATCTCCAAATTTATAAGCCAGTTTATTTACAAAGATAATTTCACCCTGCACCACGGTTGGCTGCATACAGACATTGAACACTTCCACTCGATCAATCACCACATCAATCACAAAATAAAGAGCAACTGCAATTAATAAAGTCTGCAGGATCTCGAGAAATGCATAAGAAATTTTTCCTTTCCGAAAGGTGTTTTGAGGGTTTTCACTGTTCGATCGATTTTGCATAAAACGGCTCCGAGGCAAAAATTCTGTAATTTAAGATCTCTTTTTCAAAACAAAGCGAATGGGGGTCCCACTGAAAGGATAGACCAAACGAAACTGGTTCTCAAGAAATCGTTGATAGGTGAAATGCATCAACTGTGGATCGTTGACATACAGCATGAATGTCGGCGGATCAGATCGCACCTGTGTCCCATAGTAGATACGCATTAATCTTCCTGTTTTCGAAGATGGAGAATGCATATCCTGTGCTTTCATCAGAATCCGGTTCAACACGCCGGTACTGATGTGTGCCAGTCGTTCTTCTTGAACCTGCAAAGCCAGAGGTAACACTTTGCTCACCCGTTGACCAGTTAATGCGGATATAAAAATAACCGGAACATAATCCATAAAATTCAGTAAATAGCGGATATGTTTGGTATATTCATCCATCGTATGGGTATCTTTTTCAACCAGATCCCATTTATTCACCACCACGATGGTGCTCTTCCATTTTTCAAGAATGTATCCGGCAATATGGATATCCTGAGCGGAGATATCCTGGCTGGCGTCAATCAACAACAAAGCCACATCACAGCGCTCGATAGCCCGCATGGAGCGAATGACCGAATATTTTTCCACCCCTCGGTCAATTTTCCCTTTCCGTCGAATGCCGGCAGTATCGATCAATGTTATGGGGACATCATTAAAAACTATGCGCGTGTCAATCGCATCCCGTGTCGTCCCTGCGATCGGACTGACAATGGCACGTTTTTCGCCGACCAATTCATTCAACAGGCTTGATTTGCCGACGTTCGGTTTTCCCACGATCGCGATTTTGATGGAATCATCATCTTCTTGTTTATCTTCTGGTGGAAAGGAAGCCACTACCACATCCAGCAGATCGCCCGTTCCTGTGCCGTGCAGGGCTGAAATGGGAAGCGGAGTGCCAATTCCAAGTGCATAGAATTCCATAGCGGAAACCCGCAGTGTTTCATTTTCCGCTTTATTAACAGCCAGATGGATGGGAGGAAAGCGCACCCCATCACGGATTTTCTGATGCCGGCGCAGAAGATTCGCAACTTCCTGGTCAGCCGGTGTGATGCCGGCGGAACCATCCGTTACAAAAATAACCGCATCGGCTTCTTCAACAGCCAGCAATGCCTGATCCCGTATTTGGGAAATATAATCCGCGGATGAAATACTGAGTGGATCTTTCCCTCTCCCACTGGGATCAATTCCCCCGGTATCGATGATTTGAAAACGCACACCATTCCAGATTGTCTCTGAAAATAAACGATCGCGCGTGGTTCCGGCAGTATCATCAACAATGGCCAGCGGTTCTCCCGCCAGGCGATTAAAAAGAGTACTCTTGCCCACATTGGGTCTTCCGACAATGGCAACAATAGGTGTGGTCATGGTTAGTTTCCCGGTGTTGCAGTTGGTGGGATGCTGATGATAACCTCAATTGTCTCAGGCAGAATGGATTCAACCAACAATTCAGGAATATCCACCTCAACCCGTGGATTCAATTGATACGTACCCGGCTGTAAATCTGTCAGATCGAGGATCACGCGTACATCGCTGGCATTGAGATCATCCAAGATCGGCAAGGGACCTGAGAGGATCACATCGACAATTTCCGGGGAAATAATCACAGAATATTCGGGGTTCAATCCGACCAGTTCAATGGTCGAATTATTGAGCGTGATACTGCCCTGAATGGGGGATACGGTAACGGATATCTTGATCGTCGATTCACCGACCACGCTGACACCGGCTGGTAAATTCAAGGGCAGTGATTCTGTCCTATCTTTATCGGCACCATTGATATTCAACGGCTGTGTTTCAACATAACCGGGCAGACTATTTACAATCGTGGGATCAGCAGAATAGACCGTGACTGTCAGTGGAGAAACTGAAATATTGGTAAGCCTGTAGCCGCTGGCAATTTGACCGGTTACAATAGCTTTCACTGTCACGTTCCGATATCCTCCGCGCTGGGTGATCGGTAAATTCACATGAATTTGCTCGGGATCGATGATTACATTCTCTACAACAATTCCATTTTCATCATACGCTGCAAGAATGATATTCCGGTCGATATCCTGATTCGCCTGACTTACATCAATGATTGCTCGGATTTCTGTGATCTCAGAAATCAAGGAAGCAGGACCGCTCACCGTGGCGTAGCTGTGGCTCAAAACCGGCTCACCCGCTTCATACCCTACTGCGGGCTGGGAAGGCTGCACCAACTGGATGGGTAAATATTTGGAATAGAGTGGTTCTAGGATGACCTGCATGCTGGCAGGACCGATTGTTTCCACTTTGACCGGTTTGGCATCCACTTCCACTTCCACATCCAATTCATAAGTCCCTTCCCGCAAACCAGTGAGATCTATACTGGCATGGATCAATTCAGGACTATCAATGAGTGTTTGCCATAAGGATGTTGGAGCGCTTAAGCTTACTGTCACCTCTTGGGGAATCTCATTCGTGATCACCAGGTCAGTATCCATACCTACAATCTCCACGGGGATTCCAACCGGATAGGTTTTTTTATCAACCGGATCGGTGGAGTTCACCGCCAGAATCCAGATCGTAATCGCCAGCGCAAGCGCGGTCAGGAAAGTAGGCAGGCTTTGAGTAAATTTCTTGAACAACCGCGTCATTCCTTCTTCCCTTCCTCTTTTTCGATTCCCAACCAGGCTCGTAAAAGCTCCCAAAAATCGGTGGAATTATCCAGGCGTTCATCTTGCAACAAGATCGGCCGCAGTGCATTCTCCAGATTTTCCGGTTTGATCTCGCGGATTATTTTCCCCAGATGTGCGATGGAAATATCACCGGTCTCTTCTGATACAACGACCGCAACCGCATCCGTGGATTCGGTTATTCCCAGGGCTGCCCGGTGACGCAGACCCAACTGGTGGTCAGGGGTTTTATTGAGGATCCCTACCGAAGAAAGCGGAAGAACACAGGATGCCGCGCAGATCTTATCAGCGATCACGATGAGTGCCCCATCATGCAGCGGGGTATTGGGGAAAAATACCTGCAGAATCAACTCCGCCGAGATTTGCGAATCCATCGCGACGCCTGTATCAATATATTCCTGTAAATTATCAGAAACCTGAAAAACGATGAGCGCACCGTGCTGCAGTGAAGATAATCGTTTTGCTGCAGCGGTAACAGATGCAATGCCGATTTGTACATGATCCTGCGGGAGATTCATTTTACGAGAGAACAGATTTTTTGGACCAGCCCGTCCCAATCTTTCGAGAGCTCGCCGGATCTCTGGAGCAAATATGACTGGAATTGCAAAAAGCATGGCAGGTAATGCATTTTGAACCAGATAAGAAAATGCCGGTAGATCAACCAGAGTTGTGAGGAGCATGATGATGATAATAATGAAGATCACGCCCCGAAATAAAGTGCGGGCCTGTGTATTGTGCAGCAGCCGTAAAATAGCATAGAAGATCAAGCTCACGATCAGCAGATCGACGATTGTCAGCCAATTGAAACGCTGAAAGAGAAAAATGATTTCCGAGATTATGTCTTGCATCGACTTAAGTTTACATCAATCCCTTTCTTTAAGGGATCAACCTCCATACGCCACCGGTCATGGGCTTGATCAAACGGGTTTCAGTTGTACCTTCATTTGATGGATAAAGCTGGAGAAAAGGAACCGTGTCTAAGCCCAGAGAAGATAATTCCTGGTATCCATTCGAAATGAGACCCTGCTTCAAAAACTCCTGTTCTCCTTTTAACTTAACCACCACACAATTTGCACTCCATAATTGAGCCAGTATCTCCAATTTTTGCAGCTCTTCCAGGATGTTTTTTTCATCTCCATTTTGTGGAATGCCATTCACAAGGATGTTGAAATGATTAAACTCCCATACAAAAAACGCCTTCGTTCCCCTCACTGGTGTGATAAAGGATTGTGATTGTAAAACATTCTCTTCGAAAGAGAATTCGACATCATTTTGAAGCGCTGGTTGAATCTGGCTGCGGGTATCCGCATCAATTTGCTTTAATCCGGGAAAATCGAGAATCGAAATAGGAATTGCTTGAGCTAGGCTCTGTGCAGCTTTTTGAAACCCGGGTACATGCTGCACCATCTCCTGCCAGATCACCCCAACCCGCTCCCATGTATCGGCAATCAGGCTGTTATTTTCAATAAAATGGTCAACGCTCATGTTTTTTGGAAAGGACTGCTGGTTCAATCGTTCCAGCACTTCTTGCCTGGTCATCCCACGCGTCTTTTCCAAGCGTGCCATCTGCGAATCGGTAGTAGAAGTGACAAACCATCGAGAATCCACAGAATGGATCAAATCAGAGTCATATAACTTGATCGCTTCTACGGCAAACAACGGGCAGGAAACATCTTGCAATATCGCTTGCAGCGTTTCATTGACCAGGGGATGAATAACCATTTCCAATTTCTGCAATTCAAGGGGGTTGTTGAAAACGATCCTGCCCAATTTGCCGCGATCCAATTTGCCATCCTCGGTCAGGATCTGTTTTCCAAAATGATGCAGTGCTTCAACATACCCGGCCTTTCCTTTCGCCAATAGGAAATGGGTAAGCTCATCCGCATCTACCGTCAGTACACCACGCATGGCTAATAGATGGCGAATCAAGCTCTTGCCGCTGCCAATACTCCCGGAAATTCCAATTACAAATGGTTTTTTCACAACGATTGCCTACTATCAGTGTACCTTTATTTTAATAGACACACGGTATCTGTCAAACCTTCCCTATTCGCTTGACAACCCCCCCACAACCATGTAGAATTTCATCACGATTCCGCCGAGATAGCTCAGTTGGTAGAGCACGCGGCTGAAAACCGCGGCGTCGCCAGTTCGATTCTGGCTCTCGGCATCAAAACCCCGTTATACGGGGTTTTATTTTTAAGTTACAATGTTTCCAATGTTGTACCAAAACAAAATAAATAAACGTGGCTTTAAAACTGCGTTCTTGATCTTTCTTTCATTTGGGTTCATTCTCAGCTTAACCTCCTGTGGTGGGAAAACCGCATGGCTGGCTTTTGATGATGAGCCAACCGTGTACCAGATACCCATTCATGGAAAAACCGTGACGGAGGTGCTTGAGAATGCAGGTTATGCACTGGGAGATGGGGACCGCGTGCTGGTCAATGGCGTAAGAACGGATGCGATGCAAGATATCACCATCAAAAAAGGGGATACCATCCAGGTACGGCGCGCTTACCCGATAACCATTCATGACGATGGAGAAAACCGTACTATTCTCACCAGTGCCCGTACTGTTGGCCAGGCACTCTGGGAAAATCAGATCGCCATTTCAGCCAGTGATTATATTTCGATTCCGGTGGAGACCATCATTGACCAGGCTCTTTCGATCGAAATTCGGCGCAGCAACCTGGTAACCATACAGGTCGATGGAAAACAGATCACCGGCAGTGCATCAGCACAAACCGTCGGAGACGCACTGGCACAAACTGGTGTTTCACTCCAGAACCTTGATTACAGCATCCCCTCTGAAGAAGAGGCTCTCCCCGCAGATGGGATCATCCAGGTGATGCGCGTCTCTGAGGAGATACTGCTTGTAGAAGAAGTCATTCCGTATGAAACCGAATATGTAGCAGATGCCGAGATGGACTTGGATCAATTGAAGATCGTGCAGGCAGGGCAGAGCGGTTTGAGCGTTTCGCGTGTGCGCGTCCGCACCGAAAATGGTGAGGAGATATTGCGTGAAACAGAAGAATCCTGGATCGCACAAACACCCGTCTCGCAAAAAACCGCTTACGGCACCAAGATCACCATCCAAACCACCAGCACTGCAGATGGGACCATTGAATACTGGCGCGCAGTCACGGTCACTGCTAATTCCTACCATGATACGGGTTACAAGACCGCCAGTGGAAAATGGCCTGAGTATGGCATGATGGCTGTTTCGAGTTCCTGGTGGCCCTATATGAAAGGCGCTTCCTTTTACATTCCGGGGTACGGAGTGGCAGTTGTAGAGGATAAATGCAGAGCCTGTGAGGGAAATATGCTGATCGATCTTTTCATTCCCACCGAGCAGTATGTCCCCTGGCATAAAACCGTAACGCTCTACTTTCTGACCCCAGTACCAGCTTCGATTAAATACGTCCTGCCATGATTGAAAAAAAGTTGATGGAATACCATAATCCGATCCCATGGTTGAAAGAACAGCACTTAACGCCCAAAAAAGAACTGGGGCAAAATTTCCTGGTTGATAGCAGCATCCTCTCCCGCATCGTTGCTTGCGCTGAAATTTCAGAGAATGTGGAAGTGCTCGAGATTGGGGCAGGATTAGGAAGCCTGACCTTCTTTCTGGCACAGGCTGCCAAGCGGGTCACCGCGGTGGAAGTGGATAAGGACCTGCTGCCCATTGCCCGGCAGGAGCTGGCTGGCTTTTCAAACGTCACTCTCATCTCAGGGGATATCCTTGATATTGATTTACATTCTCTCCATCTACCGGATGGCTATACGGTAGTGGCAAATATCCCGTATTACATCACCTCCGCCATCATCCGCAAACTGCTCACCGCATCTGAAAAACCCACCCGCTTGGTCCTGACTGTTCAGGAAGAAGTGGCAGAACGCATCTGTGCTCAGGCAGGGAAGATGAGTTTACTGGCGCTCAGTGTGCAGGCATTCGGAACACCTGAAATTGTGATGAGAATACCGGCCGATGCTTTTTACCCTGCGCCCACAGTGGATTCGGTCACTTTACGCATCCAGCTGTTCTCCAAACCGGCCATCCCGGAAGAAAATCTGGATGCTTTTTTCCGGCTGATCAAAGCCGGTTTCAGCCAAAAACGGAAGATGCTGCGCAACACGCTTTCGGCAAGCTTGCATCTCACCCACGAACAGGTAGAAGCACTTTTGGAGCAGGCTGGGATCGATCCACAGCGCCGGGCTCAAACCCTCTCTATTGAAGAATGGGCTGAGTTGACCAATTGTTTTATGTCAATCATTCATTGAGAATAGATTTTTTGGCTCTATTTTCCCCGCAAGTTCTTATACAACCCTTTCAACAACCACACGCGATAGACCGCTTCAAGCTGGATACGCAGTGACATTTTGGAGGTCCCCCAGCGGCGGTCTGCAAAATAGATCGGAATTTCTTGGAAGGTCAGCCCCAGACGGTGCGCCAGAAACGCCATTTCCACCTGAAAGACATACCCGTTCGAGCGCACCTGCTCAAGCGGCAGCCGGTTTAATGCATCCACCTTCCAGAAGCGGAATCCCCCCGTCACATCCTTGATGGGAAGTGCGAGAATGGTACGTGCATAGAAATTCCCAAATTTTGAAAGCCCTTTGCGCCAGAATGACCAATTTTCATCCAGCTTTCCGCCAGGGATATAACGCGAGCCAATGGCGATATCCACAACATCCAGCGCAGCCAGCATTTCGGGGATCTTCGTGATGGGGTGCGAAAAATCCGCATCCATCTGTCCAACGACCAGTGCGCCAGCTTGCATCGCTTTTTGAAAACCCTGAATATACGCCGTGCCCAGACCGAGCTTTCCCTTGCGGTGCAAAACATCCAGTTTTCCCGGAAAAATATTCTTTAATTCATCAGCAAGCTGCCCGGTGCCATCCGGGCTGTTATCATCCACGATCAAAACATGAAGGTCACTTAGCGGCAGGGAGAATATTTCCTCCAGCAGTTTTTGTAAATTCTCACGTTCGTTATATGTCGGAATGACAAGGGTTGTTTTTCTCAATGGGAAACCTCGAATATTGATGGGTGACATAATCTTACCTTAATATATAATCAAAATGAATCGTTTGAATGAAAAGGAAAGAAAGATGAAAATCAAAAAGCCTTTATCTGGTATCATCATCGTGATCTCTATCCTGGCCACTTCCTGCACCATCCGGATCACTTCAGCGGACGAAAGTGCAGTTAAAACTGCAGTAGCACAAACCGTTATCGTGCAGCAAGTTCAGGTAACACCAACGGTACAAATTCTTCCCACCGCCACAACCGAATCCACCGCTGCGCCTACCAACACAGCAAAACCGGAGGAACCGACAAACACTCCGCAACCCTGCAATAAAGCCAGTGCCGTCAGTGAAACCTATCCCGATGACACCCAGATTCTCAAAGGTACTGCCTTTGAAAAATCATGGCGCTTGCAGAATATTGGAACCTGTACCTGGAATGCAAATTACCGGGTAGTCTTTTACAGCGGCGATCAAATGGGAGGCCCCGACTCGCAAGCATTGGGTATTAGTATCGCTCCCGGTGAAATGGTCGATATCGTCCTTGACCTGACCGTCCCCAATTCTACAGGCACTTATAAGGGTATTTGGAAACTGCAGGATGATACAGGTGCGAACTTTGCGCAGTTCTGGGTGCAGATTGAAGCAATTTCCATAAGCATGCCGGGGGTAACCCTTGTTCCTATTCTTCCTGTTGTTACAGATTTGACCCAGGAAGATGCGGAAGGCGGATCGGTACGCTCAGAGGGAAGTGTTATGACCAGTTTATACAATGTCGGTGACCTTCCAAGCAACGGTGGTTCTCAGGTATTTGTCAGTTTTGACATCAGTGACATTCCATCCGGAGCGACCATCACCGAGGTTAAGGTAGATTTCTCTGATTTTGATATGTTGGATGATCCATTCGGTGATTTGGGTTGTTTGCGTGCATACGTGCAGAATTACGGCACACTTGATGCGAGCGATTACATTTCAGGTTCTGTCACCGGTGCAATCGGACGTTGGTGCAGTGCAGCGGAGCTGCAAACAGCAGCAGTTGATGATGATTTCAAGAGCGCCCTGCAGAGCAAACTGGGTGATGCGCGCTTTCAATTACGCTTGCAATTCAATGACAAAACCAGCGACAGTGACGGTACTGGTGATATGATACGCTTTGGAACTCTCAAATTAAAGGTTACATATCATTAGATCCTCTTGAATTCAAAAAAAATTCCACCCGCTATCGACTATAATAGCAGGTGAACCCTTTCTAACAAGGAGTTGAGGAGGTTTTCATGAAACAAAAAGTGAAAGCATTGTATATGCTGGTAATCGTGGTAGGTCTTCTTTCTGCCTGTAACTTCCCTCTATCAAACAGCCAATCGGAAGAAGATGCGGTGGCAACATCGGTCGCATTGACCGTGGCAGCGGTTAATGCACAAATACAGCAACCCAGCGCAACTACGGCTCCCGTTCAGCCGACGAATACCGTACCAGCATTACCCACGAATACCCAACAGGTTGTGACCACAGCACCGTCTGTTCCTACCAACACCACACAGCCCTGCAATCAAGCCATGCTTGTCTCTGAAAGTCCGTTGGACGACGCATCTTTCAGCCCGGGTACTACCTTTACCAAAACCTGGCGTTTCAAGAACATCGGCACCTGTACCTGGAACACCAACTACAAGCTAGTCTTCATCAGCGGTAATGCAATGGGCGGCCCGGCAACCAAGAATCTAACCGCCAGCGTCGCTCCCGGTGGGACTGTTGACATTGCTATCAGCCTTACTGCTCCTTCCAGCGCCGGTACTTATAAAGGTATCTGGAACCTGCAGGGAGATAACGGCGTCAATTTCGCCAATTTCTGGGTGCAGATCAAGGTCGCGACCGAACCCTTCGCAGTGACCGGGGTAACCCTCTCCGCTGTTAATGGTGATACCTCCAACACCTGCCCGCATACCTTCAGCTATCAGGCAGTTGTCACCACCAACGGTGCAGGGACAGTAACTTATTACTTCACCCACAGTGGTGGATCAACCGGGACAAAATCTGTGACCTTTGACGCGGCCGGCTCCAAGACGCTGAGTGGCACCTGGGATTTGACAACGACCGGTAGTTATGAGGTTAAGTTGTATATCGACAATCCTAACCACCAGTGGTTTGGCCCCCTGACCCTGACCTGTCAATAATTTCTTTCCATCACACAAAGAAAAGGCAGTGCGAAATGCGCTGCCTTTTTTGTCGTAAAATCAAGAATAAGCACTGATTCCCGAAAGGATTCAAAAGGTGGGAACCAAACTTGAATCGAGATCGTTTAAGCAATATCAGAACCGCTCTGGTGTTTTTGACTTCTGGAGGTACAAAAATGAAAAAACATTTTGTTTTAATTTCACTCATTCTCGTCTTCACATTATTCCTATCAGCCTGCGGAATTTATGGAAATAGAGAGAGCCAGACCGAATCGGTTGCCACGGCAATCGCAATGACCGTATCAGCCATGAATGCACAAACCCCGCTGGTAACTTATGTGGTTATAACACCCACCAGCACCGCGGTTCCTTTGCCAACCAATACTCCTCTGCCTACCAGCACACCGTACATCGCTCCCACCAAAACACCCTCTATTGCCCCCACCAGCACTCCCAAACCATGCAACTGGGCCAGTTTCATCAGTGAAGTTCCATTGGACGGTGCAACCTATGAACCGGGGGAAACCTTCACCAAGAGTTGGCGTTTGAAGAACATCGGCACCTGCACTTGGAATCCCAATTACCGGGTGGTTTATTCCAGCGGTGATGCAATCAGCGGGGCAGATACCAAAAAGCTTCCCAATTATGTCGCTCCGGGCGAGATGACGGATATCGTCTATACATTCAAAGCGCCTTCCACACCCGGCACATATAAAACCATTTTCAAACTGCAGGATGACAAAGGCGTCAACTTCGCCCAGTTCTGGGTGCAGATCAAGGTTGCGACCGAACCCTTCGCAGTGACAGGGGTGACGCTCTCAACAGAGCATGCAGATATCACCTCCAGCTGCCCGCACATTTTTGACTATAAGGCTGTAATCAAAGCCAATGGTGCTGGAACAGTGACATATCAACTGATCTTTAGTAATGGCAGCATCAGTTCAACCAAATCTCTCACCTTCAAAGAGGCTGGCTCCGAGACCATCAATGGCAGCTGGGAAATAGACACCAGTGGGGAATACTCCATCAAGCTGTATATTGACCAACCCAATCATCAAACATTCGGACCGTTGAAGTTGAGTCTGAACTGCACATTCTGATCGAGGATGCAAACAAAGGAGGGGAGGGCATTCTCCCCTCCTTCGCAACCCGGAAGAGAAAAAAGGTAGCTATTAGGGCAAATATACCATCAACTGTTTCAATAAATCCTCCCTGTAGAATTACGGGGAGTTCCTTTATTGACAGCCTCTTTAAATACGATATAATTTTTCAACGCGGCGCACTAGCTCAATTGGCAGAGCAACTGACTCTTAATCAGTAGGTTCAGGGTTCGATTCCCTGGTGCGTCACTCTTTATGTCAAGTGATACTTTGAATACAATTGATATAGTTCATGAGATAAATCCAATCAATACTACCCATTGGTTTCAATTGAGAATAATAATGTAGATAAAGGGAGTGTTTATCACTGATGGAGATTTGACCATTCAAACCAAAAGTGATGTGGGAGAGGTGCCTCCAGATCACAATTTCATTGGGTCAGGTACTTTTTGGGTTGGCATGATGTCAATCTAGGTCGCACTTTTACAGATAATGGACAAGGTGCCATTCTGAATCAAAACCAAGCTGTCGAGAGTTTTATCTACAGACCTGCTTTCTTAGCCAATTGCCAGCCAAGCTAAACATCAGTGTGAGTAATTGGCATGAGATTGATTCACACTTAATAAGTAAGTAGTAAATTATCCAATATCCTCGGCGTTGAGTTATGATCCAACACTACAATAAACAAGGTTGATATTAATTTAGGTACGATAATAATTAAGGTTGACATTAATTTTGGTACGATGTAAACTGGAAAAGACTAAGGATAAAAAATGGCTACAAAAATATACCGAAGACTTATTGTAGATGAGATCATAAAGTATTTACACACCGACGAAATCGTGGTCATTCATGGAGCCCGTCAAGTTGGAAAAACTACTACCCTAATGTACCTTCAAGACAATCTCGAAATAAAAGGATACCGAACGATCTATCTTGATTTGGAAGACAGCAGGTTTGTAAAAATGATAGACCAAGGAGTAGATGAATTTCTTCTATACATTTCTGAGCAAGGCATTGATCTCAAAGAGTATAAAGACAAAGGAAAAAAACTCTATGTCATGATTGATGAGATCCAATATTTGCAGAATCCCTCCTCTTTCATGAAACAACTTGTCGATCACCATCGTTACTTGAAGTTGATTGTTTCCGGTTCATCCAGTTTTGAGATGAAGAGCAAGTTCAAAGATACTTTGGTGGGGAGGATAGTGAGTTTCGAGATGTACCCTCTCTCTTTCCTCGAATTCCTTACGTTCAAGGAAATACCCTTCCAAGTTGCGGATCAATATAGCGAAGTAAAAACTTCCGAACTCCGTTCGCTCTATCTGGAATATGCTTTATATGGTGGATATCCCAAGATCGTACTCACCGCAGATGTGAGTATGAAAGAAAAATATCTTCAACAAATTATCGATACGTATATTCGCAAAGATATTCGGGGTATGGCCGAAATTAAAGAAATCACAAAATTCAATCGTCTTTTAGAGATATTGGCATCGCAGAGTGCAAATTTAATAAACATAAACGAACTGAGTACTACTTGTGCACTATCTCTTGAAACTATTAATCGATACCTTTTTTTACTGGAACAAACCTATATTATCCGGCTTGTTAGACCTTACAGCCGAAATATTCGAACTGAGTTAACGAAAACCCCCAAAGTTTTTTTCTACGATACCGGACTGATGCAAATGCTTTGGTTGAAATGCTTGCAAAAAGAATTACTTGGTTCAGTGTTTGAAACCACAATATTCTCAGAACTGATTAAAAAGTTTGGAGTTGATCGAATTTATTATTGGCGAACAAAAGATAAAAAGGAAATTGACTTTGTTGTTAACCTTCCAGGTACTTTACTGCCATTGGAGGTAAAGTCGCAGTTTCCCAAATCGATACCTGCCCAAGTGGATTATTTTACAAAAAAATATTCAAAAGAGACTGCTGGGAATAATCACAAATTAATAGGATTAAATGGTCAACCTTCTGCTGGGATGGTATTCCCATGGCAAATTTGAATTAATCTTTTTACTCAGATGATAGCAATACTGGGGATAATAAATGACTCCACTGCAAATACTCGGTTTTCAAAAAATGTGTGGACTTTCTTCCCACTTGGGTGGTGTTTTCGGTGTTTCCATGACCTTTGGACGGCAATTTGATGTAATTTTTGGCAACTTTGTCCCACTTTCGCACAGAAAATTGGGCAGATTGACCTTTTTGCAAGGGAGTCATAAATATAAAGTAACCAGAGTTGATGAGGGCGGCTTTCTGGCCTTTTTGTGAATGGCGATATTAAAATCTCAGCTGACGTGGGCTATGAATTGGAGCCAGCTAATCTCACAGTACCAGTCGTGTCAGTAGAGAATAGCAATGTTGAGGGAGTATTTGTTACATTTCAAATTTCTGTTTGAACAGGTTTTGAGTAAATGATAGGATCTCATTAGCCATATTTATTAATGTTTCAACTTGCTCTTTCGAATTGATAATTGAGTAATTTCTCTCTTTATGTTTTGACATGAAATTTGATTTAGATATCTCTGAGTCTTTACAAATTGGTTTCCATTCATGAGCAACGGAATTTCTTAAATACCTTAAGTATTCAAGATTCATGAATAAATCTTCGTTTTCCAAAAGTGAGTGGACTGTTGCCTTGGCTAAGATATCTTTGTAGTAATCACAAATAGAGTGTGATATCTCTTAGTCTTGTGTAACTCTTGGGTAAAGTACGTAATATGTATATTCTGCGAATTTTTCTCCTGTTAAGGTTTTAATATCTTCAACTGCTTTTGCAATCAATGAATCTTTTAGTTCCTGTGAGCTGGATTCAGGTATTTTTAATCTAATTCTAAATTTTTCTACTTCAAAATCCCAAACTATTGTATATTCATTTGTATCTATTGGTAGTTTTGAATACCAAGGATATTTTTCAAATAAGCTTTTCATAGCTTCTGCATACTCATAATCTTTTGGCAAGTCTCCTTCTGTATCAATTGGTGTTGGTTCCATTGTTGGTGTTTCGGTTGGAATAATAGTTGCAGTGCTTTGTGCAGTTGATGTAACTGCGATTTAGGTTGGTATTGGTTGTGTTACTGCCTGCTGATTACTACAGGAAGTAACCATAAGCGTAAAGAGCGCTACCACCAACATTAATAGGTACTTGTTTTTCATTCTCTCCTCGCTTTCTATTATTTTATTTGTATTAAGTCGCTGTTATAAAGAAGCTCCACTTGTTCGTTGGATAGTGGATAAATATCAACTATCCATCAGTTCTCTAGCTCTTTTGGAAGTTCAATTGTTTCGTTAAGAAGATCTGCTTCTTCAAGAGAATCCACTACTTCCTTGTTAAACACTTTGAGCTTTCTCTTGGCGTCGTCGCTGAGGTAGGAACTGTTAAGAACAGCTACAGCCCAGTCCCCTTCGTTGTGTGGACTCGCACCCTTTTCGGCGATTATCATGTACATTCCTGATTGCTCCTGAGGTTTGCCTAGTGGAAAGTCCTCTGTGTTGAATAGTACGTAAAAGCATAAAGAACCGTCAGTATTGTAGGTAACATACCCATGGTCTATACTACCCTCAAAGCACTTTACCACATTGAGATCCAGTTCTAGTGTCTTTGTTACTGCATAGAATACTAACCCATTGTTGGTTAGTTCAGTCTCTGAAACGGATGCTAGTACCGGGACAACAGGCGAAGGTTGTGCAATTGGTGTAAGCAATGGAGTACTCGTGGGCATCTGGGTTGCTGTACTGGTTGGAAGTGGAGTTCCTGTTGGTTCTTCTTTGAAAACAGATACTCCTGATGAACTGCAAGAATTCAGAAGAAAAAACAACCGCGTGATTGCCATGGCTTTGTATCTCATCCTATCTCCCTTTTTCTCTCCCGATGGAAATACAGTAAGTCGACTAAAATTATTATATACTTCATTCATAAATGGATACCTGAAGCAAAGAGATTTGTTGGAGAAGTTGTTAGAAGAGAAGTAGTTTAGTTAAACAGAAGAAAAAGAAAACCCAGATTTGCTTTTAGCATTTCTGGGTTTTAGTCTTTACTCTGTCTCCATCCATAACTGCATACAGGAAACTTCACCATTTTTATTTACGCCATATCCATACTCATCACCATTGGGTAACGTGTAGACAACGCACTGTTCTTCGTTTAATTCTTCATGAGCTATATGAGCAGAACCATTGTTTTGCTCCACACAATAGTCGCCTTGGTAGTTCCTTGTTACCCCGCCGACATTTGTTAGAGAAACTGTTGAATCTGGATAGATGCTAACGATTATTATAGGATAAGGATCCATGTGTATCAAATTTTGGTTGATGTCTGCTGTTTCTTCTGTTAATGAATACGTAAGGAAGCTGTTTGTTGTTGGTGAATACCTAAGGATGTAGGCTGTATCATAACTTGGTGGGTCTTTGTAGAGTTCAATGTGTCAAGCCCCCAAAAGTTGTACCACTTATAAGTAGACACTTTCCAGATTAGCAGCGAATTCATAGGGGGTTTGATTGCCCAGAGATGCATGCGGG
>LDZU01009374.1_pt1 | contig 21348 bp, 14 predicted proteins | sample 615531 | NCBI WGS metagenome assembly LDZU01 (sample SAMN03408293, study PRJNA278302) | terrestrial metagenome | isolation source: oil reservoir sample SB2 | place: USA: Alaska, North Slope, Schrader Bluff formation | collected 2011-09 | reverse complement strand
AGTTACATGTCAAACCCAGGTGAGGTCTTTCGCTTTGTATCGAATTAAACCACATGCTCCACCGGTTGTGCGCTCCCCCGTCAATTCCTTTGAGTTTTAACCTTGCGGTCGTAATCCCCAGGCGCCTTGCTTAACGCGTTAGCTTACATCACTCAATTCGAAGAATCAAGCAATTAGCAAGGATCGTTTACGGTCTGGACTACAGGGGTCTCTAATCCCTTTTGCTACCCAGACTTTCGTCCCTGAGCGTCAGTTATACTCCAGGAGCCCGCCTTCGCGAATGGTGTTCCTCTCGATATCTACGGATTTCACCCCTCCACCGAGAATTCCAGCTCCCCCTAGTAAACTCAATTCTATCAGTATTTCAACCTGTATCTGGAGTTAAGCTCCAGTATTAAAGTCAAAACTTAATAAATCGCCGACGGACGCTTTACGCCCAATAAATCCGGATAATGCTTGCACCCTACGTATTACCGAGGCTTCTGGCACGTAGTTAGCAGGTGCTTTCTAGCAGGGTACCCTCAAAAATTGTTCCCCTGCCACAGTGGTTTACACTCCGAAGAGCGTCTTCCCACACGCGGTGTCGCTGCGTCAGGCTTTCGCCCATTGCGCAATATTCCCAGTTGCTGCCACCCGTAGGTGTAGGTTCCGTGTCTCAGTAACCTTGTGGCCGGTCGTGCTCTCACACCGGCTACCCGTTGTTGGCTTGGTGAGCTATTACCTCACCAACTACCTGATAGGGCACAGGCCTCTCCCCAAGCGCCCGAAGGCTTTGATCCGAAGATCACATGCGGTATTACCCAATCTTTCGACTGGCTATTCCCCACTTGAGGGTAAGTTCCTGTGTTGTACTCACCCGTCTGCTACTTGTGTTAGTCCGAAGACTAACTTACCGTTCAACTTGCATGCTTAAGGCACACCGCCAGCATTCATCCTGAGCCAGGATCAAACTCTCAAAAAAGTTTGATTTGCTCTATAAAAAAATAAAAGTCAAATTGACGAGAAGCAATTGTTTGTTAAAAACTAACAATTAACTCTCTCTTGCACTTTCTATCACTATATTTGCTGTTAAAAAAATAGCTGTCTTCACTTGTTAAAGATCAAGAAAACACTTTTAAAGCAAAAAAAAGAGATGAGAAAACTTCTTGCTTTCTCTAAACCCGTCTCTTTGCTTGAAGTGGAGGTATTATATGGTTAAAATTTTTTAAAGTCAACCATAAAACCCAGATCAAAAATTAGCTTTGTCTCAGCTTTTAATAAATGGTGAAAAAGAGTAAAAAAGCCTTTTTACAAAGCCCCAGTTTTCTTTTATACTAGAAGCAATGCCTATTATTAAACAGGCGATCGTTATGACGTTAACGGTCGTTTTTGCTTACGTTTTCTTACAAACTGCGCAGTTGGCACAGTATTCCTTGCAGTTTTTCGCCCTACTTTGTCTGCTATATTGGTTTTTGCAAAAGAAACAAGGAAATCACTTTTTTTACTTGTTTAACGAGCAAGCTTCAGTCAACGTTCTAGCTCTAAATTTGGCTTTTTTGATTCTAATCGGTAACACTCAGGGCTTGGCTTCTCCCCTTTTTGCCTTGAGTTTTGTGCAATTATTTTTTTTGTCCCTAGCTTTGGAAAACCGCTTAGCCATTCTTCTTTCTTTAGAATTGCTTTTATTTTACTTAGGATTAGCGCTCAATCGTTATGGTTTAAATTTATCAAGTGCGATGTCTATGACTGAGCTTAATAATTTATTAGCCATTCCTTTAGTGATGGTGTTTTATTTATTTGGCAAGGTGCAATATCAGCGTTTACATTACAAAACTTTATTGTTGGACAGTGAAAAGGAAGAAAAACTCAAAGCTTTGGCTGATGACCAAGCGGTAGCTAATTTCATTAATAATTTGTTAGATAAACGTTTACCAATGTTAGAGTATTTGTTAACTTTTCCTGAAAAAAATATGGGAACGATTCAGGCTGAAATTCAATTGTTGAAGGAAGATTTACAAGAATTACTTAAAGAAATGAATTTTAAAACTGCCACAACAGCAAGATCCAATAAAAAGGTTGAAGATGATGAAGTTTTAGTTGAAGCAGAGGCAGAAATTTTAATTAAAGCTATCGATGAAGAAACTTAGTTTAATATTTTTGCTATTGTTTTTTTCTTGTTTTACCAGCTCAGTAAGAGCGGATAATATGAGTTCTAATTCTTATTATTTGCAATTTGGTAATTTCAATATGGGCAGTGGTGAGTTTGATCGTACAGATCAATTTGGCCTAACTTATACTCTCGGGCAAACTGCCATTGGACCGTTTGGTAAATATGGCACCAGTCAGTTCTTTATTGGCAGTGGTTTTCAATATATTTATCAAATTCGCCAGTTTAGTTTTAGTTTATCTAAATTAACAATTGATTTTGGAGATTTGACAGCGGGTATTTTTGCCAATGACAGTCATAGTTTGACTATTAATACGGGCAGTGCTGGTGGTTATCAAATTTATGTTTTTGAAAATCGGCCACTAAGTTTAGTTAATGACTCCACCATTCAAATTCCTAATACTACTTGTAATAGCGGTTGCAGCAAAAGCACAGCGGGCATTTGGGACAATCCCAATAATGATGGTTTTGGTTACAATGTAGTTGGCGATAATGTGGCTAGCGACTTTATCAATAGTAGTTATTATCGGCCTTTTGCTGACAATAGTTTGGGAGAAGATATGGAAATTATTATGAGCAGTCCCAATGTTGCTTTCGATGAGACAGCTACAGTGACATATCAGGTGACACCTTCAATCTCTCAAACAGCTGGTATTTACCAAACTTATGTAGTTTTTGTGGCAGTGCCTGGTTACTAATTTAAAAAAATAAAAATGATCAAAAAAATATTGATTAAAATATTGATTAGCTTCAGCCTTTTAAGCATGATTTATTTTAATGCTGGAGTAGTTGTAGCTCAAAGCACTGATGCTTTGTCAATTAATGTGAGTCCTCCAGTTTCATATTTATATGTTAAACCAGGAGCCGGTATTAGTGCACCGATCAATTTAGAAAATCAAGGTCGTTATACCTTGAGCGTCACTCCCCAATTAGTAGATTTTCGACCCAATCGAGAAACTGGAGAGGTTGTTCTACAACAAAAAAGCGATTTCCAATATCTGTCCATTGCTGGGGATCAGGATCGTTGGGGTAAGGAATTTATTATTAGACCTGGTGAAAGTTATACTTTGCCACTCACGATAGCGATCCCAGCTGACTTTGCGCAAGGAGAATATTATCTATCGGTTTTATTTAATGTTGAGCAGATGTTGATTCCTGATTTAGAAAATAATGCTAACACTATTTTGTCAGGAGTGGTGGCTAGTCATTTGGTGGTGGCAGTTAATTTAGATGAAAAAGATCACAGTCAGATTGTGATTAAGGATTTTCAATTACCCAAAATAGTTGATAGTTTAATGGGGATTAATTTCCAAGTTTGGGCAAAAAATATTGGTTTGAATGCTGGTCCAATTGAGGGCAAATTGACCATTAGTCATTGGCCAGCGCTAAGCGAACAGGTTTATGAATTTTTTCCAGATATGGTATTAGCCGGTAGTCAAAGACAAGTTAGAGGCATGAGCGAGGGCGATTTAGAGCAGTTGGAAACACTATCGAAGCAAGAAGAACTAATTGTTGCTAATGGTGATGATTTTTTGGCGATGCAAAGCGAATTTTTAGAAGACAGTTTAATCAGTGATTTTGCTTACAAAAAAGCCTTTTTAATTGGTACATATGATTTCCGTTTGGAGTTGGGAGAAGAAGAGCAAGTTGAGAGAGTGATCGCTCTCCCCTTTTCTATTGTGATTGTCATCATTTCTTTACCCCTTTTTTATCGTTTTTTTGTTTTTTTAATCAAATCAACCACGGTAAAAAAACCAATTAAATAAGAATGATTTTTCTATGGATTTATAGAAAAAAATTGCTCTTGACTAGTGCTTCAGAAATAAACTAAACTTAATAACAGGTAACTAAATATGAAAATGAAAAAACCACTATTTCTTTTGTTTCCAATATTTTTCTTAATTATATTTTTTTCTTGGGCAAGCAATTTTGCTCAAGTTCGATCTGCCAGTTTAGGGAACGTGACGGTATTACTTAATAATTCACGATTTTCTTTTATGACAGCTCTTGAGGGGACACAAACTGTTGGTTCATCACTAATTACCATTGATACTACTAATTATCCATCCACTTCAGTTCTGCAAGCTCAAAGTGGCGATGTTTTTCGTATAGGCACTGTTGGTAATGATTATAATGTAGCCACCACCATTGATGATGCAACCGATGATAAGCTAAGTTTAACTTCAGGATTGTTAACTGGTGATGTGACTGATGATTTACCAGTTTATGCTACTCAATCTTCGACGATGACAGTTAAATTAACTACAGTCAGTGCTCTCCCCAATGGCAAAATTAGAATCTTAGTACCAGCCAGAGATGCTACAGCGGCTAATAATGATGGTGTGCCAGATGATAGTGGTTTTGATTTTGGTGCTGCTACGTCAGCCTATATTACTTGTCCGATAGGTTTTCCTGGAGAATATGGCAGTTGGTCAGCTTCAAGCGCACCCGCTAATGGTAGTGTACAAATAGGCGGTGTTGATTATCATGTTTTTACTTGTGAATACGTCGGCAACGGTGCAGTAGGAACGATATTTGATGGCACTACTAATAGTGCTTTTGTGATTAATAATTTAATTAATCCATCTCCCAGTACCGCTAATTTAGGTGTCGCTGACACTTATTCAGTGATAGTTCAACACCTAACCAGTGCTAATGCAGTGGTTGATCAAACCATTACCAAAATTGCGGTGATTGATGCAGTCAGAGTAACAGCCACAATTTTGCCACAATTAACTTTTGAAATTATTGGAGTAGATGCCCCAACTACCAAGTGCGGTAACAGTATTACTGCTTCGACGACTCCTTTAGCGGTGCCTTTTGGAGAATTGACGATTGGTAATTTTTCTGATTTAGCCCAAGTACTTAGAGTAACCACCAATGCCGAAAATGGCTACCAAGTAACTGCCATTCAAAATGACCAGCTTGGTAAAGATGGGAAAGCTTGTCCAACTCCAGCTACTGATCCAGCTTGTATTGTTGATGCTAATGTTACTGACATGAGTTACACTACTGCAGCTGATTGGAATACTGTAACCGGCGATCAATATGGATTTGGTTTTACTATTGGCACAGCGACTAGTGGGATAACTAGAGATTTTTATTATAATGAATCTGGATTGACCTATAATGCTCGTCACTTTGCTGATTTATCAGCAGGCAACGATCCTCAGTTAATCTTTTCCAGAAGCGGGGGTGCTTTGAATGATCTAGTTGATGTTTGTTATCGTTTAACCCCGGCCGCGACTAACGTGGCTGGTGATTATGAAAACTACATTGTTTATACAGCGACGGCTACATTTTAGAAATAATTTATAAGAATAAAAATATTATAAGAATAAAAATATGCAATCATCCTGCCCACAAAGAAAAATAAAAATTTTTGTTTTTTTAATTTCTTTTATTTTATTTAGTTTAATTTTTCAAAGCTTAGCTGTTGCTCAAGAAGCCGTGACTTTAACGGTTAAACCAGTAAGAATTGGTGATGACAATTCTTTACTTTTAGCTCCTGGAGAAAAGAAACAAATTCAGGTCAAAGTAGAAAACAATTCCGCTAGAGATTTAGAGATTGAAAGTCAAGTTTTTGATTTTATTGTGGATGAAGATGGCACCACTCCAATTCCCCTTTTCGACGAACAAGATAGCCGGTGGAGTTTAGCTAATTGGATTACTTTGGCTCCAGCATTTAATTATTTGCAAGCCGGTGGTTCTGCTACAGTTAATGTTTTAATCGAAGTGCCAGAAAATGCTACTGCTGGCGGTCACTATGCAATGGTGTTGCATAGTCCAAACTTTTCTGGAGTAGAGAATCAAAGCGGAGCAGGAATTTCTCAAAGAGCTGGGACCTTAATTTATGTTTTAGTAGACGGAGCAATCAACGAAACTGCTTATGTCAGCCGATTTGATGTACCTAAGTTTTTAGAAAAAGGTCCGGTGCCCATGGAAATTAAAATCAAAAATGAGTCGGACATCCATATTACTCCAAGTCCAACAATTACAGTCAAGAACATTTTTGGTAAAGAAGTGGCTAATATGGTTTTAGATGCAAAAAATGTTTTTCCTTTTACCGAGCGGGATTTTAGTGACGTCTGGGATAAAAAGTGGGGCTTTGGACCTTACACTTTAAGCTTAGAAGCAGCTTATGGTCTGCAGGGTCAAGCGATGACTGCTCAAGCAGTGATCTGGTTGATCCCAGTGACAATTATTATCATCATTTTGCTTAGTATTTTGCTAATTGTGGCTGTAGTGATGATGCTTAAGAAAAAGAAAGAGCAGCAAAAGCAAGCTCTTTTAGAAAAAGCAGAAAATGCTACGAAAGCAGAAAATGCAGAGAGTGAAACTCAGCCGGTAGATGATCAAAAGCAACAATAAGCAATTATTAGCAAATTTTAAAAAAAACAAAAACCTTCTTCAAATTAATAACTTAGTCAAAAGTTTTTTGTTATTTTTTTTGTTTTTAGTTTTGTCTTTTAGTTTTGTTTTTGCCCAATCTGTACCCGATGTTGATAATGATGTCAAAGTCACAGCGACAATACCTGATATCGTTTCACCATCAACTCCGATATTAATCAGTCCAGAGGATGGAGCTAATTTGGATAATGCCTATCCAGTCTTTCAGTGGTATGAAAGTACTGACAATAAAGCCATGTACTACTACCAATTGATCCTTGATGGGCATCTTTGGTTTGATAATATTCCACTAATTGATTTTGCTAATGATGATTATAGTTTGGATTATGATGCGGAATTGGGAATTTATACTTTGGTGGCTAAAGATCCTGTAGCTCATGGTTCTCATAGTTGGCAAATAATTGCTTGGGATTATGGTGATAATTCAGCCAGTTCTACCACTTGGGTTTTTAATATTTTTACTGAAGATCCAAACTTGACGATTAATAAGATTGGTGACGTTAATGTCAATGTCAGTTCAACCAATCCCGATAGTGTTCCCGAACTAGCCATTAGTTTATTTGCCACTGATCCTCTTGCCAATGAACCCTGGATTATTGCTTTAGGTGATGCCAATTTAAAAGTTGATTTGGTGGTGACCATTCCCAATCGTGCTAGTCAATTTTATAGTCAATATACCGATGAGAACGGTGACTGGAGTTTACAATTGAGTATTCTGCCCCGTAATCAAATTATTCGTTTAGATTTTAATATCAGTGATGTGGTGGGACACGTTAGTTATATTAGAAATTTGTACATTATTATTCAGCAACATTACTGGCCACCCACCCCTATCCCTACTACTACCATTACTGAACCGCCGTTAACTATTTTTCCTTCGGGAACGATTTCCCCATCGGGTACAGTTCAGCCCTCAGTTATTCAACCAAGTCAGGTGCCTGTTACGCCACTCCCTTCCCCTGGGATAAAAATTCCGATTATTCCACCCAAAGAGATTGTTCATGAAGTAGTTGAGGAGGTTAAAGCAAGTTTACCAACAAAGATTGCCACTTTTATCACTGAATTGAGCCGATCACCAATTTGGCATTTTTTGACCCAGTTTTTAGCCTTGTTTTTGGTTTTATTGTTACCAATTATTACTTATATACTAGTTCTTTTAAAGTTTTATCAATACCTGTCTTTAACAACTCTTAAAAAGGTTTTTATCGCTTTGTGGCCTTGGTCTCGGCGAAGAAACAATTTAGTTTTTGAATATCATAACAGTCAAGCTGCTCCTCTAGTGCGGATAGAGCTAGTGGATGCAGAAAATCAAGAATTGATTGATTGGCAAATTAGTAATTATTTGGGTCAATTTTTTAGTTTTGACTGGCCAAGACAACCCCTAGTACTTAAAGTCAAAGATAATAATTTTTACTACCCGATTGGCATTGATAAACCGAGTTATTTACGCTGGGAAAATTTTTATCAAGGTGAGGCGTTTGTCGTAGGTAAAAACGATAATAAGCCAACAGTAGCCTCTTTTGATCCTAAAAGAGCTCTCGCGGTTCCAACCTTGATGGCTCAGGGTAAAAATAATTTACCTTTCATTGAGCGTATTAGAATTATTTTATCCTATTTATTGACTTATCCTTGGTGGTTCTGGGTATTAAATCTATTGATTGTTCTACCCTTTGCCCTGAGATATCCAAGCATTTGGAATTATTTGGCTTTGATTTATTTTTTGCTTATTGCCCTATTTAAATATTTATATCAAAACGGATCAAAAATTTGGCAATTTAGGGTTTTATCTAGTAATGGTTATAAATTAAATCAAAATGTAATCTTAATCACTAATGATTTGACCCAGGGTTTTTCACAAGCTCTGGTAGTGGCGGTGAAAGAAAGTGCCAGCCCTAAGTTATACCTGCCCACAAGTGAATTTGTGTTTAGTTTGCAAGCAAGAGATGCTGCTTTTTGGGACGGTCAGCGAGTGATTAGTGAAGCTGCATATAAAATTAATAATAAAGTAATTGATGAGTTCAAACTACATCGGATAAACGATGCCAATCGGAGTTTGAGGGTTCTTCAACCTCATTGTCAATTATTGCCCCAGCAATAACTAGTAAATTGGTTCTAGTTTCAAGATAAAATACTGCTGATTGCCCACTAGCTGGAGCGAAAATTTTCTCCTGACTTTTAACTAGAATTTGTTGGTGATTTGTTTTTAGCTGACAAGGGATTAATTTCCCTTGATTGCGAATCTTAACTAAGGCATATAAATGCTTTTTCTTTTGCCACCCTTGTTGCTGACTGTTATTAATGAAGTGCAATTCTTTAATAATAAATTCGCTGACAAAACTAGCTGCTTTTTCAGCGACTACCAGGCGATTTTTTTCAGGGATTTTATTCAAGACTAATAAGGCCGGAGCCTGATTTTTATCGTAGCTAATCGCCTTGCTGGCTTTGAGCGCTTGATGATTAATTACTAAATCACGACGCTGACCAATAGTGTAATAAGCCAAACCGCGATGCTTGCCAATGACTAGACCATTTTGATCAACAATTTCTCCAGGATTTTCTTGAATATTGTCTGCTAGAAATTGTCTAAGGTTACTATCCTTGAGAAAACAAAGATCAAAAGATTCTCGCTTTAAGTGATTAAGTTTGGCCTTTTTAGCGATTTCTCTGACAGTGGTTTTAGTTAGTAAACCTAGCGGGAAAATAAGTTGCTTGAGTTGTTTTTCCTCAAGTTGATACAAAAAATAACTCTGATCTTTATTTTTATCTTTAGCAGCAGCCAGGCATAATTCATGATTTTTATAAATAATTTGAGCATAATGGCCAGTAGCTAAGTGAGAAAAGCCATTTTTATTAGCCCAATCTAGCAAGCGGCCAAATTTTAATAATTTATTACAGACAATGCAAGGATTAGGAGTCAGACCATGTTGATAAGAGTTTAATAGATAATCAATTACCCATTTTTTTTGTTCCTGAGCAAAATCTAGAATAAAAAAAGGAACTTGTAGAGCTTCTGCAATTTTTTTTGCTACCTGACTTTCTTGATCAATAATTTGCGCTTGTTTTTCGTTGCTAGCATAAAATTTGATGTAAACAGCGCTTAAATCAAGCTTTTGTTTTTTTAACAAATAGGCAGCGGTACTAGAATCTACTCCTCCAGAAAGAGCGACTAAAACTTTTTTGGCCATATTAAAAAATAAAATTCCTTTTGCCGATGTTATCTACTTTCTTTTGATAAGCAACCGGGTTGTCTGTATAGAATTTTGGCAAAATCAATTGGTATTGAGGATTCATTTTTTGGGCTTTTTTAATGTCTTTAATAGCTAATTTACCGTAGTATAAGAGACTAGGATCATAGTGATGACGACGAAGATATTGCAAAACTTGTGCAAAGCCTTCTAAATAGACTAAACTTTTACCAAAACCACCAGCCAAACCAGTATCTTCTAAACCTCTTTTGTTCTTTAAGGCTTGTGACCAAGCTTTTTGGGAGTTTGCTAAATATTGATAGAAAAATTGATAGACGGTTTTAAAATCTGCACGGCTAGCAAGTTGGCAGCCCAAATATGATAAAGCTGTTTTATAAACCAATTGTTGTTCGTTATTCAAGTATTGATGAATGACAGCTAAGCCTTCTTCAGTGCGTAAATGATTGGTAAAGCCGAAATATTTTTTATGATGGTACCAAGGTTGTTTTAGATAGTTTTCCTGACGGAGAACATGAGTACCAAGCTCATGATTAAGGGTGTTTGCTAAACTTTTTTCACTAAAATTTATTGGCAAGCGAATTTTGATAGTATTTTCTTTAAAGTTGACAGCAAAACGACTGGTAAAGCGTTCATTAAAAACAACTTGATATTTGTCAGCTAGAGAGTAATCTTCTAAATAGTCAGTGATGGATTCTTTTGTGGTTTTTTGATCTAAATTACTGTTTAACTTTTGATCTTTTAAAAATAATTGCTCCTTTTGTGCTTGGTTGACAATTTTTTTAGCTAAGTGCGAGTATTTCCATCTTGCCTTTCCGTAATAAGCAAGTCCAGACAGAGGAATTTTTTTTTGATACTGAAATTGAGGATTATAGTCTCCGCCTTTCGCAAAAAACTTTTCTTTTTCAGTTTGCAAATTAGTGGGAAGCAAATCTTTGAGTTTAATCATTTTTTATTGGGACTAATAACAAAGCCGTCGAGATCTTTGCGACCAATTTCAACCTTATATTGACGATGATTTAGTTTTTTACTGACCAGCATGGTGGTTTTGATAATTTGACCCTTCAATTTAAATTTAATTTCTACTACAGGTAGGCTACCTTCCTCTTTTTCCTTTTGAAACCACAATAAATCTTCAAGATCCAGCAAGCCCAAGTCGCCTGCTAGTTCTCGAGAAATTGCACTATGTAAGCGACCGGTGTTGATAAAAGCCGTGGTTAAGATTTTTTGCTTTTCATCACCAAAAAGTAGAATTTCTTCTTTTAAACTGATATTGCTAATGTCACTTTTTACTTTAATTCGTCCAGAAAAGTCACTAGCAAAAAGTGCTTGAGCAATTTTTACCCCATGTTCAGAGTTAACCACATTTAAACCCTCAACTCTTTCTAAACGACGACGTAGTCCAGCTTGATTAGCAGCTTGGATAGAAAGACCGGGTGTAGCATTTAACTCTACCACCATTGGCCCCTTATTTTTATGTAAGAAAATGTCGATGCCCGAGTAAGTTAAATCGGCCATCTCACTGGCTTGTACGGCGGTTAACAACACTTTCTGCCAGTTAGGAATAACAATGCCATTTAATTTTTTCTTAGTTCCCGGCAAATAATGAATTTCCTGCTTTTTGTGAGCAACAGCGTGGGTGGTGATGCCGGTAGCAATATCGATACCGACAGCGATTGCTCCCTGACTAACATTAGCTCTTCCGCCAGATTCTTCGGTCGGTAGACGCAACATAGCCATTACTGGCACTCTATTAAAAACAATTACTCTAACATCAGGGGTACCTTTATAAGAATATTTTAATAATTTAGGGTGAATAGGAATACGTTCTTCAATAATGACGTTATGATTTGAACCATGAATGCTATATTGGCCGGCCAGAATGTCTCGACAATGGAGTTTAATGTCGTCAACACTCCATTTTTCCCCTAAAACATCTAGCCAATGGTCGTTATTAATCTTGTTTCGGAAAGCGATGACGCCAGTGCCAGCGTGTCCATTGGTGGGTTTGATCACAAAATCTCCCTCAAGTTTTTGCCACGCAAAATCATTAACATCTTCATCGGTACCCAAAATTCCGTAGATTTCTGCACAGGGAATATCATTATTATTTAATAAAATTTTGGTAGCATACTTGGAACGAGCGATCGCTTTGGCTTTTCGCGAATTACGACTAACATAAAGACTATTACGCGCATTGATGCCGAGGAGATCACTGGGATTGGCTTGGTTAGGCATAAACGGCCTTTACTCTTCTAGTCCTGGAAAATCATCATTGATAAACTTTTTATATTTCTCTGATTTACTTTTATTTTTTAACAACTCCTTAAAGCGAAAATATTCAAGAATGCGTAAGCCAGTATAGTGAGCAATAGCAAAGTTAATCACAGCTACCAGAATAATGGTTAATTCAGGTTTTAAGATGACAAATCTTTGAATAGCTTCATTATCAATCAATAGTGTTCCCACCACTGCCAGAACTAATGTCTCAAAAGTTACATTTAAAGCTTCACCGCGGCTGGCGAACATTTGGCTGGTCATAAAATTTTCAGTCAATAAAATGATAATTAATAATGGGAAAATACTCACATCAAGTACTAAGTCGATTTTTAAAAACGAGCCAACGGTTAACAACAATAGCATAGCAATTGACACAATTAGTAAAAGCATGGCGGTTTTTGGCAAAAGAGGCATTTTCAAAAACTTGACGATATATCTTGCTAACATAGCAGAAAGCAAGACCGCAATAAACAAAATAATGCCAGTAACCAAACCCGTTGAAACAAAAGCGACCGATAAAACAGCCGGAATATAAATGCCAAAGCCCTTAAAACCAACAACGTGTCTAGCAAAGGCAACAATTGAAGCAATTACTGGAAAAATTAAGATAATCACTACTAAGCTTGCTGGTAAACCTTGAGCGATAGCTTGCCGAATGGCTTTTTGTAAAAAATTAGTGGGACTCAGTGGTCCAATGGGATGTTCGTCGAGGTAGGCTGCCAAAACACTTTTTTGGCGACCGGTAGTTTCAGTAATATCTTTATCTGCCTTTTGTTGAATTTTTTCGACAATTTCGGCAGATGGTGAGGCTAAACTGGTACTGTCAGTTGCTTCAGCTGCTGGAGTTGATTCCTCGATAGCCTCTAAGCTTTCTAAATCTTCACCTTCAAATCTGACAGGATTAACGGTTTGCGCCAAAACGTCTGTGACACCGATTGGGCCCAGATTAATTAAAAACTGGTTTTTTATTAAAAAAACGTTGAATAAGATGAAAAAGCTAGCTAGAATTTTTTTGCAATACATAAGGCCCTAATATATTATTTTATAAGATAAAGTTAACAGTTCTTTGACAAAAACCAATTAAGGTTGAGACAAAAAGGAGAGTAAAAAATTGGTTTAAGGGAATACCAAAAATAATCATTGGTTCAATGTTAAAGCCTGGTACAAAATAAGTAACTAACCATAAAATAAAGACGTTAATGACTATCGAAAAGAAACCTAAAGTAACAATATTAATTGGTAAAAATAAAAATTTTAACATCGGCTTAATGATTTTTTCCAGCACTGTTAGCACTACTCCAGCTAAAATAAGGGCTAAATAATCACTATAACCCACATTGGGCAGTGCCCAGGCTAAAATAGCTATGGTCACAATTAAGACGATAATTGGTTTGAGTAATTTCATAAACAGCCTTATAGTTCAATCCAGTTGTTGTTATTGTAAAAGATTTTGTTCTCTTAGTCTAGTGTGCTGTTTTTTAGCAAAGCGATGAGCCTCATCGCGCAATTGACTGATTAGATGTAGAGTGGGATGGTTTTTGGTTAATTTAATTATATCGGTTTGCCATGATTCTTTATTTTTTTTATCAATTTTTCGAGTAATTAAGACTAAGCGATCTGGATTTTTCACTAGTGAAATTACTGGACAATTAAAAAATTGACTTTGTCGCCAGACACGATTAACACTACGCAATTGTCCTTTACCACCATCTATAACAAGCAAATTTGGCCTACCCCACTCTGGATGTTGTTGTCTACGAATAATTGCTTCTTGCAACATGGCATAGTCATTGGGTTTAGCTAATTGGCGAATTTTAAAAAATTTATATTCACTTAACTCTGGATAACCATCAATAAAGCAGACCATCGACACCGTTGCCTGATTTCCTTGAGTATTGCTCACATCATAGGCTTCAATTCGTTGAAAACGGTATTGTAGATCAACTAAGCCTCGTTCATGCATAATATGGCGCAAGTTAATCAAAGCCTCTTGTTGTTTTTTTCTAGTCAAATCTGGCAAAATTAATTCTGGCTGTAGTTGATACTGCTCTTCAGTGACTTCTTTAATCAAATCAATTTTGTTTTTGATTTTTTGGGCTTCTTCAAATTTTTCTGCTGTTGCCGAATCTTTCATTTTTTGAGCAAGCTCTTTGAGTAGTGCCTTGTTTTTGCCTTGAAGCAATTTAATTAACTGTTTAATGTTTTCTTGATAAGCCTGTGGACTAATTTTATCGCAACAAGCTCCTGGACATAGCTCTAAATGATAATAAAAACAGGCTTTGTGATCACTTTTATTTTGTTTATTACACCAGGGGAAAATCGGTCTAACGATTTTTAATAATTCATTAACTTTGTAACTGCTTGCAAAAGGACCGAGAGTGGCCAGCGAGTTTTGGTAACGTCTTTTTTTTAAATCGCTTTTTCTGAGCCGTATGATTCTTGGATAATCTTCTTTGGTAAAAAGAAGATATAATTTTGATTTATCATCCTTGAGTAGACTATTGTAAAAAGGCTGATGAGCTCTAATTAACTCAGCTTCGATCAGCAGTGCTTGAAGTTCGCTTTTAAGAACCGTCACCCTCACTGTTTTGGCTTTCTTGACCAATTGTTTGATCTTCGCTGAGAGCTGCTGATAGTGAGTGTAACTCTTGATTCTTTTTTTCAGATTTTTGGCCTTGCCGACGTAAAGCACCTGCGACTGTTCGTCCAAGAAGGAATAAACTCCCGGCTGTGAGGGCAAGGAGGATAAATCCTCCGACCACAAGAAAGATTCTTTTAGGCTCGCTGATGGTGATATTGCCCATAGCTCTGACTGTGAATTCATAATTAAATTTTGCTCCTTCGCTTAACTGGATTTCAGCATTAATGCTGGTTTCTTGGCCAATTAAACCATCCTTATTATAAACGCTCAGGGGAATATTCAATTCTTGGAATGGAGGAATGAGCGGTGGCCAGTCAGTTTCTAGATTAATATCTACTATTTCTCCATTAAGATCTAGTTTGGCAAAATACCAAGTTTGACCAGTGCTATTGGAAATTGTTAGTAAATATTTTCCTGGAATAGCCAGATTAAACAGTTTTTTTGCTTCTAACTGTAAATTAATTTCTGGCTCAATATCGGGAAATTCGTTTTGACTGAATTCAACAAAAATCTTTTTTTCTTGTGCTTGAAGATCAGTTTGATAAGAGCCGGCTGGATAAGGCAAAACGCTAGAAATACCATTAATGGCGAAAGTAATGTGGTTGAGATCAAATTTTGAAAAATAATCGATCCCCCCAGTGGTTTTCTGCCAGGTTGGATCAATTTCTTGCCAACTATTAGTTTCTTGATTGTAAAATGCTGGCCAGGAATGTAGAACATCGCCAACCACACTAATTGGTCGTAATTCTTCATTATTACTATAAGCGAAACCCACAATTCTTTTTGCGGGAATTTGTTTGATGCGGGCTAAAGTGACAAATAAATCAGTAAATTCTTGACAGGTGGCAAAGATCCTATTTTCCGGTAAAAAGCTATTGGCTGCTCCCAAACGATAAAACTCTCCATCTAAACTTTCTTCAGTATAGTTGAGAGTGTCGACTACAAACTGATTAATATCACTAGCACTGTGTAATTCTTTGGCTGCTTCTAGTAATTGGGCATCATCTGTTTCCCAAAATTTTTGAGGAAATAAATGGGCTGGTAGGACTGGTGGGATTTTAATATTGGGGTCTGCTTGCAAGGTGAGAAGTACTTGCGCTAGAAGTTCAACTTTGACTGAATTGTTAGCTGGAACCTCATAAGTGGCAATGAAATTACCATCAGCATCAACCTTGATTGAGTTGGGCATTGGATCAAGTGAATGATAATAAACTCGTTGATTGGGGGTTTCTGGAGGGAGAGTAATTTGACTCAAAGAATTTTGATTATTAGGATTATTTAAATAATAACTTAGTTTTAAATCAAAGATTTGTTTGTCGCCAAAAATGGCACTGACCGCTTGACCATCAAGATTGTCATAATGAAAAGTATCGAAATCACCAGTTTTTTTTATGGTAAATTCGCTTGGACTAATACGACTCACTGGACCGAAAATATTTGGTACCAGTAGATTGAGCTTATACTGTTCATATTGTTCAATATCGGCTAAAGCAGGAATATTAACTTCCAAGATTTTGCCACTGATATTGGCAATATCACCATCTAAGTAGCTAATGATTAATTCTCTAGTTTTGCCTTCACCCAGTATTTCTTCTTCAAAACTAATACCAATGCTAGTTTGACCAGTCAGTTTAGTGACTTGGGGTTCTAAAGTTGAGCCATTATCTGTTACTTGAATATTTTCCAGATTGGTCGAGCTAACAATAATGCCATAACGATTGATAAAATATGCTGGGCTAAGATTACGAATAATAAATTTTTGAGTAACCAAAGTTTTGCCACTAGCAGTAACTTGATAATTACTTTCTAGATTAATACTGAATTTTTTTTCTTCTTCCTCAGCAAGTGCTGGTGTTGTTGAAGAAAAAATGGCGATAACAATTAAGATTAGCGCAAAAATTTTTAATAAAAATTTCTTTTTACCAAAAAATTGGGCTTTAAATCTTGCTAAAAACATTAATTTAATTGTAACGGAAAAACTAGCTTTCAGCCAACTCGGCTTTTAAATATTTAGCAGTTAGTGATTTGCTATTTTGACTTAATGTTTCAGGTGTGCCAGTAGCGACAATTTCTCCGCCAGCTTCTCCACCCTCTGGACCCAAGTCAATAATCCAATCAGCATTTTTAATCACGTCCAAATTGTGTTCGATCACAATGACTGTATTATCTTGTTTAACTAATTTATGTAAGACATTAAGCAACTTTTGAATATCCGCAAAATGCAGGCCAGTAGTGGGTTCGTCTAACAAATAAACCGTATGGTCATGGCTCTTAATACTTAATTCTTTAGCTAGTTTGACACGTTGAGCTTCACCACCACTTAAAGTTGGAGCACTTTGCCCAAGTTTTAAATAGCCTAAACCGACAGCTTGCAAAGTGGCTAATTTATGACGAATTAAAGATTGATTCTTAAAGAAATCATAAGCTTCATCAATAGTTAGATCTAAAACTTCTGCTATATTTTTTTCTTGATAATAAACTTCTAAGGTCTCTTTGTTGTAACGTTTGCCATGACAAACATCACACTCTACATAAACGTCAGGTAAAAATTGCATTTCAATTTTGATCTGGCCCTCTCCTTGACAAGTTTCACAACGGCCACCTTTGACATTGAAGCTGAAGCGTCCGGCTTTGTAGGCGCGAATTTGGGCATCTCTAGTATTAGCGAATATTTGCCGAATATAATCAAAGGTTTTGGTGTAGGTGGCGGGATTAGAGCGGGGCGTTTTGCCAATGGGACTTTGATCAATTAAACTCAAGCGTTTAACTTGTTCTGGAACAATTAATTGTTCAATTTTTGCCAACTTACCGTCAAAGCTTTTTCCCAAATATTTAGCTAAGTGCTTGTGCAATACATTGTCTAAAAGAGTCGATTTTCCTGATCCCGAAACACCAGTAATGCAAGTTAAAGTATTAAGTGGAAAATCGACATCTAGACTTTTTAAATTGTGATGTTTTGCCCCGCGAAAAGAGATCTTGGAGCGCTGAAAAACATTAGCCACCGTTGTATTGGGATCGATTAATTGGCGTTGAACCTTTTTTTCTTGACGAGTGATTTGTTTTTTTCTAGACAAATATTGAGCAGTAAGGGTGTTCTGTTGGAGTAATTCTAGATAATTACCCATAAAAACGATTTTGCCACCTTCCTGACCAGCCAGTGGTCCAAAATCAACAATAAAGTCAGCTGCTTGCATAATATCGCGATCATGTTCGACAACGATGACGGTGTTGCCTTTGTCACGTAGTTCTTGCAATGTTTTAATTAGTCGGTGATTGTCTCGCTGATGTAAACCAATGGTCGGCTCATCTAAAATATAAAGTACGCCAGTTAAGCCAGTGCCAATTTGCGAGGCCAAGCGAATCCGTTGGGCTTCTCCCCCCGCTAAACTGCCAGCTTCGCGCGAAATAGTTAAATAATTTAAACCTACTGCATTTAAGAAATGCAGACGACTATGAATTTCTTTTAAAATTGACTGAGCAATACTTTGCTCTTTTTGACTAAGAACAGTTTCTTTTGAATCTTGTAAAAAATCGATCCACTTCAAAGATTGTTCAATAGTTAGCCGACTAATTTCTGCAATGTTTTTTTCATCAATGTGCACTGCCAAGGCTTCTTTTTTCAGGCGGTCGCCGTGACAAGTTGGACAAGTTTCCTTGTGCATAAATTGGCCAATTTCTCGGCGAATAAATTCACTGTTTGTTTCATCAAAACGGCGTTCAAGATTTTTGACAAAACCCTCAAATTCAGTTTCAAAACTAGTCACTTTGCCAAAGCGGTTTTCTCCCACTACCTCATATTTTTTATCACTACCATACAATAATAATTTTTGAAAATTTTCATCCATATCTTGCCAAGCTGTTTGGCGAAAATCATAATTGCTTGTTTCAACCACTTGTTTAACTAAACGGGAAAACCAAGTATCATTACTCATCATCCGCGCAAAAGGAATTACTGCTCCTTCACTGAGGGTTAGGGTTGGTGCAATAATTTTTTGAGGATTAATTTTCAAAATTGAGCCGATGCCATTGCATGTTTCGCAAGCTCCCTCTGGAGCATTAAAAGAAAATAATCGAGGTTCTAACTCATCTAAAGAAATTCCACAATCACTACAAGCTAAATTTTCGCTAAATAGTTGCTCACTTAGTTTTTTGGGATCTTCTGGAAAATCAAAACCAGGATCTTCAATCCAAGCCACTATCATCGAACCATTACTTAAATGTAGGGCGTCTTCGACTGATTGATTAAGGCGCGAGCGCAGCGAGCGCTGTTCTTGATCATTACTTAATTGTTTTTTATCTAAAACAAAGCGATCAATTACAACGTCAATACTGTGTTTATTGGTTTTAATTAGAGTCAGTGGTTCTTCTAAATTATAAATTTGCTTATCAATTCTGGCTCGAGAATAACCTTTTTTCACTAAGTTTTGTAGTAAACCGTCAAACTCACCTTTACGATTTTTGACTACTGGCGAGAGCAAGAGCATCCTTTGTGGGGCGCCAGCATTAGTTTTGATGCGTTCTTCAATGTCTTGAAAAATTTGTTCGATGATTTGATCAATGCTTTGGGTGGCGATTTCTTGTCCACAGTTAGGACAATGGGGATGACCTACTCTCGCGAACAACAGTCGTAGATAATCATAGATTTCTGTAATGGTACCCACAGTTGAGCGTGGATTATGAGAAGTGGTTTTTTGGTCAATGGCAATCGCCGGTGATAAACCATCAATTTGGTCGACATCGGGTTTGTGCATCACTCCCAAAAATTGGCGAGCATATGAACTGAGTGATTCAACATAACGACGCTGACCTTCAGCATAGAGCGTGTCAAAAGCTAGAGAACTTTTACCCGATCCAGAAAGACCAGAGAAAACAATTAGTTTATTTTTTGGCAAAGACAAACTAACATTTTTTAAGTTATGTTCGCGAGCGCCAGTAATAGTGATTTCAGTTTGTGTCATGTTAAATATGTATTTATTATTTGTTGTTAGTGAGTGAGCATGAGTGAGCATGAGTGAGCATGAGCGGGTATTATAACAGTTTTAGTTCAGCAATTTTGTCTCTAATAATAGCGGCAAGTTCAAAATCTAAATCAGTCGCCGCCCGATTCATTTGTAAGCGTAGCTGTTTAATTAGTGTGGCTCGCTCAGCGGGGGTTAAATCTTGTCCGTTGACGGCCATTAAATTAAGTCTAGAATGCTTATTTAATTGTAAATAAATAGCTTTTTGATTTCGGTTATTTTGTGTTCGATTTAGTTCACTTTGCCAGTCATCTCCATCTTTTTGCCTTTGCAGTAATTTTTCTCTAATGGGTTTATTAATGCTGGTTGGATCGATGTCATGCTCTTGGTTGTAACGGAGTTGTTTTTGGCGGCGGCGCGCCGTTTCATCAATAGCTTTTTGCATTGATTGAGTTATTTGATCAGCATATAGAATGGCAAGTCCATTAACATGGCGCGCCGCCCTCCCAATGGTTTGAATCAGCGCAATATCGTTCCTTAAGAAGCCTTCTTTATCAGCGTCCAAAATACCAATTAAACTCACTTCTGGAAGATCTAAACCTTCTCTTAATAAATTAATACCAACTAATACGTCGTAGGTACCACTGCGCAAGTCGTCCAAAATATCATTGCGATCTAAGGTGTCAATGTCTGAGTGTAAATAAGCTACCTTAGGTAATTTTGTGGTTTTTTTCTCCAACAATTTATTAACTTTTTTAGGATCATTTAAATAATCAGTTAAAGCCTCCGCCATTTTTTTAGTGAGGGTAGTAACCAAAGTTCTTTCACCCAACTCTACTCTTTTAATGATCTCTCTGATAAGGTCTTCAATTTGATTTTGACTAGATCTGACTTCGACTTGTGGATCAACTAAACCTGTCGGCCTAATTAATTGTTCAACTACTTCTCCCTGACTTTGATTGATTTCCCAAGGTTTTGGGGTGGCTGATAAATAAATAGTTTGCTGTTGTCGCTCTAGGAATTCGTTAAAGTTGAGTGGTCTATTATCCATAGCGCTGGGTAAACGGAATCCATATTCAATCAACGTTTCCTTGCGTGATCTGTCGCCAAAAAACATTCCTTTAATTTGAGGAATGGTCATGTGACTTTCATCGATTACAGTCAAAAAAGACTGTTTCTTAAATTTTTGCTGATTAAAAATTAAATAGTCAATGAGGGTATAGGGAGGCTCTCCAGTCTGTCGCCCGTCAAAATACCGAGAATAGTTTTCGATACCATTAACAAAACCAAATTCTTCAATTCTTTCCAAGTCATAATTAACCTTTTGTTGCAAACGATAAGCTTCCAAAGTTTTTCCTAAATTATTTAATTCTGCCACTCTTTTAGCTGTGTCTTGGCGAATTTCTTCTAGCGCTTGTTTTTGACTTTTTGGATCGAGCAGATAGTGTTTAGCTGGGTAGATTACATAGTGTTTACGTTTCTTTTCACCAGTTGCTAAAGGAATTTTTTGTCCAGAAATTGGATCAATTTCATCAATCTGGGTTATCTGGTTGCTGAGAGTATCAATGCGAATGGCAATATCACTATAAGCTGGCCAGAGTTGGATAATATCACCTCTCAGTCGATAACTACCTCTCTCCAAATCAGTGTTAGTTCTTTCATATTGCAAATTACTCAGTTGTAGCAGTAGCGTTTTTCGCTCAACTAGCT
>LDZU01009200.1_pt1 | contig 21578 bp, 24 predicted proteins | sample 615531 | NCBI WGS metagenome assembly LDZU01 (sample SAMN03408293, study PRJNA278302) | terrestrial metagenome | isolation source: oil reservoir sample SB2 | place: USA: Alaska, North Slope, Schrader Bluff formation | collected 2011-09 | reverse complement strand
GCCACTCTTAAGCCGTTCAACGCAATTTGAACCTCAAACGGCGCCCATGTTTGTAAGCGGATGCTCATAAAGCCGTAATCTTCGTGATCGTAATAGAAACTTTTAATGAAGGATGAAGAACTCAAAGCAGAATACGAAAAATTGAAACCGCGCTATGATGTCATTTCGCAAATCATTGAAGCGCGAACCAGCCAAAATATTACCCAGGAAGAATTGGCGCTTCGGGTTGGGACACAAAAATCCAATATCAGCCGCCTGGAAAGCGGAATGTACAATCCATCACTGGACTTTTTGTCAAAGGTTGCCCGCTGCCTTGGGAAAGAGGTACAGGTTATATTGAAATAACTAAGAAAGTTGTAGTTACGAGCAACGGTATAAAGAGATTAAAAGTCTTCATTTCAGAATACTTGGAGATGCTTGATATGTATATTAAACCCGGTAAATACGTCCACTTCAAAGGCAGCGAATACGATGTTATCGGCACGGCGACCCACAGTGAAACGCTGGAGGAAGTAGTGATTTACCGGGCATTGTATGGCGATGGCGGGCTTTGGGCACGTCCGGCGGCGATGTGGAATGAAATTGTCGAACACAATGGGCGCCATGTCAAACGGTTCACACATATTGACGAGGTTGTACAGGAACCGCCAACGGGTATTCATAATCACAGTACGCCAACCGAAAAAGTGGAGCTGTTTGTATCGTTATTCGCGGGGTGCGATGACGTTTACGCCAAACGATGGGAAAACGCTAAAAAAGGCTCTGCTGGATATGTTCCCGTCTGCCAGAACGAATGGTTGCCACTTTGTCCAAAATCTGGCGGCGGTAAGATAAAATGCGGGGAATGTCCTAATCAGAATTTTGTGAAGTATGATGCGGGCGCAGTTGAAAAACATCTTAAAGGGCAGCTGACCGCCGGAGTGTATCCGATGTTTTCTGATGAAACCTGCAAATTTTTGGCGTTCGACTTCGATGGCAAAGATTATAGTCCTGAGGATTTGCGGCGCGACGTTACCGCTATTCGCGAGGCTTGCGCTGAAAAAGGCATAAGCATGGCGGTGGAACGTTCACGTTCCGGTAAGGGGTTTCACTTCTGGATGTTCTTTGCCGAAAACATTCCAACAGGCACAGCACGGAAGTTTGGCAGCAGTTTGATTACCCATGCTATGAGCAAACATCATGCGTTGTCATTCAAAACGTATGACCGGATGATTCCCAATCAAGACACATTGCCAAAGGGCGGATTCGGCAACTTAATCGCGCTTCCGCTTCAAAAGATACCTCGTGAACATGGGAACAGCGTATTTGTTGATGAAAATTTCAATGCCTATGCTGACCAATGGAACTATTTGTACAACGTCAAAAAATATACGCTGGAAGAAACAGAGTCGTTTATTAAGCAACTGTCGCCGTCAGGCGAGCTTGGTGATTTGCGCCGGGATTCCGAGGAAGAAAAACCGTTGGAAGGCAAGAAACCGGAACAAAAGCTGACCAGATTTGACTTTCCGGATACGGTAAAGATTGTCCTCGCGAATATGTTATATGTTGAGAAGTCAGGGATTTCAAGCCCCGCGCTTAACGCGCTGAAGCGCTTGGCGGCGTTTCGCAATCCTGAGTTTTACAAGGCGCAGGCTATGCGGCTTTCTACGTTCGATAAGCCAAGGATTATTTCCTGCTCTTACGAAACCGGGCAATATTTATGCTTGCCGCGTGGTTTGGAAGACGATGTCTGTGAACTTTTGGAAGATAACGGTGTCAGGATACAATTCAATGACGAAACCAATAAAGGGCGCAAGCTGGATGTTAGGTTTAAAGGTGATCTGCGCGGCGAACAGCAGCAGGCTGCGGACGCGCTTTTGGCGCATAACAACGGCATTTTATCCGCTGCCACGGCGTTTGGGAAAACCGTTATCGGAGCGCGTTTAATAGCGGATTGCAAAGTAAATACGCTAATTTTGGTACATCGTACAAATTTATTGTCCCAGTGGATAGAGCGAATGAATGAGTTTTTGATAATCAATGAAGAACCGGTAATTGAACTCACACCCAAGAGACGCAAACGCAAAAAATCCATCATCGGTCAAATCGGCGGCGGCAAAAACAATCCGGGCGAAATCATAGATGTGGCGGTTATGCAGTCTTTAGTGTCCGGAGATGAGGTCAAGGAAATTGTAAGAAATTACGGCATGATAATTGTGGACGAATGTCATCATGTGTCGGCGTTCAGTTTCGAGCAGATACTGAAAACTGCAAACGCCAAATATGTCTACGGCCTGACTGCAACTCCAACGCGGCAGGACGGCCATCATCCAATTATTTATATGCAATGCGGAAAAATCCGTTATCGCGTGGACGCGAAGGAACAGGCGGCGGCGCGTCCGTTTGAACATTTTGTGATTCCGCGTTTCACGAGGTTTCAAAAACCGGCTCATCAGGACGAAAGCAAGTGGACGATTACCGATATTTACAATGATATTCAAAACAGTGAGCTTCGCAACAGCTTAATCATACAGGATGTTACCGCCGCCGTGGAACAAGGGCGGAATCCGATTATCCTCACCGAACGCACCGGGCATGTGAAATACTTGGCGTCTCAGTTAAAGCCGCGCATAAAAAACGTGATTGCTTTAACAGGCGGCGAAACCCAAAAGAAAAGCCGGGAAACCTTGAAAACCGTTGCCGGTATTGCTGAAGACGAATCTTTCGTTCTTGTTGCCACTGGGAAATATGTAGGCGAAGGTTTTGATATGCCGCGTTTGGATACGCTTTTTCTTGCTATGCCAATATCGTGGAAGGGAACGCTCCAACAGTACGCCGGGCGGCTGCACCGCTTATATGAAGGCAAGAATGAGGTTCAAGTTTACGATTATGTAGATGTTCATGTGGCAATGCTGGAAAAAATGTATCAGAAGCGTCTGAGAGGTTACGCCGCCATTGGATACAAAGCAAAGGGAACGCCGCAGCCGTTGGAAGAAGTTCACTCAATTTTTGACAGCCACACGTTTTTCCCGGTTTATTCCGTTGATATTTTGGCGGCTCAAACTGAAATTTTGATTGTCAGTCCATTTGTGACAAAGCGGCGGGTATTGTCTGCTTTGAATTATCTGGCTGCCGCCAGCGCGAAGATTACAGTTGTTACAAAACCGCCTGGAAACTATGTCGAAAAGGATAGGGTGAAAATCGCGGAGTGTATAGAGCTGCTTACACAACATGGTATTATTGTGAAAACAAAAGACCGGATCCATCAGAAATTCGCGATTATGGATCAGCGGGTCGTATGGTACGGAAGTATCAATTTTCTCAGCTATGGTACATCTGAAGAAAGCATTATGCGAATTGAGAATATGGACATTGCGGGGGAGCTAATGAGGAGCATATGAGAGATTTGTTGATAAAATATAGCGTTTAACGACCATTACCACTTTAATCTTCTGGCTAACTCGTCATATATGTTCTCTCTAGACCCCACCAGGGCAATCACTATTAATCTGCCTTCTTCGTCTATGTAATAGATAACCCGGTATTCCTTACCTTTAAATTTGTTATGCTGGGAACGGAGTTCCTTGTAAGGGCCAGATAGCTTGTTGTTTTTGTATGGGTTTTCAGCAATTTCATGGATTCTGTTATACAAAAAATCCCTTAAAGCAGGTTCCATCTTTTTGAGGTCTCTAACTGCGCCTTTGGATAGCCGGATTTCATATTCTTTCTTCATTCTCTATACTCCCAATGGCATCCTCCAAAGAAACAGTTTCCTCTTGAAGCCGTTCCTCTATGAATTTGTTAAAAGTCTTGTTTAAAATATCCTTTCGTTCAATAAGTTTGGCTTTAAGAGCTTTTCCTCTATATCCCAAATCCATTAAGTCTTTTAAAAGCAAATCTTCCATTTCGTCAGAAATCGTAATTTCCTTGACTTTCAATTCCTCGCCATCAAGATAAAATTTAAGTTTTGTGCCTTTTTTCCAATTAAATTTATCCCTAACCTCCTTTGGAACTGTTACCTGTCCTTTTGATGTTAAAGTTGTATACTCCATTAAGGATCCCTCCATGGTAATACCGTAATACTATAAAAATATATTATCACAAAAAAGTTAATTTGGGAATCCTTAGTGAACGAGAAAAGTAGTACTGTTCAATTGCGAATACGCATATAGTGTATTGACAATGTAAGTGAATATGCTTACAATATCAATACAGGAAGGGATTGATAATATGGCTTCTACAAGCATTACTATTCGTATGGACGAAAACCTAAAGAAGCAAGCGGAAAGGCTTTTTGAAGATATGGGCTTGAATATGACGACAGCTTTTACTATCTTTGCAAAGGCGGTTGTCCGGCAAGGAAAAATACCTTTTGAAATCACCGCTGACCCATTTTATGGCGAAAAAAACCAAGCGCGGTTAATGAAGTCTATCGCAAAGCTTGAAGCTGGTAAGGGTACGGCGCACGAATTGATAAAGGTAGAAGATGAATAATGAATAAGATATGGTTAAGATCTCAAAAACCCTTGTAGCACAAGGAATTTTGGATAAATTATGGTGCCGAAGGGGGGAGTTGAACCCCCACGATGTTGCCACCGGCGGATTTTGAGTCCGCTGCGTCTGCCAATTCCGCCACTTCGGCGCATCTTTATAAACCTGCACTTATGATGCTACCATAGCAAAAATTAGTTGTCAACATAGTGGCGGGTTAGGCTAAGAAGATCAGTCAAGGTTTTCGTACTTGGCAAATACTTTTCCGCACCTGCAGCCGTAAGTTACCAGGTGGTTGTTCAGGCGCTCCTGGATGCTCAGTATTCTTACCTTGCTCTGCAGTCCGTAAAGCATTTCTCCGCACCAGGGGCAGTTGTAGCCGGAAACGAGGTTCCTCGCCTTAACGGTACAAAATCCTGGCATTTTTGTCGCTTCCACGGTATAATCAGAGAAACCGAACCGCGATATCCGATACCGGTCAAGGATAGCGCGTATTGTTTTCAGCATTCTGTTTCTTGCCAAACCGGTTTGCGTATTTAAAAAAACTTCAACTGCCGTCCTGATTACTTCTTGATCTTCAACTGAAGGAAATTGGTAAACCTGCATGCCGCATGTCCTTTCTGAAAGTATATCTGATGCGGTTTTCAGCTGTTAAAAAAAGGGGCCTATTAAAACAGTTTTACACTTTTCTTCTTCTTTAATACCAAGGACGGGCCAACCTATAGACTATTCTAACACAGGTAATCTTTGTGGGACAAGTTAGAATAGACAGAAAAAAGCTGCGGGTGCTGGTTTTGTTTGGCGGACGTTCGGGGGAGCATGAGGTTTCCGTCCAGTCCGGTTCTGCTGTATTAAACGCTTTGGACAGGCAAAAATATGAGGTGATTCCCGTCAACATCGGCAAGGATGGAAGATGGCTCAAAAGCGCAGGCGCTCCTGATGTTTTGGACAATAAGGATAATGGTATGCCGGTAGCATTGCTTGGCGACCCTTTTGTAAAAGGGCTGGTTCAAACTGAATCTTTTCAGGGAAGCGCCGGTTTAGCCGGTGAGGTTGATCTGGTTTTTCCGGTCCTTCACGGTACCTATGGCGAGGACGGCACTGTCCAGGGTCTTCTTGAAATGGCGGACCTGCCTTATGTCGGGGGCGGGGTTTTAGCTTCCGCCGTAGGGATGGATAAAGTTATCATGAAGAAAGTCTTCGCCCAGGAGGGCATCCCGCAACCCCGTTTCTGGCACTGCCTGCGCAGCGAATGGGAAGGGAAAAGGGATTTTGTAATCAGCGAAGTGGAAAGAAATTTTACCTATCCATTGTTTGTTAAACCCGCCAATCTGGGTTCCAGCGTGGGGATATCCAAAGCCCACGACCGCCAGGAGCTTATTGAGGCGTTTGTTCTGGCTCTAAAATTTGACCGGAAAGCGATCGTCGAGGAATTTATCGACGGCAGGGAGATAGAAGTAGCTGTGCTGGGGAATGATGATCCGGTAGCCTCTGTTCCCGGGGAGGTCTTTTCTCTTAAGGAATATTACGATTATGAGGCAAAGTACAGGGACGGCCTGTCAAACTGGAAGGTGCCCGCTGAAATACCGGAGGAAACAACCAGGACTATTCAGGAACTGGCTGTTGCCGCCTTCAAATCGATTGACTGCGCAGGCATGGCCCGGGTGGACTTTTTTGTCACCAGAGGCGGCAGCCAGGTTTATGTAAATGAAATTAACACAATTCCGGGATTTACCCGTTTCAGCATGTACCCGAAGCTTTGGGAGCTTAGCGGGATTGGTTTTACGGAATTGCTGGACCGGCTCGTCGATTTGGCTCTTAAAAAACACCAGGAGAAGAAAAGGAATCAGACTTCTTTTGGCCTTTGACCATGAACAGGGGTAGCAAACCATGTATTTTCCCGTGTCCGGTGTCCATGTTTCACCCTTTGTCCCACCGGCGGTAGCTTTTCTTATCTCTACACTATCGACAGGAGCGGGAATATCCGGCGCCTTTTTAATACTGCCCTTTATGGTAAGCGTGCTGGGTTATACAAGCCCGGCTGCTACTCCGACCAATTTCATCTGCAACCTTGTGGCGGCACCCGGCGGAATGGTACGTTTCATAAAAGAGAGGCGGATGAACTGGCCTCTTACCTGGGTCATTGTCTCGGGGACCATTCCCGGAGTATTTGCCGGCGCCTGGATTAGAGTCGTTTTTTTACCGGACGCGAAAACTTTTAAATTGTTTATGGGCATTGTGCTGCTTGGTTTGGGCGCCTATCAGCTTTTTACCAGGAAGGGGCGCGGGAAGGGTGTATTGGAAGATAAATTCCTGGACAGGATAAAAAAACAGCCGGGCGGTAAATTAGTGTCCGGAATTCCCCCGGGGCTGACGGTTAAAACCGTCCTGGTGTCATTTAAAAGGATTGATTATGATTTTTGGGGGGAAACATATTCTTTCAATCCCTTAATACTTTTTGGAATAGCCCTGGCGGTGGGGCTGGTCGGAGGCGTTTACGGGATTAGCGGGGCCGCCATTATTGCCCCTGTTTGCGTTTCTGTTTTAAAGCTGCCCGTCTATACAATAGCGGGGTCGACACTGACCGGCAACTTTTTAACATCAATAGCGGGTATAGCCAGCTATTATTTCTTTTTTTCCTCAGCAAAACTGCAGGGCAATCCTGCGCCCGACTGGCTTTTGGGAGTTTTGTTCGGTTTGGGCGGGTTTTTAGGCACATACTCGGGCGCCTATCTGCAGAAGTTTTTGCCCGAGCGGCTGATCATTACCATCCTGGGCATCCTGGTTGTTATTTTAGCTGTAATCTACATCACAGGTTATTTTGCTTAGTTTGATAAGCTCTTCTTATGAAAAGTTTTTAAGGGGGGTAATGGGCTGATGGTTTTCCGGGACAGGATTGAAGCAGGGACAATGCTTGCACAAGCCATTCAGAAAATTTCTTTCGATGACGGCGTCGTTTTAGCCATACCCCGCGGGGGTGTTGTGGTCGGAGCTCAGGTAGCCCGCATACTGAAGGCTCCTCTTGATCTTATAATTCCCCGTAAAATAGGGACCTTTCACAATCCGGAGGCGGCTGTGGGCGCAGTTGCCCAGGACGGGACAGCGATTTACAATCACAGCGTCTTGAAGATGCTGGGCCTTAAAGAAGATGATTTGCAGGACGTTATCGCCGAACAGGTTGAAGAAATCCGCCGCCGGATGAAAATGTACCGGGGGCAGGAAGATTATCCGTCTTATGACAACAAGCAGGTGGTCCTGGTCGATGACGGCATAGCCACGGGTTATACCGTGATGGCGGCTCTGCGTTCGGTAAGAAAAATGTTTTCCTTGAAAAGATTGATCCTGGCGGTTCCGGTGGCGCCCGCCGATACGCTTGACGCGTTGAGAAGTGAAGTTGACGAAGTAATCTGCCTCGTCATCCCGCCGGTTTTTTACGCCGTGGGGCAGTTTTACATGGATTTTCAACAGGTCAGCGACGAAGAAGTCATTCAGCTGCTCAGGGAATTGTCAGCCTTGCGCCATTAAAGGGATAATAATGTAACTTTTGTTTATACTATTTCCTAGTTTAAACAAGATTACATTCGGAGGTGCAGTATTGAAGACAATTGCTGTTGAGGACACCCTGGGAAATGTCAAGGATTATCTGGAAAAGTCCGGCTACAAAGTAGTCAAGTTCACCGGGCAGGAGGATGCGGACGCATACGTAATCAGCGGTATGGACGACGATGTGATGGGTATGCAGGATATTATGACTGAAGTTCCTGTAATTGAAGCTGACGGGAAAACTCCTGAAGAAATTTTGAGCAGTTTAAGGGAAATGGATTGGCTGTAAAACTGAAGATTTAGCTTTATGTGGAGGAAGGAGCCAGGCTTTTGTTTGCCTGACTCCTTTTTGGTATGCTGCCCTGTATTTTTAATTATCCTGGGTTATGCTGACTTCCCTGACCAGTTCTTCTCCCGAACAATGGTTTATCGCCTGCATGATGCCCTGAACGATAAGATCGGCCATGCTCATAACAAGATTCAGCCTGGTGTTCTGGAGAACAAGATATTCCATAAACCCGCCTATGTTGACGACTCCGGTGATATGGATTTCTCCCACCGGGGGGAGGTTTTTGTTAACCCCGGCCCCGGGCTGTAAAGAACCATTTCCTATATTAATGCAGCCGACATTTTCCTGGTTGCCCAGGCAGGCGTCGATTGCTATTATAAACGGGTTTTCGTAGGTTTTCCGGATTTCTTCCAGCCTTTGCTCCAGGTTGCTGGCGTGTACCGGTTTGTCCAGCGTGCCGTATACGTCGAAGTAATCCTGCTCGATGGCGGAAAGTTTACTCCCCACCAAAGGGCCGAGACAATCCCCAGTTGAACGGTCCGTTCCTATGCAAAGCAGTATTGGGGAGTTGCTCAAGGCAGCGTTTCCGTTGAGCCTGCTTGCCAGGTCCCAGCCGAATTTGATGGCCGCGAGAGGATCCTCCAGGTGTATCCTGGTCCGGGTGTTTGCTGTTTCGGCTTTCTGGTTCAATTCAAGACCCTCCAAAAAAAGCTCCTCCTTAAAACAAAACTATTAAATAATATTTCCAAAGATAACCTTAAATATTCCTTTTTTGCATAAACATAACCGGGGGATTGTTTTGAGGCAAAATAAAAGTTCTCTGCTGCTTTTTAAAATTGCAATGGTCTATGCGGGCACGGTAATCGGCGCGGGTTTTGCCTCCGGCCAGGAGTTAATGCAGTTTTTTATGGTTTTTGGAGCGAAGGGTCTCTGGGGGATAGCGCTGGCCACTATGCTGTTTGTTTACCTGGGAGCGCTGATTATGCTTCTGGCCACGAAGCTGCGGACGGCTAATTATATTGAACTGCTCCAGTCTCTGATGGGGAAGCGGGCAGCCGGGCTGATGGACCTGCTTACCCTGATAATGCTCCCGGGCGGCCTTGTGGTCATGCTTGCCGGCAGCGGGGCGGTTTTTGCCGAACAGCTGGGCCTGCCCAACTGGCAGGGTACAATGCTGACGGTCTTGATTACCTGTATTGTGCTAATCAAAGGGCTGCCGGGGATATTGAATTTCAACCTGGTTCTCGTTCCTTTAAAAGTCATTGTTCTCGCGATAGTGTCGTTTTTGGCCATCCAGCATCAGGGAGGTCTGCCCAAGCCTTTTCCGGAGCTTCTGGAATACAAAAGGGTGGCCGCAAGCTGGGGCTGGTCGAGTATCCTGTATGTTTCCTATAACATGGTCGTTCCTGTCGCTCTGCTGTCTTCTTTGGGGAGATCCGTTCCGTTTAAAACAGGCATTGCCGGGGGCGCCCTGGGAGGGCTGATTCTTGGGGTTACGGCGGGGCTGATTACCCTGGCGGGCTTGTCGTTCTACCCGTCGGTGCTGGACTGCCAGGTGCCCGTCCTGTTTATTTCGCGTTCGGCGGGGTTTATTCTGCAGCTCTTGCTCGGCCTGCTGATTTGGATAGCCATGCTGACAACGACCATTGCCGATGCGCACGGGCTGGCCAGCCGCCTTGCTCCGGGGGAGGGGATGGGCTACAAGGTGGTAGGGATTGGAGCTACTCTTATCGCGATACCGCTGGCCGGCCTGAATTTCAATTTTCTGGTCCGGCTGCTTTATCCGCTTTTCGGCTATGCCGGGCTGATTCTGCTGGTGGCTCTTTTAATCGTGCCCTTCCGGAAATTGCGGATGAATTAGGGTCCGCCAAGCCAGACGCTTAAGTTTCTCAGCCGGGGCTCTTCAATCCCGGACTGGATGGCCGGGCCGTGGTCCAGCAGGGATTCGCTCTTGCTGTCGCTCAAGTTTTCTCTTCTTAGTTCGCCAATAATAGTTTCGCAGATATCTTCCATCAGGCGGTATTTTTTAACGCTGCCGCTCGTGTTCACAGCCTTGAAGATCGTCTGGTAGATATCTTCTCCCAGTATAGGCAGGTCCCGGACAGCCCTGTGCATCCATTTAAAATACGGCATGTATCTTTTATTGATCAGGAAGACCAGGGATATTACGTCCGAGTAGAATTTGCTTTCGGCGTACTGGGCTGCGACGTGTTCATGCCTTTTGGCGCAGCGCATATAGTTGTACTGGCCGTTCTGCGCTATGGCCATGCACCGGGCGGCCATTTTCTTCAGCCTGATGTCTTCCGGGTAAAATTCCAGCAGCTTGTTTCTGAAATAAGTAAACTCGCCCAGGGGATCATAGAAGACTTTGCCGTTTGTGCAGGCTGCCAGGTATCTTTCGGGAAGGGGAAACCACTCGTTTAGTTTTTCCGGCAGGCGTGAAATGCCGATGAACTTTTTGTAAAACTCGCCTATTTCAAAGACTCCGACTCTGCCCTCCCCAAATTCGCTGATTGTCCTGCTGAACCCTTCGAATTCATCGGGGAGGTTGTCGTATTCTTTTTGCAGCTGCTGTCCGATCTGCTCGAAGTCGTCTTTGGTCAGCCAGAGGCAAAAGGAGGGACCCCAGTCGTGGTCCCTGGAAATCTCGTCGTCAAATCCATAGCATTCCGAGCCGTCGCCCACAAGCCCCGCTGCTATCCTGTCCTTGAAGCCGGCGAATTTCCGGTTGATCATCGGGAGTCCGCACTTTATAAAATAATTTTCGCAAAGTTCCAGGCCTTTCATAACTTATCCTCACTTTCCAAAGGCAAGTAGAAGGCAAGTAGGGACAAAGGCAAGTAGGGACGGTTCTTGCTTGCTTGCTTGCTAAACATCCCGTAAATATTCTTGCCTTAGGAGGTCAACTGTCTACGTGCCCATGTTTGCCTTAGGCCGCCGTTGTCACGGTTCGCTTCGGACAGGACCAGGCGGTGCTGCAAAGGCGGCATGGCAGGCAGCACAACATCCCAAACATCAAATCCCTGACATCACTAAGTCATTTTAAGAACTTTGATAATATGCCGCTGGTTTCGCACAGCGGTCCTGTAACCGAAGCTTCACCGGGTGCTGTGGCGGCACTCCGCAATATCGCTCACCTGTGAATAACGACGCCCTCTGTCAAGGGGATCCCTTTCACTTTAATGGAATGACACCTGTATTGACACAAGAGAACCGTCCCCTTGTGTCCTTTGTCCCTTGTGTCCTTGCGTCTAGCTTTTTTGGAGTAGTTCGATCAGTTTTTTAATGTTTTGGTCGAGGGACTCCATCTGCCATTCCGGTGTATCTATTTTGCTGAATAATTCCTTTGATTTACGGAAGTTGTCTAAAGCGCCTTGATGATTGTTATCCATCGCGTGGATGTACGCTATGTTGCTGTACTGCATGGCCATGCCCCAGATATCGCCGAGTTTACTGTAAAGGGCCATCGATTCATCGTAAAATTTGAGTGCCTGCTTACTTTCCTGCCTGTCCCGGTAGGTGCTGCCGATGTTCATCAGCTGGGCTGCGATTGCCGTTTGATCGTCCAGTTCTTTAAAAATCTCCAGGGCTTTGTTAAAGTAGCCTTCCGCCTGGCTGCTCCTGTTCATCCGGGCGAGGATAAGCCCCATATTATTCAGCTGGCTGCCGACGCCTCTTTTGGCGCCTGCTTCTTTGTATTTTAAAAGAGCCTGCCCGAAGTATTTCAAGGCGTATTCCGTTTCCCCCAGGTCCTGGTGGACTGTTCCGATGCTGCATAATTGATCCGCTTCGTTCCTGATGTGTCCGGTTTCTCTAAAAATCGCCAGCGCATCTAGGTAGTAATTAAGGGCTGCTTGAGGATCATTTCTGGCGCTTTCCACAAAGCCCAGGTTGCCCAGAAAAATTCCTTCAAACCACCTGTCTTTTTCATCCCTGGCCAGTTCCAGGCCCAGGAAGAAGGCTTCCTCGGCCTCATCCAACTGCATAATAGAGAAAAATGAGTTTCCCTGGTTAAGGTAAGCCGGAAGGGTGGGGCATTCTGCTATGGAAAGCGAATAAATCCTGGCCGCTTCCGCAAATTTATTATCTTTGAATAACCCTTCCGCTTCCTCAAATAATTTTTGGGCTTCCGGGTTCATATTTATCCTCCTATGAATAAAAAATATAATAGATGGAAAAAGAATGTGCCAGGTGTTTATTTATGAAAAAAGTTACTTTCATGGTAAAATGTTTTCTGTAGGATGTCAATAGCTTGACTGTCAGCGCAGGGCGGACACATTTGCCTTTCCACTTTTAAAGGGTTTTGAAGTTCGGATAAGGATGTGATCGGAAAATGAACTGGGTTGATGTAACCATACTTGTGATCATCGGATGGTTTGCCTGGCGGGGTCTGACAACAGGTTTGCTTAAGGGAATAGCCAGATTGGCGGGGATCTTTTTAGGAATCGTCTTCGCAATGAAATATGACAGCCAGCTGGCCGATTTTGCCGGCAGCAAGTGGCATCTCACGGAAAAGTTAAGCAAATACTTCTCTTTTCCTACAGATTTGTGGAATGAGTCAATGTCCTGGTGGTCGTCGCAGGGGTCCTCCTTTACGGGCGGGGAGCAAATCCAAAATATCCTGTCCATGCGTCTGCTGGAAATAATCGCTTTTCTCTTAATCTTTCTGGTCGTTTACAGGCTGGTTTATCTTGTAGGGTCCCTATTGTCCAAGGTTGCCAGGACGGCCTTTTTAGGCCCTGTTGACCGTTTGGGGGGGTTGGCGCTGGGTATTGTAAACGGGCTGGTGATTGTGCTGATCCTTGTTGCTTTGATGATGCCCCTGCAGATACCGGTTTCCATGTTCAGTGGGGGGCAGCCGGACAACTGGTATACCCGCTCTATTCAGAGCTCGGTAATAATTCCTAAATGCCGGCATCTTTTAACCCCGTTTGAAGGAAAGATAATCGATTTAATACCGGATAATATATTGCCTGCCCAAAAAACAACAATTTAACTTAATGAAAGGATGGAGTAACTTACATGGAAGATAAAGGCCAGAGCAAGGGAGAATCATATGAAAGCAAGCACGTCTGGGATTGCCTGGACGATGCCGGCCGTCAGGATGTTATGGAATTCTGTGAAAGATACCGGGATTTTTTAGATGCAGCCAAAACAGAGCGCGAGGCGGTAGATACAATAATAGCCAGGGCGGAGATAGGCGGTTTCACGCCCTTGACCGAACAGAGCCGCATTGTTCCCGGAAGCCGGGTGTATTCAGCAAAACATGGCAAAGTTATGGCCATGGCGGTCATCGGCAGCGAGCCACTGGAAAAAGGGCTGAATGTCATTGGTTCACATATTGACGCCCCCCGGCTGGACCTCAAGCCCCGCCCCCTCTACCAGGAAGCTGGCCTTGCCCTGTTTAAGACGCATTACTACGGGGGGATTAAGAAATACCAGTGGGTGAGTATTCCCCTGTCGCTGCACGGAGTTGTCTTCACGAAAGAAGGGAATGCCGTCCGTATAGCTATCGGCAGCAATGATCACGATCCGGTGTTCACCATCGCCGATCTGCTGCCCCACCTGGCCAAGGATCAAATGGAAAAGAAAATGAGCGAGGCGGTAAAAGGAGAGGCTTTGAACGTGCTTGTCGGGGGCAATCCGGTGGAAAACCGTGAAGTAAAGGAAAGACTGAAGCAGGCTGTGCTGGATCAACTGAATGCCAGATACGGGTTGATCGAAGAGGATTTCATCAGCGCGGAACTTGAAGTGGCGCCCGCTTTTCCGGCAAGGGACGTCGGTTTTGACCGCAGCATGATCGGTGGCTACGGCCAGGACGACAGGGTTTGCGCTTTTACAAGCCTGCAGGCGATTCTGGAGTTGGATTCCGTCAGCCGCACAGCAGTTGCCCTCTTTGCGGACAAGGAGGAGATCGGCAGCGTGGGCAATACCGGAATGGAGTCCGTCTTTTTAACCAATTTCATTGCTGAACTGGCCGGCTGTTCGCTTCCCCAGTACAGCGAGCTGACCGTGCGCCGCATTCTGGCCAATTCCAGGGCTCTGTCGGCCGACGTAACCGCCGGCACTAATCCCAGTTATACTGAAGTGATGGATAAACATAACGAAATGCTGCTGGGTCGCGGGACTGCCTTTCATAAATACGGCGGCGGCGGCGGAAAGCGGAGTTCCAGTGACGCAAACGCAGAGTTCGTCTCTTTTGTAAGGCAGCTTTTTAACAAAGAAGGCGTCGTCTGGCAAACCGGAGAGTTGGGAAAAGTAGATCAGGGCGGCGGAGGGACGATCGCCTACCTGCTGGCGCATTACGGTATGGATGTGCTTGACTGCGGTGTGCCGCTGCTGGGCATGCATTCGCCGTTCGAAGTGGCCCATAAAGGGGACATTTACATGACCTACAAGGGCTACAAGGTTTTCTTCAAGGCGTAGGAAGAATTAATTCTTAGCAGTGGGGTGGGGAGATGCCCGTGCTTGTCAAGTACAACGTAGGCGACGTGGTCAGGATGAAAAAAGTCCATCCCTGCGGCGGTGACCAGTGGGAAATAATGCGCACGGGTGTCGATTTTCGCATAAGGTGCCTGAAATGCGGCCGCGTCGTAATGCTGCCCAGGCCTAAATTTGAAAAGAGCGTCAGGAGTATTATATCGTCTAAAGCGTAAGCAGCTATAAAAGCATTGCCAGGACTGCTTTTTGTGTATGGAGCCGGTTTTCCGCCTCGTCCCAGACCACGGAATGCGGCCCGTCAATTATATCCGCCGCAACTTCCTCTCCCCGGTGCGCGGGCAGGCAGTGTAAAAAGATAAAATCTTCTTTAGCGTGTTTTACCAGGGCGTCGTTAACCTGGTAACCGGTAAATGCCCCGGATTTTTGGGCGGCGACGGATTCCTGTCCCATACTGGCCCAAACGTCTGTTACAATTACATCTGCGCCTGTTACAGCTTCTGCAGGGTCTGTAAGAATATCGATCCTGCTTTTATTTTGTGCGTCCTGTCTGGCCAGTTCCACAATTTCCGGTTTCGGCCGGAAGTTTTCAGGTGAGGCCACGCTTATATTGACGCCTGTTTTGGCGCAGCCGAAAAGCAGGCTGTGGCAGATATTATTGCCGTCCCCCACGTAGGCCAGCTTCAGCCCTTCCAGGAACCCATTCTTTTCTTGTATGGTCAGCAGGTCGGCGAGGATCTGGCAGGGATGGAGCAGATCCGTAAGCCCGTTGATTACAGGTATATCCGCATACCTGGCAAACTCTTCTACATCCTCCTGGGCGTAGGTGCGGATCATAATTCCGTCCAGGTAGCGGGAAAGCACCATGGCGGTGTCGGCAATAGTTTCCCCCCGGCCAAGCTGGAGGTCGCCCGGATTCAGGTGCAGGGCGTAGCCCCCGAGATGGTACATAGCCACCTCAAAGGAAACCCGGGTACGGGTGGAAGGTTTTTGAAAGATCATGCCGAGTGTTTTTCCATGAAGGTAACTATGCGGCTCTCCCCTTTTCTGCCGGGATTTTAGATCGCCGGCCAGCTGCAGGATTGCGTTTATTTCTTCGGATGTAAAGTCATGCAGGCAGAGCAAGTCGCGGCCTTGAATTTTAAAAGTAGTCATTTATATCCATCCTCCCAATGAATGCTTATGAAGATGAGATGTCCTTCTAGAATCCGTTTCTAGAAACTTTTTATTGTGTGCTCATTTGCCGGTAAGTTTTTTCAGCACGCCGGCCAGTATGCCGGCGGCCTCGTCAATGTCCGACTCGCTGATGATAAGCGGGGGCAGGAAGCGCAGTATATGACCGTCAATACAGTTAATTAAAAGGCCGTTTTCCTGGCATTGGGCGACAACTTCCTGGCCGTCTGCGGAACCCGGAGTCAGATCCGCTCCCAGCATCAGGCCGCGGCCGCGTACTTCAGTAATGAAGGGAAACTGGCCTGAAAGAACCTCCAGCCGGGTTTTAAAGTAGCCTCCCACACGGGCGGCGTTCTCCATAACGTTGTTTTCCAGCACAAATTGCATGGCTGCCAGGGCGGCCGCGCAGGCCAGCGGGTTTCCGCCGAAAGTGGAGGCGTGATTGCCGGGTAAAAAAGCGCCGGCAACCTCTTCTGTGGCGATCATGGCTCCAATCGGGAATCCGCTGCCCAGAGATTTGGCAAGAGTGCATATGTCGGGTTCAATTCCGTAATGCTGATAGGCAAAAAAGGCGCCGGTGCGCCCGAGCCCGCACTGTACTTCATCAAAAATAAGCAGAAGCCCGTGTTTTTTGCAGAGTTCTTTGACGCCCTTCAAATATTCCTGTCCTGCCTCATAAATCCCGCCCTCGCCCTGGATGGGTTCGAGCATGATTGCGCAGGTATTCTTGTCAATGGCGCTCTCAAGCGCGGCAAGGTCATTAAAAGGGACATATCTAAAACCGCCCGGAAGGGGGTCGAAATCTTTCTGGTATTTGGCCTGACCCGTGGCTGCAAGGGCGGCCAGGGTACGCCCGTGAAAAGATTTAAGAGCGGTAATAATCCCGTATTTTTGGGAGCCGCGGTTTATCCTGGCGTATTTGCGGGCGAGTTTGATTGCTCCCTCGTTGGCCTCGGCCCCGCTGTTGCAGAAAAAGACCCGGTCTCCGAAGGAGTTCTCCGCCAGCAGCCTGGCCAGCTTAGCCTGCTGTTCAATATAATACAGGTTGGAAACGTGCATCAGCGTACAGGCCTGTTCAGCGATTGCCTTGACTACCGCCGGGTGGCAGTGGCCGAGGGAACAGACAGCTATGCCGGCCAGAAAATCAAGATATTCTTTACCCCGGGCGTCCCAGACGCGCGCTCCCGACCCCTTTACGGGGGTCAGGGGCAGACGGCCGTATGTTTTCATGACATATTTGTCGCTGAGTTCGATAATCTGTTCGTGAGTCAAAAGAAACACTCCTTGCTTTTATTGTACAACCATGGTTCCAATTCCCCTGTCTGTAAATACTTCCAGGAGGATTGAGTGAGCCACCCGCCCGTCAAGGATGTGGGTTGTTTCTACTCCTCCCTTGATGGCGCTGATGCAGCATTCCACCTTCGGGATCATGCCTTTGTCGATTATTCCCTCTTCAATAAGCCCTGGTATGGCGCCGGTTTCAACTACTGAGATGAGAGAGTCCTTGTCGTCGATGTCTCTTAAGATGCCTTCCACGTCGGTTAAGATGACCAGCTTTTCTGCTTTTAAAGCTACGGCCAGTTCGCCGGCGGCATGGTCAGCGTTGAGATTGTAGCTTTCCCCGTCCGGCCCGACTGCTACCGGGGCAACTACCGGGATGTAGCTTTCACTAATTAATGTGTTAATAATCCTGGGATTGACCGTAGTTATTTCCCCGACCAGGCCGATATCGACGACGGCCATGCTGCCGTCCGGTTTTTTTATCTGTCCGGTTTTACGCCTGGCCTGGAACAGGTCCGCGTCCTTGCCGGACAAGCCGACGGCTTTTCCGCCGAAGCTGTTGATCATGGAAACGACTTCCTTGTTGATCTTTCCGACAAGAGTCATCTCAACAACTTCCATGGTCTCGTCATCTGTGATCCTCAAGCCGTTTAAGAAAGTGGATTTGATGTCCAGCCGTTTGAGCATGCTGTTTATTTCCGGCCCGCCGCCATGGACAATTACCGGGTTGATGCCTACGTACTTCATCAGGACCACGTCGGTGAGCACGGCCCTTTTCAGCTCATTTTCGGTCATGGCGTGACCGCCGTATTTAATTACTACTGTTTTGCCGTAAAATTTTTTAATGTAGGGCAGAGCTTCCACTAAAATAGCGGCTTTCTCCCCCGGAGTAACCTTGGACAACCTTTTTGCCTCCCTGGAAATAAAAAATCAGGTCCGGTAATGGGCGTTGATCCTGACGTAATTGTAGGTAAGATCACAGCCCCATGCCGTAGCTTCAAAATTACCGGATTTAAAATCAATCAGAATATGCACTTTGTTTTCAGAAAGCGCACGGGCGGCGTCTTCCTCGCAGCCGGCGAGGGAACACCCATTTTCGGCTACTTTTACACCGTTTAAGAAAACATCCGCTGTGTCGGGGTTGAATTCGGCCCCCGAATAGCCGGCCGCGCATAGGATACGGCCCCAGTTGGCGTCCTCGCCGAAAATGGCTGCTTTGACGAGGTTTGAACCGGCCACAGCCCTGGCTGCCAGGCGTGCGTCAGCTTCCGTTGCGGCGTTGATGACCTGCGCCTCAATCATCTTGGTAGCGCCCTCGCCGTCTTTGGCCATTGCCTGGGCCAGATGGGAGCAGATCCTGGTTAAATGATCACGGAAAATAAAATAGTCCTTGCTTTGAACGGTAATTTCCTCATTTGCCGCCTGCGCGTTGGCCAGGACTAAGACCATGTCGTTTGTGCTTGTGTCCCTATCGACGGTGATCATATTGAAAGAACGGTCCACCGCATACCGCAGGGCTTCTTTCAGACAATCCAGTTCTACTGCTGCGTCTGTGGTTATAAAACAGAGCATGGTGGCCATGTTGGGGTGAATCATCCCCGAACCTTTGGCCGTTGCCCCGATAGTAACCTTTTTGCCGTTTATTGAAAAGCTTACCGCCGCTTCTTTGGACTCGGTATCCGTGGTCATAATCGCTTCAGCAGCCGGGCCGCCGCCGTCTTTGCTTAAAGCGGACGCGGCTTCGGCAATCCCGGGCAGGACGCGCTCCATGGGCATAGGCAGTCCGATTGCCCCCGTTGAAGCAACCAGTACACTTTCTTCCGGAATGCCCAAAGACCGGGCAGCCTCGCTGCCCATCGCCCTGGCGTCCTGCATTCCCTGTTCTCCGTTGCAGGTGTTGGCGTTTCCGCTGTTGGCGACGACTGCCCTGGCCGAGCCATGGCTTACCCGCTCCATGGTCACCAAAACGGGAGCGGCTTTAACCTTGTTGGTGGTGAACATGCCGGCAACGCGGGCCTCAACTTCCGAAAAAATTAAAGCGATATCCTTCTTCTCTTTATATTTTATTCCGGCGGCCGCTCCTGAAGCCAGGAAACCTTTGGCTGCGGTAACACCGCCGGGAACCATCTCCCAATCACTGTTGTTTTTAATCACCGGGCGGATCAATCCTCCTTGTTGTTTGTTTTTACGGGTAGACGCCTGGTCCGGTCAGTCCGGTATCTTCAGGCAAACCGAGCAGTATATTCATATTTTGCACAGCCTGCCCGGAAGCTCCCTTGATCAGGTTGTCGATTGCCGAAATGATTATTACCCTGTTTGTGCGGTCGTCCGTTACAATTCCAATAACGCAGCGGTTTGAGCCGGACACTGTCTTTGTGGCGGGCAGCATGCCTTCCGGTAGTATGCTGACGAAGGGTTCGCCGCCATAGAATTCATCGTACAAGGACAGCGCTTCTTTCTGCTGGAAGGGGCGGCTGCGCACGGCGTAGATAGTGCTTAAGATGCCGCGGATCATTGGGGTCAGGTGTGGCGTAAAAGAAACCGCCACTTCCCCGCCGGCCAGCAGGCCGAGTTCCTGTTCGATCTCCGGCGTATGCCGGTGCGTAGTTACACCGTATGCTTTAATGCTTTCGTTTACCTCGCAGTAGTGTACATTCAGGGAGAGTGCCCTGCCCGCCCCTGAGACGCCTGATTTTGAATCGCTTATGATGCTGTTCGGGTCAATTAAACCTTTTTTCAGCAAGGGCGCCAGACCCAGAATTATACTGGTCGGGTAACAGCCGGGGTTGGCAATCAGTCTTGCCTGAGCTATTTCCCGGCGGTGAATTTCCGGCAGTCCGTAAACGGCTTTTCCGTTCAGTTCCCTGGCAGTGTGGGTGATTCCGTACCAGGACTCGTAAACTGTAAAATCACGGAAGCGAAAATCTGCGCCCAGGTCGATAAAGAATTTATTCTGACGGTCGGCCTCTATCGCCACTTCCATGGAATGTCCATGCGGCAGGGCAGAGAAGACGACGTCGCTGCGGCTTACTATTCCCGGGATGTCCTGTTCTTCGCAGTTCATCTCCACGTGTTTGTACAGGTGTGGGTATACTTCCCAGAAAGGCTTTCCGGCATAGCTCTGCGTGGTTATACCGGCCAGTTCCACTTTTGGGTGGCAGCTTAAAATCCTTACCAGTTCGGCTCCCGTATACCCGGTGGCGCCTATCACGCTTGCTTTATACAACTGAGCACCTCCTAAGACACAACGATAATTATACAATCAGCTGCATAAAAATACAACCGCCTTTTTATTTTTTTCAGGACCCTTTTACTGAAATTTCACAAATAGATATGATATAATATTGACAGAATAATGGTCAAGGAGGTGGAAAGATGAGCCGGCAGGATAATATCATTACAAATATCAAGCCTTCTACGGCAATTCGCCATGACTATAATTCATTTTCCAAACTGTGCCATGAAACACAGGCTCCTGTTGTGGTGACTAAAAACGGTGAAGCAGATCTTGTAGTAATGAGCTGTGAAGCTTATCAGAAAATGATGGCGCGCCAACAGTTGGGACAGATGCTGTCCGAGGTTGACCGCGAAATCGCCGCAGATACTCCTATGCATGATTTTGAAGATACATTTGCAGTAATACAAAAGAGGATAGGCAATGGGTAGAAGAATCGTACTCTCCGAATCTGCCTATTATGACATCGACAGCATGTTTGCATACATTTCCAAGGACAACTGGCAAGCAGCCGAGAAATTAAGGTTACGCATCTATGGGGGCATCAAGAAGCTGCAAGATTTCCCCGAGATAGGACCTGTCATACTGGAGGAAGACGCTCCCGGCGCGCAGCGTGGATACAGGCACATTATAGTAAACCCGTACATTATCTTTTACAGGGTTTTGGAGGATCGCATTGTAATCGCCAGAGTGCTGCATGGGCGGCAAAACTGGCTGCAGCCTCTGTTCAACTGTTTGCCGATGCATATTCTTTTTCCGGACGGCCATCTATACCACCGAGCCGTTTAATTAAAGTGATTTTGCTGCAATTTTACGATAAGGTTTCCGACCGGGAAGCAGAAAAACGTGCCCGTTACGACTTGCGCTGGAAATTAGCTTAAGGGTATTTCTATTGCAGAATCCGGCTTTAACTACAGCGCTCTATCCAGGTTCCGGGCAAGGTTATTGTTACATAAGAAAGAACGCACTGCTTTTGAAGAGATCCTGGATGCGGCAATATCCAAAGGGTTACTGCCAGGCGATTGCGCCAAACAAATAATGGATTCAACCTATGCCGGTAACGGCAGCAGGTGTTTCTTTTCTTCCTCCAGCATATCTTTGATACTCTTTGGCCGGCCTTTGATTTTATGGTTTAGGCAGTATTCCATA
>LDZU01006095.1_pt1 | contig 21676 bp, 20 predicted proteins | sample 615531 | NCBI WGS metagenome assembly LDZU01 (sample SAMN03408293, study PRJNA278302) | terrestrial metagenome | isolation source: oil reservoir sample SB2 | place: USA: Alaska, North Slope, Schrader Bluff formation | collected 2011-09 | reverse complement strand
TATGGGAAGACCTCGTTTAACTAAAAAAGAGATACCCATGATTGGAAACCCTGACCGTCAGGTTATTAATGAAACTATTTCCCTGGAAAATGGCCAATATTTCAGGGTAACCTGTGTTTCTATGGGAAATCCTCATTGTGTCATTTTTACTGAAGATGTGGAAAGATTTCCAGTAACTGAGATTGGACCTTTTATGGAAAAACATCATCTCTTTCCGGAAAGAACTAATGTAGAATTTGTTCAGCCTATCAATGACCAAGAGCTTAAATTAAGGGTATGGGAAAGAGGTGTTGGAGAGACCATGGCCTGTGGTACCGGCGCTAGTGCTGCAGTTGTTGCCGGAATACTCAATAAAAGAGTAAAAAATGAAGTAGTTGTTCATTTAAAAGGTGGAGATTTAAAAATTGAGTGGTCAGAGGGGGGCCCTGTTTATATGACCGGTCCGGCTGAAAGTGTTTTTAAAGGTTCGGTCCAAATTAATTAGATAAGATATAAAAAAAGATAATTGAATGTTGGTTATTTATTAACCAGAAAGGATAAAAATATTATGAGAATTGCGCAAAGAATTCAGAATATTCCGCCCTATTTGTTTGCTGAAATTGATAAAAAAAAGGAAGCTGCCCTGAAAAAAGGGGTTGATATCATTAATTTAGGAATAGGAGATCCAGATCAGCCTACTCCCTCCCATATTATTGACCGTTTAGCAGAGAGTGCACATGATCCTAAAACCCATAATTACCCACCTTATGAGGGCACTAAAGAATTCAGAGTGGCTGTTAGTGATTGGTATAGGAGGAGGTTTGGAGTGAATCTAGATCCCCAGACAGAGGTCCTTTCCTTAATAGGTTCAAAAGAGGGAATTGCGCATATTTTTCTGGCTTTTATTGACCCGGGTGATATCAGTTTAATTCCAGACCCTGCTTATCCAGTTTATAAGGTGGGGACCTTATTTGCAAATGGTGAGCCTTATCTGATGCCCTTACTGGCAGAAAATGGATTCCTTCCCGATCTCAGCAAAATTGATAAAGAGATTGCCCGGAAAGCCAAATTAATTTTTTTGAATTATCCTAACAATCCCACTGGTGCCATTGCTAATAAGGATTTTTTTAAAGAGGTAATTGATTTTGCCAGAAAATATGACCTTTTAATTTGTCATGATTTTGCTTATTCTGAGTTGGCTTATGACGGTTATAAGGCTCCCAGTATTTTAGAGGTAGAAGGCGCCCGTGAGGTATGTTTAGAATTTCATTCCCTATCTAAAACTTATAACATGACTGGCTGGCGAATTGGTTTTGCGGTTGGTAGTCAAGAGGCTATAGCCGCTCTTGCTATTATCAAAACTAATATTGACTCAGGTATTTTTAAAGCCATTCAGGAAGCTGGCGTAACTGCTTTAACTGGACCACAGGATCATATTCCTCAGCTTATTGATAGGTATACTGAAAGACGAGATGTTTTAGTAGCAGGATTGAAAAAATTAGGCTGGCCGATAACACCTCCAAAAGCAACCTTTTATGTCTGGGTTCCCACACCTGGTAGTATGAAATCAATTGATTTTGCCAATTATGTTTTAGAACAGACGGGTATCATTGTTACTCCCGGCATTGGGTATGGTCAATATGGTGAAGGCTACATCAGAATTGCCCTTACCGTTGAGGTGCCAAGATTGAAAGAGGCCATAAAAAGGTTAGCAGAGGCAAATATATCGTATTATATGTAATTATTAAAGTTGGTAGTAAATAATTAGGTAATATAAACTCAGGTGAAAGCAGAAAGAGGTGATTATTATAAGAATTGTAGTGAAATTTGGTGGAACAAGTATTCAAAATATAGAGAGAATTGAAAAAGCAACTCAGTCAATTATCAAAAAAATAAAGGAAGGTAATGAAATATTAGTGGTAGTTTCAGCTATGGGTGATACTACAGATGAGTTAATAAATTTACTGGATGGTGTTACTAAATCAGGTTATGAAGGGCAAGATTATACGGAATTTGTTTCCTTTGGAGAGAGAATGAGTGCCCAGTTGATATCTACTGCTTTGAAAGTAAAGGGTATAAAAGCACATGTTTTTGAACCTACCAGCGTTGATTTCCCGATTATTACTGATTCTGTAAATTTATTAGAGGCTAATATTTTACCGGAGATAAGTAAAGAACAATGTCAAAAATATGTAGAACCATTATTAAAAGAAGGATTTGTGCCAGTGATATGCGGATTTTTAGGTCGTAGTGCAGAAGGAGGAGTTATTACTTGCCTGGGTAGAGGAGGAAGTGATATTTCTGCCTTTGCCCTGGGTAATTTTGTCCAGGCTGATGAGGTGATTATTGTTACTGACACCTCTGGAGTGGCTTCTGCTGACCCTCGCTTAATAAAAAAGGTACAAACCTTACCCAGGATTAGTGTAGAAGAGATGGGAATATTAGCAGAAGGAGGAGCACGAGTTTTACACCCCAGAGCATTATACTTTAAGGAAGGTAATATGAAAGCCAAAATTATTAATTTTGAAAATGGCGATTTAGATTCCACTGGCACAGAGTTAGAAGGGAGTTTTAACAGTGGCATTGAAATCTTTCCGGAAAAGCTCTGTTTACTTACTGTGGTCGGAGAAAAAATATTAGAAACCCCCGGTCTTCTAAAAGAAATTATTTCCCCTTTAACCAGACATAAAATTAGCATCCTGGGAATTGGAACTGGAAAAAAATTTATTGGTATATATTTATTAGAGCAATATGCAAAGAAGGCTTATGATTTAGTCCATCCTATTATTTTAAAAAATAATTATCTGAAATCAGTTTCTTTGAAAACAAATATTGCCTTAGTGATATTAAGTAACCAGAATTTCATTGAAACTCCGGGTGTTATTGAAAGAATGACCAGACCCTTAGCGGAAAATCATATTAATATTCTGGAGATTTCCACTATGAAAGCTGATATCTTGCTGTTTGTAGACTGGCCTTATAAAGATATTGTCTATAAATTAGTTAGTAATTCTCTTGCTAAAATGGAGAATAATAATAATATTATTATTAATAATAATAATGAGGAAATAGCTGGAGAAAATATTTCTAGAAATATTCCATAATTTTAAATTAAGGAGGATTTAAAAATGTTTAGTGGTTCAATTGTCGCTTTGCTTACTCCCTTTGATGAAAATAATAAGATTGATGAAGAGGGAATTAAAAAATTGGTGGAGTTTCATATTCAAAATGGGACTGATGGTATTGTCCCTTGTGGAACTACCGGAGAATCACCCACTCTTACTCATGAGGAACACAAAAAGGTAATAGAATTAACCATTAAAGCAGTAGCAGGTAGAGTACCAGTCATTGCCGGAACTGGCTCCAATTCTACGGCTGAAGCATTAGATTTGACAACCAGTGCTAAAGAGATGGGGGCTGATGGGGTGTTGCTGGTTATCCCTTATTACAATAAACCTACTCAAAAAGGCCTTTATATGCATTTTAAGACTATTGTGGAAACAGTGGATATTCCAGCGGTAATTTATAATATACCTTCCCGAGCTGGAGTCAATTTATTGCCCTCTACTCTGGCAGAACTGGTGGAGCTGAAAAATATAGTGGCAGTGAAAGAAGCCAGTGGTAATCTAGAACAGATGGCTGAGATTAAGTATCTGTGTGGAGATAGGATTACTTTGCTTTCTGGTGATGATAAAATTATACTTCCGGTAATGTCCATTGGTGGTAAAGGTGTTATTTCAGTAGTGGCTAATATTATTCCAGATAAGGTTTCTTTAATGGTAAAAGAATGTCTAAAGGGAAATTATTCGGCAGCTCTGGAAATGTTCCAGAAGGTAGTTTATCCCTTAAGTCGTGCTATGTTTTATGAAACCAATCCCATTCCAGTGAAAACTGCTGCTCGACTGATGGGATTACCAGCTGGGAAACTGCGTTTGCCCTTAGTGGATATGGAGGAGAACAATCTTAGAAAATTAAAAGAAGACCTGAAGAAATTTGGATTGTGGGAGGGATAGAAAATGAATCGAGTTGTGGTATGTGGTGGCTGTGGCAAAATGGCTTCTTTAGCTGCTACTTATATTTTTGAGGACCCGAAGTTACAGTTAGTGGGAATAGTAGAAGCTCCAGTGCATCCAGCTTGTGGGAAAGATTGGGGAGAGGCTCTTGGTAAGAAAAAAAGCAATATCATTGTGGAGGATAATCTGGAAAAAGTAATTGAAAAATGTGAGGTAGTGGTTGATTTCACTAATCCAGAGGCAAGTTTAGCTCATTTGGCGGTTTGTGTGGCTTATAAAAAAGCAATGGTTATTGGTACTACCGGTTTTTCTGATAGTCAGATAAAAAAGATTGAAAATGCTTCCAATGACCTACCTATTGTTCTTTCCCCCAATATGGCTCTGGGTGTGAATTTATTATTTGAATTAGTAAAAAAAGTGTCCTCTATCTTGGATGAACAGTATGATATTGAAATCATAGAGACACACCATCGTTATAAGAAGGATGCGCCCAGTGGGACTGCTCAAAAAATTGCTGAGATTATTGCTCAGGAAAGAAATATTAATTTAGCAGAAAAAGCGGTCTATGGACGTTTTGGAAAGGTTGCTGAAAGAAAACCAGGAGAAATTGGTATTCATGCCGTTAGAGCTGGCAATATAAATGGAGAACATACTATCATCTTTAATTCTACCGGGGAAAGATTAGAGCTTACTCATAAAGCTTATGGTAGGGAAGCATTTGCTCAAGGGACCTTGCAGGCAATTCATTTTATTTTAAATCAACAAAAAGGATTATTCTCCATGAATGAGGTATTAAATTTGTAAATTTCTCCTCTAATCTTCTAATCAGTTATAATTTATTTGTAGAGAATATAAAATTTTTTTAGAAAATTACAAAAATTTTTTAATAATATATTGACATTTATTTTATTTGATATTATATTTTAATTATAGAAGTTCAATTATCAAAAAATTTGAATAAAAATGGTTAATAAAAATGAATCCACTATTGAAAAAATTTGTACCGGTAGCTGAGGGTATTGCCCGGGCTTTTGGTAAAAATTGTGAAGTTATTCTTCATGATGTGCAAGACCTCGAACATTCTGTTGTATTAATTGAAAATGGATATATAACCGGCCGAAAAATCGGAGCTCCCATGACCGATCTGGGCTTATATTTTTTGAACTCCGATTTATTCCATGATACTGACTATGTTGCCAATTATCGCACCGAGAGCAAGGATGGAAAGAAACTAAAATCAACCACAATTTTTATTCGTGATGAAAATAAGAAAATAGTCGGCTTTTTGTGCATTAACTTTAATTTAGAACCACTTATGAATCTTTCCAGAGAAATAGATGAATTTTGTAATGTTATTAATAATATAAATAATAAAGAGAATGTTCTTAAGGAAGAAAGAGAAGAATCCTTTTCTGATTCCCTGGATGAATTAATGGAGCGATTGTTTTCCAAAGCCCAACGGAAAATAGGGAAAGAGATTAATAAAATGCAAAAAGAAGACAAAATAGAAATGGTTCGCTATTTGCAGGAACATGGGATTTTTTTGGTGAAAGATGCCATTGATCGATTGGCAGATAAGTTAAATGTTTCCCGTTTTACCATTTATAATTATCTTGCTGAAGTAAAATCAGAAAATGATAGTGGCGGGAAAATCCTCTAATATCTAAGAATGGAAGGAAGTGTTCCCAATTAACAGGAAAATTATCAATACTAAAGCAGCACCAGCAGCCATTGGTCCTTATTCCCAGGCAATTAAGTTTAATAATCTGATTTTTGTATCGGGGCAAATAGCCCTTAATCCAGATAGTAATACCTTAATAAATGGTGATATTACTATTCAAACCAAACAGGTAATTGAAAATCTCAAGGCCATTTTAGAAAGTGCTGAAAGTTCATTGCAAAAGGTTTTAAAGGTAACCATTTTTATTACCAATATGAAGGATTTTGATAGAGTAAATGAAGTATATTCAGAATATTTTGATATGACTCTCCCGGCCCGGGCCTGTGTCGAGGTTGCCAATTTACCGAAGGGCGCTAAAGTTGAAATGGAAGCCATTGCTTATGGTGATTAAGGAATAAGAGTAGAGCGATTATTTCTTAGTCTTAACAATATCTTAAAAATAAAAGAGAAAAGGAATTGTAATAATGGATCCTCATGCTAGTGGATTAGTCGACAAAAACACTTATAGCTCTAAAAGAAAAATAGAATCTTCAGTAGTAGCTGTTTTGCATTTAAAAATGGAAGGAAGGGGACTTAACCTGATTAAACCTATCTCCAGAGCATTAAAGAAAAATGAAATTCATGAACTAATAATAACTGATGAGGAGGAAGCTAAACCAGGGTCAATAGTTAATCAGGTTTCTTATCTTGCCTTTATTGAAATATCTCAAGGAGGGGTAATAGTAGTTGGTGATGAGGTTTACTGGAATAACAATTTATTGGGTACGGTAGCTGGTTTTGATGACACCCATATGCCCAATCATCAAAATATAGTGCTATATTCTCCTATAAGAAGAACAGGGGAAGAACTTAGTATTAATATTGAGGACCACATTATTATTCAGTCAAAGAAAGAGAGTGATTAATATGAGAGTCACTGGTTCATGGGTAGCTATTCCAACTCCGTTTCGGGAAGACGGATATATTGATTTAGAAAAATTTAAGCCAATAATTGATTTTCAACATCATTATGGCACTGATGGTTTATTGGTATTGGGTTCAGCAGGCGAATCTTCAATGCTATCTCAAGAAGAGAAAAAACAGATTATAAAATATGTGGTGGAATATACTCGTGATAAGATACCTATATTGGTAGGAACAACTGGTGCAAATACTCAGGATACAATTGAGATGACTAAATATGCTCAGATGGTTGGAGCGGATGGTGCTTTAATGGTAATTCCTGCCTATATTAAGCCACCCCAGGAAGACCTTTATAATTTTGTGAAGACAGTAGCTAATCAGGTTGATATTCCTATTGCTATTTATAATAATCCTACCAGAGTAGGGGTAAATATAAAGCCAGAAACTGCTATCAAGATATCCGGCATAAAAAATATTATTGCTTTAAAAGAAGCAATGCCAGATGTAAGCCAACTTATTAAAGTTCAACTTGGCCTAAAAAGAAGAATTGATGTTTTAACCTGCGATGCCCCCAATTATTCTATTATTTTACCTAATCTGGCGATTGGTGGCTCAGGAACGACTAATATTACTGGTAATTTAATTCCAGAGGAATTTGTTCAATTATCACGTCCCTGGCAAAAATATGAAGATATGATCAATTCTCGCACCCTGATATTTAAATATTTCCCTCTAATGGAAATTTGTTATTCAGTTACCAATCCAGTCGTAATTAAGGCCGGATTAAATATTCTGGGACTCCCGGGTGGAAAACCACGGCTACCCTTACGTCCTTTAGTAGGTGAAAAGTTAGATCAATTGACCGAGAGAAAGTTATCCAAGCATATGTCAAAATGCAAGAAGAGGAAGATACAGGACAAGCACAGCTTTAATTTTAAGAGCACCACGCCTGTAAGGGCGTGGGTCTCTATATTTAAGGATAAAAGTAAGTGTCAATTAGGGAAAGGAGATAAAGAGAATGTCAGATTTTAAGTATAAATTTCAAATGTATCGGCATTTACAAAAAAATATTCCCAATATTTATGCCGAAGCCAAAAAAGCAGCAGACGAAATTGGCATACCTAAGGAGTTAAGAGGAAAATTTGGACTTACTGGAGCTATTTCTGGTTGCCATGGAATACCATTTAAAGAGGTTAGAGAAGCCGAAACTGAGTATGGTGAGAAGATTATACCTAATAGTGTTCTGGATGAAGAAATTCGAGAGATTGTAAAGGATGTTTATGGTGATGAATACGATGGAGTAGCTATCAATACCTGTGAAGGTGCCTTATGGGTTGCTTTTGATGTTCTGGCCACCCCACCCATGCAGGGAAGAGGTGATAATTATCGTTCCCGTTATATTGTTCCTTATGAAAAACATTTACACCACCATGGAGGCTATGGTCGTCCCTTCCCAGGAAAATACAAAGATTTGTTGGCTGATCGGGGGACAACTCCAGGAGAATTAGGATTTTATGGAAAAAGACAGAATAATTTAGATTGCATTATTGTTCCTCTGGAAGGAGCTAATTATGACTGTCATGGCATAAAATATCACCCCTGTGTTCAATTAACTAAAGTAGATCCGGAGACATCGATGAAAGTATTTGAGAAAATAGCTGAACGCCATGCTGATTCTTTAACTGCCTTTACTTCCTTAGGATACGATACACCTGGTTACGGTTATGGAGTAAAAGATGAAGAGGGGACACCTATTTTACAAAAATTGATTGGCAAACTGGCTCAGGATTATGATGTACCTTATATTGTGGATAATGCCTGGGGGGTTCCTTTTGTGGGTGTTGATATCAGAAAAAATAATGCTGATATTATGTGTTACAGTATGGATAAGGCTTCCTACTGTGTTACCGCTGGTTTGATTATTGGCAAAGAAGCACTCTTAGTAGATATCAGGAGAGCCCTGGGTGTCCACGGAGACCGCTGGGGAACTGGTACCTCCCATGGTAAGGCAGCTTATGTCACAGTTGACCCGGGCAAAGAGGCTTTAGTGGGTGTGATTGCTTCTTTGAAAGTATTAAGAGATCATCCGGAAAGATTAAAAGAACCAGTAGATCAACTTTATCAGATTACCAGAGAAGAATTTGCTAAAATTAATGAAAAGATCAGAGATGACTTTATGATTACCAAATCATATAATTCAGGTGCTGTGGAGATCAATTATGAAAAGAGCTGGCAAAAAGGTGGCTTTGGAATTCCTATCTTTTCCATCGAAGATATGTATTCCGGAACCAATATCTTCCAATCAGGAACTGCCCAGATGGGAATTATTGCTACCATTGCCTATGATGGAAATATCTTTGTTTCACCTGGATTAGGCACAACTGATAATGATGGTAATCTTATTGAAGAGAGGGCTCGCTGGGCAATTCAAGGAATGGTAAGGCTGATAGAAATAACCTGTAAGTATGCCGGGATAATATAATTAATAATATTAATATTAATAATTATTTATGCAATATAGTTATTATCTTTGAAAAAAGACTTGGAGAAAGCTTCCTATTGAATAATACTTTAAATACAAATGAGAAAAAAGAGATTATACTGTCTGTTCGCAATTTAACTACATATTTTTTTTTAAAAGAAAATATTTCTAAAGTGTTGGAGGGAGTAGATTTTCATTTGGAAAAAGGTGAAACTCTAGCATTTTTAGGAGAAAGTGGTAGCGGTAAAACAGTAACAGCACTGTCTATATTAAAACTTATTACTCCTCCTGGCAAAATAGTATCTGGAGAAGTTATTTTTAATGGAGAAGATATTCTAAAGATGAATCAAAGTCAAATTAAAAAAATAAGAGGTAAGGGGGTGGCGCTTATTTTGCAAGAGCCAATGTCTTCTCTAAATCCTTCATTGACTGTAGGTCACCAGATAGTTGAAGCTGTAGAGATTAATCAAGGGTTAAGTGGAGTAGAAGCCAAAAATAAAGCCCTAGAAATGCTTCAATTAGTTAGAATACCTTCCCCTGAAAATATGATTAATAGTTATCCATATGAATTATCAGGGGGAATGAAGCAAAGAGTAATGATAGCGATAGGTCTTTCCTGTCAGCCACAAATTCTTATTGCTGATGAACCAACTGCTTCGTTAGATGTAACTATTCAGGCTCAAATATTAGAATTAATGAAACTACTAAAAAAGGAAATAGGAACAACAATTTTTTTAATTACCAATAATTTAGGAGTTGTAGCTGAAATGGCTGATCGGGTAGTGATAATATATGCAGGCCAGGTAGTTGAAGTAGGAAATGTTTTTGATATTTTTCATAAGCCTGCTCATCCTTATACTGAAGGAATTGTTAAGACAATAATAGGGCTAAGATCTAAAAATAAGAGATTGGAGGTGATAGATGGTCAACCACCTAATCTTATTAATCCACCTGCTGGATGTAGATTTCATCCTCGATGTAAATTTATAAAAGATATATGTAGTAAAGAAAAACCAGTATATAAAAATATTTCAACAGGGAGATGGGTTAGATGTTATTTTCCTTTAGAGTAATAGTAAAATATATTAAGGAGGTAATTTAAATGTTTAAGAATTGGAAAGTTATCATAAGCATATTAGTTCTTCTATTTTTAATTATTAATATGACAGGTTTAGCACAAGATAAAATAGTTATTGCTCTTCAAGGTGAGCCTACCACTTTGGATGCTCAGTTTGCAGACGATGGAAATATGAGGGTAGTTACTGATAATATTTTTGATAAATTATTAACACTGGATGGTAAAACTTTACAACCTACACCTTGTTTAGCTTTAGAATGGGAACAGATCAATGATATCACTTGGGAATTTAAGCTCAGGGAAAATGTCAAATTTCATAATGGAGAAACCTTTACGGCAGAAGATGCAGTTTATTCAATAAAAAGGATTATTGACCCTGCCTTTAAATCTCAGATAGCAGGTAATTTTACTACTATTAAAGATGCAAAGATAGTGGATCCTAATACTATTATGATTATTACCGATGGACCTGATCCGATTCTTCCAAAAAGGCTAACCTTTTTAGATATAGTAAATAAAGAATATTATGAGAGTGGTGCTGATAATATTATAAATACTGAACCAGTAGGAACTGGTCCTTATAAAATTGGTAGGTGGGAGAGGGGAAGAGACATAACAATTGAACTATTTGAAGATTATTGGGGGCAAAAACCGACTATTCAAGCTGTTACTTATAGATTTATTCAGGAAAATTCAACTAGACTAGCAGCACTGAGAGCAGGCGAGATCGATTTAGCCGTAAACATGCTTCCTGAGTATTTAGATCAATTGCCAGCTTATAAAACAGCAAATAGTATTGAATTTTATTTTCTTAGATTTAATACTTTAAGAGGAATTATGCAAAATAAATTAATAAGGCAGGCAATTAATTATGCAGTAGATAGAGAAGCATTAGCGGAAGAATTGTTTTTAGAGTTTGCCGTACCGGCTAAAGGTCAATTAGCTAAAGAAGCATATTTTGGATATAGTAAAAAAGTAGAGGGTTATCCTTATGATCCTGAAAAAGCAAAAGCCCTCTTAAGAGAAGCAGGTTATAATGGTGAAGTGGTTCAATTAATTTCGGAACGAGGAAGATGGTTAAAAGACGGAGAAATTAGTGAAGCAGTTGCTTCAATGATTTCAGATGTTGGCGTTAATATCAAGTTAACTTTCTTGAGTTGGCAACAATGGCTAGATACCTTATTTAACTCAGAAAAAGCTCCTGATATTATGTTCAGTTCAAATGGTAATGATCTCTTTGACATGGATAGATTCTATCAAGCACTCATTAAAACAGGAGGCCCTCAATCAACTTATGCTAATCCCGAAATAGATAGAAAAATAGATATGGCTAGAAACGAAATGAATCCAATTAAACGTCAAGAGATATATGAAGAATTAGCACTGTTAGTTCATGAGGATCCTTTTGGAGTTCCACTTATAAATTTAAAAAGTATATGGGGTATTTCTAAAAATTTAGAATGGGAACCTAGAGAGGATGGTAGAATGCTAATTTCGGAAATGCGCTTAAAATAAAGTGTAAAAAAAGAGGGGGGAAGAATGTTATTTCTTCCCCCCTATAAATTTATGCTTTGGTAAAAGGTGGTTTATGCATGAGGAGATATATTGTTATAAGACTAATTTATACTATTGTAGTTATATTTGGAGTATCAATTTTAGTATTTTTAGTAACTCATGTTATTGGAGATCCAGTGAATACAATGCTTCCTCTTCAAGCTACAGAAGCTGAGAGGATAGCTTTAGCTCATGAATTAGGTTTAGATAGGCCTATTCCTACCCAATTATCGGATTTTTTAATGTCGATCATTAGATTAGACTTTGGTAATTCATGGTGGCAACAGATACCTGCATTAGGTATTGTGTTAGAAAGGATTCCTGCAACCCTAATTTTAGTAGTAATTGGATTCCTTTTAGCAGTTATAATTGCTCTACCTTTGGGAATTTTGGCTGCTTATAAACAAGGGAGCACGATTGATCGCTTTTTAACTAATGTTTCCTTACTAGGAATTAGTTTCCCTCCATTTTGGATAGCACTTATGTTAATATTATTTTTTGCAGTTAGAATGGGTTGGGTTTATACCTCTGGTTATGGAACTTTTAAACATGCTGTTCTTCCAATTTTAACTATTTCTTTAATACCAGCTGCGCATTTATTTCAAATTATAAGAACCTCCATTGCTGAACAACTTAATTCTCAATATGTTATAACTGCAAGAGCAAAAGGGGTAAAAGAAATAGATATTTTATTTAGACATACTCTAAAAAATGCTGCTTGTCCTGTAATTACTATGTTTGGATTTGATTTTGGGAGATATTTAGCAGGGGAGGCTGCTGCAGTAGAAGTAGTTTTTGGTTGGCCGGGAATTGGCACTTTAATTGTAGATACTATTGGGAAACAAGATTTTCCATTGTTACAAGCAGAAGTATTTACGGTAGCTTTAGTCATTTGTATAATCAACCTTATTACTGATATATCTTATGCATTTTTTAATCCTACCATTAAATATTAGGATAGCAAAATGAATTTTAAGGAAAAAAAAATAAAAGAAAGAAAAAGTTCAGTTAAAAATAGCAAAGAACAAATAAAACAAAGCAATTTATATTCAAGATTTCAACTAAAATTTAAAGGTAATAAAATAGCTCTTATTGCATTTATTATTTTATTATTTATTATTATTGTAAGTTTTACCGCTCCTTTAATTACACCTTATAATCCTACTAAAAGTGATATAAGACAGAGACTTAAACCGCCTACCCTTAATTCTCCAACAAAGGATGGTTTCCCTCATATTATGGGAACAGACCAACAAGGAAGAGATGTTCTTAGCCGGCTTATGTATGGTGGGAGAGTATCTATAAGTGTAGCTTTTACGGTGGTAGTGATATCATCTTTAATTGGGATCACGATTGGGATTGTTTCTGGTTATTATGGGGGTTGGGTAGATTTATTATTAATGAGGTTAGTTGATATTTGTTCATCTTTTCCAGGGCTTCTCATTGCTTTGACGTTTGTTATGGTTTTAGGACCCAGTCAGGCAAATTTAACTCTTGCTTTGTTAATTGTTGGTTGGATGGTCCATGCAAGAATGGCCAGAAGCCAAGTGTTAACAATTAGGGAGTCTACGATGGTAGAAGCTTTGCAAACCATTGGATGTAGTAAACCTAGAATATTTATAATTCACATTTTTCCTAATATATTGCCACAAATAATTACTGTTTTTGTATTAGAAATGGCTCATATGATTATGGCGGAGGCAAATATGAGTTTCCTTGGATATGGAATACAGCCTCCTGCTTCTTCATGGGGTTTAATGATAGGAGATGGAAGGGAATATATTACAAATGCATGGTGGTTGGTTGTTTTCCCTGGTATTATAATTGCTATTACTATATTATGTTTGAATATAGTTGGTAATTGGATTAAGGATGAATTTAATCCTATAAAATGAGACCAACATTTATAAATTAAAGGAAAGAATTTGTGGTAGAAGAAGAAAAGATTGTACAAATAAAAAATTTAGTAAAATACTATCCAGTAGAAGGTAAAGGTTTCTTTAGAAAAGTATCTTCCTGGTTACATGCAGTGGATAATATTTCGTTTGATATATATAAAGGAGAAACTCTTGGTTTAGTTGGAGAAAGTGGCTGTGGTAAAACTACTGTTGGGAAGTTATTATTAAAATTATTAACCCCGACAAGCGGTGAAGTATATATTGATAGTGTAAATATTTTTGACCAAATGCAGTGTGATGAGAAAAAATTTCGAAATAATGTCCAAATGATTTTTCAAGATGCTTTTAGTTCCTTTGATAAAAGAAAAAATGTTGAAAATATTATAAAAGAGCCGTTGTTAATAAATAATAAAGCTAAAAGAAGCGATGTAAAAGAAAAAGTTGCTTATTATCTTAGTTTAGTAGGTTTAAAACCAGAAGTTGCTGGGCAATTTCCCCATGAACTGTCAAGTGGACAGAAACAAAGTGTAGGAATTGCCCGTTCCTTATGTTTAAACCCTAAATTTGTTGTTGCAGATGAGCCTATTTCTAATGTAGATGTATCGGTGAGAGCTCAAATACTAAATTTATTGAAAGATCTACAAGAACGTTTATCACTTACCTATTTATTTATTTCTCATGATATAAGGGTTGTACATTATTTAGCTAATCGTATTGCAGTAATGTATGTTGGAAAAATAGTAGAAATTGCTGAGGGTGATGAGTTATTTATAAATAGATATCATCCCTACACTGAAGCATTATTATCTGCTGTTCCAGTAGAGGATCCTTACAAAAGAAGAGATAGGCAAATTATTAAGGGTGAAGTTCCTTCCCCAGTAGATCCTGCTCCGGGCTGTAGATTTAGTCCGAGATGTCCATATGCTATTGATAAATGTAAAAATGAAGATCCAGAGTTAATTGAAAAAACGCCAAATCATTTTGTAGCATGTTTTGTTGATTTTATAGGTACAGAAAATTTGGATTAGTAAAATTGTGTTGGTTATTAATTATAGAGTACTGATAGGGTAAAGTAATGAAAAGCATTTTACGAAAAATTATAAATTACATACTATTTGTCTTTTTTAAAGAGAAAAATCTGTTGAATAAAAAAGAAGTTAATCCTGAATTGAGAAAGAAATACGCTTATTTGGAAGCCTGGCTAAGTATAATAAGTAATTTAGTATTATCGTTAATAATGGCCTTATTTGGATTTGCTCTTAATAGTATTGCTCTTCTAGCTAATGCCACTCATACTGCTTCTGATGTTTTATCTTCTTTTGTTGTTTTACTTGGATTTAAGTTTTCAAGTATGCCTGCAGATGAAAAACATCCTTTTGGTCACGGTCGTATTGAGTTTTTGGCTACGATGATTATTTCGATATTGCTGGTTATTATAGGTATTGAATTTGGAATAAAGGCATATTATAGATATATTGCCAATTCAGTTGTTAAAGGTAATTATTTAGTCATTATATTGATGGTATTGGCTGCCTTATTTAAGGAATGGTTGGGGGTATTTTCTGAAGAATTAGGTAAACAGGCAAATACCTCGGTTTTAATTGCCGATGCATGGCATCATAAAACTGATGGCGTAGCAATGTTTTTAGTTGCAATCTCAATATTATCATCAAAATTTGGATATTACAGGGTTGACGCAGTATTTGGTATAATTATTGCGATTTTGATTATTTATGCCGGAATAAATCTTTTAAAAGAATCGATTTCAAAATTAATTGGGGAAGAACCAGAAAAAGAAACTTTAAAAGAAATTAAGGAATCTGTTAATCAAATTCCAGAAGTAGTTTCTACTCATAAGCTGAAGATACATGATTATGGACCGTATAAAGAAATAACCATCCATATACAGCTGAGTAGTGATATAGGTTTAGTTGAAGCCCATGAAATATCAGAGAGAGTAGAGAGATTAATTGAGTCAAAAATTAACTGTAAAGTAACTGTGCATGCAGAACCAATAGTTGATTTGTCACGCTATTGAAAATTATTATTTCAATCTAGCAGAAACTACCCACCTGTAAAGGTGGGGATGAGAACAAGTTCTCGACAAATCGGGACAGACTTTAGTATGTTAAATTGAGTACCACATATCTGTAAAGGCGTGGGAATCTATGTTATACAAATTTTTTAATTAGAAATAAAAAGATTATTTAAGGAATACTTATTCTATTACAATAAAAGAAGATTCTGATTTATTAGGAAGAAGAATAAATAATGAAAAAAGTTTGTAAAGTAGTTGTTATTGGTGGGGGATGGGCTGGATGTGCTGCTGCTATGGTGGCACATCAGGTTGGCGCTTCTGTAACCTTACTTGAAAGAACAGATATGCTTTTAGGAACTGGTTTAGTTGGTGGTATTTTTAGAAATAATGGGCGGCAAACTGCCGCAGAAGAATTAACTTTATTAGGTAATCCCATTTTTGATCTTCTGGATAAAAATTCCCTTCATACTAATATAGAATTCCCGGGACATAAACATGCCAGTCTATATAATGTTTGGACCATGGAGCCAATTATAAAAAGATATTTAGAGGGTTTGAGTATAAAAATATTTCTATCATGTAGAGTGAATGATTTATACATCGAAAATGGGATTATTAAATCTGTTTATTCAAAAAATTATAACCAGGATTTTGAAGGAGATGTATTTATTGATGCAACTGGTACTACTGCAGTACCTGGAAATTGCACTAAATATGGTAATGGCTGTGCTATGTGTATTATGCGATGCCATTCTTTTGGTTCCAGGGTTGACCTTTTAAGTAAAGCAGGAGTAACACAGTGGAATGGCCAAAAACCGGATGGAAGCTTTGGGGCGATGAGCGGTTCTTGCAAGTTAGGAAAAGAATCTATTAACCATGATATTGTAGCAGAATTAGAAGAGAATGGTGTTGCTTTGGTAGAAGTTCCCAGACATTTAAGAGAAGATATTAATATTTTAACTCAAAAAGCATGTCAGCAATATGCCATGAAAGATTTTGTAGAAAATTTAGTCTTGCTGGATACTGGTCCAGTTAAGTTAATGACTCCTTTCTTCCCTCTCTCAGAATTGAGAAAAATACCAGGGATGGAGAATGCGCGTTATGAAGATCCCCTCGCTGGCGGCGTTGGTAATTCAATGCGCTATTTTGGTTTTGCTAATTGTGCTAAAAATTTAAAGGCTTATGGAAAAGTTGATAATCTATTTTGTGCTGGAGAGAAGGCAGGTGCTATGGTTGGTCACACTGAGGCTATGGTAACTGGATCATTGGCTGGGTACAATGCAGTGCGTTATTATTTAAGAGAACCATTGTTAGAACTGCCTGATTCTTTGGCTATTGGAGATTTTATTAATAGTACTGTAGAAAAAATGAAATATCCAGAAGGTCGGATGTATAAATATACCTTTTCTGGTTCTATTTATTTTAATCGGATGAAAGAAAAGGGATTATACATTACTGATAGAGAAGAGATTAAGAAAAGGGTTGAAGAGTCAAAATTAATGGGAATTTTTTCAAAGAAAATGATAAGATAACTTAATTTATAAATGCTTTAATAAAGAAAGTAAGTAATAAATGAAAGATAATTTTAATGTTTTAAGTCGAATTGTGGATTCATTAGATATTGAGACCTTTATTGCTTGTAAAAGTGAAGAAGAGGGAAAGAAATTAGGACTGGTAATGATGAAAAATTTAGGGTTCAAAGATGTTGATGTAGTTTTTATTGAGTTTTCAGGCTCTGGGGCCCGTATCAGACTGCGGGCTAACATTTACAAACCTGGTGATTCCTACGGATGGTTGGATTTATACCAAAAAGAATAAATAAAATAGAAGTGTATACATAAAAAAATGACTGAAATTAGAGATAAGAAAAAAGTTTTATTGATTCCGTTGGATCCTGTTCATGATGTTGCCTTAAAAATCATAAATCGAAAGTTGAAAGATAGAGGACATCAGACTATCTTATTGCCTCCTGATTTGCCTTTAGAAGAAATCATCAGTCGTGCATCGGAAATTAATGTAGATTATATATTAGTTAGCAGAACCCTTGGATATGGAGTGGCAGAATTATTAAGTAAATTTATTGATATGTTAGATGCCGCTAAGATCAGGGATAAGGCAAGAATAGTATTAGGAGGGAAAGCAATTACCCCACAATTAGCAGCTGAATTAGGATTTGACAGAGGATTTGGAAGCGGAGCTGATTTTGAAGAAATTATAGCTTATCTGGAAGAAAGAGAATATCAACAAGAAAAAGAAAAATTATTTAGGAAAAAAGTCTCTATTCCTGCCCGGTATACTTATCAATATAAAAACGATAAGATAAAAAAACTGTTAAATGAAATTACCGATGAAATTATCCAGTGGAGTAATAATAAAACCAGTCCGGCTATCGAAAGGGCAAAATTACGAGAAAAAATGATTGGTATCAATAAAGATACTGGTCTAACCCAGCAGGATAAGTCTAATAAGATTAAGCTTTTACAAGAAAATTACCTTACCTACTGTGATGAGAAAATTTTACAGTTTTATCAAAACGGTAAACTACCCAATAAGGTAAGGGCTCTATCTTCAGAAGAAATATCTAAACTTGATGTCTATATTCAAAAAGAAAAGGAAAATATTAATTTTAAAAAGTTAAGACATTCCCAGTCTTTACCACTTGTCTTTGTTCAATATGGCACTGGCTGTCCGATTATGGATATTGCCCACATTAAAACAAGTGAAGCCTGGGGAGCAGATGGAGTATTTCATTTTGATCCCTCCTGGGGTGCTCGCACTGAGGGTTTTCTGGAAGGAGTGCTATCTCATGAAGAGGATGGCTCTATTATTACCTGGGAAAACTTAGCCAAAATAAAATCTTCTCTTCATCAAGAAACTCTCTGGACCGTCCGGGCTCATCGGGGATTAAATACACCTGAGACGGCTGTTCTGGCTGGTGAATTAGGAGCAGATTTAACAAAAATTCATATAGTTTATGGAGCATTAAATGGAGGCACTGATCCGGCGAGATTAACTATCGACGGTATAGAAACTATAAAATATGCAGCCAAATATAAGATGCCCTTTGATGAGCCGACCAATGAGGAGTTAGGAGGGGTACCAGCTTATAAATCATTTGCCGGGTTACTGATCATTGCCGATTTAGCTTTAAAATTAAAGGCACAACCAATATTAAAACCTTTATTCTGTTATTCACCTGATGTTATGATTACTGGCAAAATGGATGATAACTATATTGATTATAATGTAGCTAAAATCAATAGCTTACGTTCAATTATTGATGCTCCAATCTGGCCGGGAGAGCCAATTGGTTTTATGACTCATTCTGAAGATAGAATTCAATCTTCATTAACTACTGCTTTACATGCCGCTCTGGCTATTTCACAACAGGTTGATGCAATTACGATAGCCTCTGCTGATGAAGCCTATTCCAGAGGTCCGATTTCTATTTCTTCCCGGATAGATACTTTAAGGGCAGTCCAAGAAGTATTTCGTTTCTTTGGAAAGGCAGAGATAAAACCAACAGCTAAAGCCAAAGAATATGAGAAAGAAATAAAACAAGGAATTGAAACAACTTTAGAAAAAATTGCCAGAAGAGGTAGTTTTGTCAATGCTCTTTATGAGGGATTACTGGGCAGCCCCCAGGATGGAGCTTACCCTGGCCTTGCTGGAAGAGATACCATCATGGAAAGATAAGTTAAAATAATTTATGGAAATTAATAGTAAGGTAATTGGGATATTAGGAACAGCAAAAAATACTGGAAAAACTACCACTTTTAATTTTTTACTGGAATGGGCGAATAAGGAAAATATTCGGGTGGGGTTAACCAGTATTGGCTATGATGGAGAAGATATAGATAATATTACCGGATTACCCAAACCCCGCATTTTTATTCAAAAAGGCAATATTATTGCCACTGCAGAACAATGTTTATCTTCAACAGCAGCTGAATTAGAAATAATTGAAAAAACGTCCATTATTACTCCTTTAGGACAAGTAGTAATCGGGAGTGCCTTGCAAGAAGGTTTAGTGGTTTTAGCAGGTCCCAATAAGGGTAAAGACTTAAAGTATATTATTCAAAAAATAAAACAACAGGGAGTTCAAATAGTATTGGTTGATGGAGCTTTGAATAGAATGATACCATTAGTTCATTGTGATGCATTGATTTTAACAACTGGAGCCTCTCGTCATATTGATATTGATTTACTTGTAGAGGAGACCGAAAGTATATTAAGAGTTTATAATTTACCCTTGAGAGAAGGACAAAATATTCCTAACCAAGAAATAAGAAGGCATCAACATAATATGGTAATTTTTCAGAAAAATGGTGTCATAAGAAAATTAAATGATTATTCCCTGATTAGTCCAAAAACACTTCATAATTTAATTAACAATATTGCTGAAAAAGAATCGGAAGAAATATATATACCAGGAATTATTCAGGATAAGATATTAAAAGAGATGGTCGAGAAATATAGTGCATTATTTCGAGGGAAAACAATTCTGATTGATAACCCCACCTTTTTGTTGGTCGGTTCCCAAGATATTCGCTACCTTAAAGATCTTCTTGCTGATATGATAAGCAAAGGAATCAACCTCAAGACCCTTCATAGCTTACCAGTATTAGCAGTTACCATTAATCCCTTTTATCCAAAATACCATCGTTATGGTAAAGAGAGTTATGAAGCAGATTGGATAGATGCGGTGCAACTTTATCAAAAAATGAAAAGCAGAATATCTTTGCCAGTAATAAATATTAAAGGGGAAGAAAGTAAAAAATTGGTAATGATTATAAAGAAATTCTTAAATATTGGCAAAAAAAAGAAATAACCAAAATAACTAAGATTGATAGATATAGATAAGGATTATTATGTGCTATGAATAACTATCATTTAGATAAAGAAAATGAAAAGGATAATTACAGACTGGGTATTATATTGATGATTATCACTGCCTTTCTTTTTGCCTTAATTGCCTTTATTATTAAATTATTAGATAATATTCCTTTAATGGAGATTGTTTTATTTAGGAATCTTCCCACCATGATTATTGTTCCTATAATCATAATAATGAAACAAAAAATATCAATATGGGGTAGGAATAAGCCATTATTATTTTTACGAGGTTTTCTTGGAGCACTGGGTATGATTACTATGTTTTATACTTATACAAAAATGCCCATAACAGATTCAATTGCAATTCAGCGTTTAAGCCCATTTTTTATTATAATTTTATCAATTATTTTTTTGCATGAAAAATATAGCTTTAAGCAGTTCCCTATTATTTTACTTGCTTTTATAGGAGCTTTGTTTGTTATTAAGCCTGGCTTTCGAGCAGATATGTTCCCAGTAATAGTTGCTTTAATTTCAGCAATATTGATGGGTGCTGCTCATGTAGTGATTAGATATTTACGACTAAGTGATAATTACTGGGTAATTGTTAATTATTATGCTTATATTGCCGGTTGCACGGCAATCATTTCGCTTATTTGTTCAGGAAATTTTGTTATACCTAATCTTATTGACTTTATTTTATTGTTGGCTTTAGGTTTTGCTGCTTTTGGTTCCCAAATTAGTTTAACTTTAGCTTATCGGTTTGCACCAGCGAGTATAGCAGCGCCATATCTATATACTCAAATAATTTTTGCCGCTATCCTGGAAATTACCTGTTTAGGAGTAATTCCAGATTTATTGACCTTTATTGGCTCGGCGATAATTATTATAAGTGGTGTAATGAATTTTAAATTCAGTCGCACAAGCACAGGTTAACTATAGATAATAATAAATAAAAGAATCTGAGATATCCTGCAGTATAGGAATTTCAATAATTTCGATAATCTTAAAAACCTTTATCTTTAATCAAAGAATATAATAATGGTAGCACTCAATTCCTCTCCCTTAGAAGGGAGAGGAAAGGTGAGGGTGATAATGAGGGGGTTTCAGGGGATACCTCCCCTGAATATCGGAATTTCTTTGAAATTTCGATAATCTTAATAATACCTGGGTAAAAAATTAAAGATAAATATCAAGCAGATAAAGTAAACATTATA
>LDZU01010459.1_pt1 | contig 21696 bp, 20 predicted proteins | sample 615531 | NCBI WGS metagenome assembly LDZU01 (sample SAMN03408293, study PRJNA278302) | terrestrial metagenome | isolation source: oil reservoir sample SB2 | place: USA: Alaska, North Slope, Schrader Bluff formation | collected 2011-09 | reverse complement strand
ATTGACCGAAAAGTAGATAAACTATGGGAACTACCAAAGTAACTTTTCTATATGAGTCATCGTTACCACCAAAGTAACTTTTTCTAATGAGGCATTACGGCTCAACTCAAGAAGTCAATAACCACTGTTCCTTTATACTGCAATAGCTCCCAGGGGTAAGGAAAACATCCCGATTCTCAAAAATAGATATAATAGACACCAGACCAATGATTACTCCGAACTGTCATCATCTATATTTAGACACTCAAAAAAATTTCCAAATAATCTATTTACAGTTTTTACAACTATACGGTCAAAGAAAATTGACCAACAAAGGATTATGAGTACATTATGTCCAAACGAAAATTAAAACGGCAGTTAAACCTTCTTCAAGTGATCATGCTGGGAACCGCCGGCACGATTGCTGCGGAAATCTTTGTACTGACCGGACATGCCGCAGGAATTGCCGGGCCGGATGCCGTGCTGGCACTGGTGATCGGGGGATTCCTGACGTTGAGCATTGCGCTCAATTATTGTGAATTGGCAACCACGTACCCCGTTACCGGAGGAGCCATGACTTACGTGGGGGAAGGTTTTGGAAAAGGATTGATCATGTTCCTGGTCGGTTCATTGGATGGGCTTTCCAGCGCCTTTTATGCCGCTCTATCAGCCATTGGCTTTGCTTATTCCGTGAAAGTGTTTGTTCCGGGTCTTCCCATCATCCCCATCGCAATCGGGGTGATCATTCTTGTGGGAGCAATGCATGTGCGCGGTGTGAAGCAGGCCGGAAACCTGCAAATTATTCTGGGCGGATTCCTGCTGGTGGTATTCACCATCTTCATTATCCGCGGTTTGACCCATCCGAACGGATTCAACTGGGAGACGTTTCAATCGGGCAGGGTATTATTTGAAAATCAAACCCCTCTGGCTAATATCTCTCGCATGCTGATGACAATCGCTCTGGTATATAACGCGTATGTGGGTTTTGAAGTGATTGCGGATGATGCGGAAGAGATCACGCATCCCCGGCGGAACATTCCATTGGGAATCCTGATCAGTCTGGGAATCACCACCCTCATTTATGCTTTTGTCTCCTATGTGACCATCGGCACTATTCCTTATACGGCATTGGCAGGTTCTGAAACCGCCTTAACTGATGCCGCCAGTCTTTTTTGGCCCAAAATAGGGGTACCGGTGATGGGAGTAGCGGGCATCATCGCCACGCTCACCTCGGTCAATTCCGCCATGCTCTCGGCAACACGAGAAGCATTCACCTTAAGTCGTGATGGTGTATGGCCGCGAATCTTCTCTCGCTTAAGTCACTGGCGCACACCCTATGTGTCAATCCTATTAATTGTTGTAATCAGCAGTCTGGTCGCTCTGTTCCAGGTGGTTGATCTATTAAGCTACATTTCAAGCGCCGGCTATATGTTCGTTCTTTTTTGGGCAACGCTGGCAATGTTCCGGTTGAGAAAAATGCACCCCAATATTGAGCGCCCTTTTAAAGCGCCTTTTTTTCCACTGACCGGCTACATCGCAGCCGCATCAGGCATTTTGATCATCGCCTTTGCCAGCCAAAAAGCGCTGCTGTTTTTGGGAGTGGTTCTTTTAATCCTGACGCTTGTTTACTACATCTCAAAAGCAGTCAATAAAATAGTGGAAAAACATGCAAAAATCGAAGAAGAGGTAGGGGGTGGACGAATTCTTGTAGCAACGGTCAATCCAAAAACAGCTGTCGGATTGGTCAAACTTGCTTCGCGATTGGCTGAACATCAAGAGGATACCAGCATTTGTTTGTTCAGCGTGATCAAAACCCCCCGCGGAGCTTCGCAGGAAACCATTGATGAGTTGGTTGCACAAAAAAATAATTTTCAGAATGAACTTTTAAGTGCAACGGCGGCGATTGCACAGGCGAGAAATGTTCCCATTTATACAAAACATAAAATTGCCCCCAATGTAGAAACAGGCATCCTCAACGAATTGAAATCACCCAATCCAGTACAAATGGTGCTTATCGGGTGGCCTTCTACAGAAACAAAAATGAAGTTACCCCATAACATCATCAAAGAAGTACTGGTAATGGCGCATAAGAATGTTGGAGTTCTGCGTGATTGCGGAATCAACGGATTACAAAATATTCTCATTCCGGTTGGCAACGGTCCCAATGCCCGGCTGGCGTTGAAATTAGCCTCCGATTTAGCATACCACCAGGATGTGAAAGTAACCGCGATGCGTGTCATTCCAAAGCATTCCAACAAGGAAACGCGAGAAGATGAACTCCTACAGTTGCAAGAAATCATTGAAAGTGAATTGGGAGAGATACCCCCCTATTTGAACACCCACATTATTGCATCCAACGATGTCCTTGAAGGAATTGTCGAGGAAGTGGAAAGAACTCAATATGATCTGATGATCATCGGTGCAGCAGAAGAAGTCTTTTCTCCGCACTATATCTTCGGAAAATTAAATGATGCACTGGTGGAGGAAGTTGCCTGTTCTATTTTGATCGTCCGCCGCTTTCAGCCCGGCACAGCACTGTGGTTCCGCCAGCAGATCAAACAAATCGAGGAATGAGAAAAAGAAACCCATGCTTTCCGGTTCACATTGTATCGATTTCGATTTGTGTTTCGATTCGTTGACAAAGTAAAATTATGGTGCTATCCTAAACTGCTAGAACGTATAAAAACACATTCGCGAAAGGATCGGTAAGATGACGCACGTAATTACTGATGAATGCATTGTTTGCGGTTCCTGCGAAGCAGAATGTCCGCAAGACGCAATTTCTATGGGCGAAGAACACTTTGAAATTGACCCGGCGAAATGCATTGATGATGGAGCCTGTGTAGAAGTTTGTCCAGTTGACGCCATCGTCAAAGAAGATTAACCCTTTTTAAGCTTAAAAAAAGAGTCGTACCTTGCTACGGCTCTTTTTTTTATTTTAATCCCATCTATAATTAAATTATTCTAAATATGAAAAAATTTATTACCATAGCCGGAAATATTGGTGCGGGAAAATCTTCCCTGGTGCGCCTGCTTAGTCAGCGGTTGGAGTGGAATCCATTCTTTGAACCGGTGGCCAACAATCCTTACCTCTCCGATTTTTACGCTGACATGCGCACATGGAGTTTTCACTCCCAGACTTATTTTCTTTCAAATCGATTAAAAGTTTATGGTGAATTACTGGAATGTCCGAACTCGGTCATTTTGGACCGCAGCTTATATGAAGATGCAGAAGTTTTTGCGCGCAATCTCTATTTGCAGGGATTCATGAGTCAGCGCGATTATGAAACCTATGAAAATATCTATCAAACGCTGCTGCATTTTCTACCCACTCCGGACCTGGTTGTGTATCTGCGTGCTTCCGTAGAAACCCTGCTCGATCGCATCCGCCGCCGCAACCGGGATTATGAGCAGAACATCAGCGCGACATATTTACAGCAATTAAATGACATGTATGAAACATGGGTACAAAATTTCACACTCTGTCCAGTACTGACGGTTCCTTCAGATAATCTGGATTTTGTGAACCACTCCAGACATATGGATCTCATTCTTGAAAAGATTCAGGAAAAAATAGCGGGGAAAGAAGAAGTTATTTTCTCACTTGAAGAATGCAGTCAGCTTTAAAATTCTGAAAAATAAATTTCAGGATGATGAAATTAACGGGGTTCTATAATAAATTTTATAGCTGTCCTGACTTTCCCATCTATCTCCACATTGACAAATTCCGGGATGAAAACCACTGTAATGCCATCCTGATCCAAAAAATTCTTTGCCAGAATGAGAGCTTTGATGGATTGGTTTACCGCTCCCGCACCGATCGCCTGCACTTCAGCATGCTTGTGCTCTCGAATTACTCCCGCGATCGCTCCCGCGACTGCTGCTGTGCGGGAAACAGCTTTTACCTTGATTACATCCATGGTTTCCCTTCCTTTCAGAAGAATGTTCTATTTTCCTATCCCTTGCAAAAGGGAGCAATTCATTTTCACTTTTGGTATGAGCATTGTACAAAAAAGAAACTTGTTATACAAGCATGGTTAATCTGTATATATATTTATTATTTAAATATTTATAGTAATATTAGTAGGGGCTGTTGATAAGTGAATAACGTTAATAATCCCCCATATGTAGGTTATCTGCATTTTAGCACATGATTTGTAGGGATATTTTATTAAAATTCATTAAAAAATAATGTGAATAAAACAGGGAGAAAATGGGTTGTAACAGTCAACCACAGATATTTTTTCCATTTCTCCACATGTTTTAGGGAGAGTTTCAAACAAATATACACATTTTAGAAGATAAAAATAGAATATTTTTTCGAAGATATCCACAAATAAAGAAGGTTATCCACAGATATATACGGGTTATCCACAGATCTGTGGAAAAAGTTGTGGAAAATTAGAGCAATCCGCTTACTTTTTTCCACTCTAAAGATGTTGTATCAACTGCTTCGAGATAGCTATCAAGCTGCTGTATTTTCTGAGAAAAGATATCGCGAGTGAAATTGATCTGTTCACAGAAAATTTTCCATTCCTTTGCTTCGGGAGCCCGTTTTGGAAGCGCACGGATTATGTTCGTCCACACCCAGAATAATACCCAGAGTGCCTCGTCTGGGCGCTCCACCTGGTAAAAGGAAACGGCATTTTGGTAATATCTGAGTCTGGCGGGAGAGTACTGCGGTGGGCAGTATGGTTTTTCAGAAAGAGCGGTGACTGCGGTTCCCATTTGCTGCAGGCTAGACTCCCATGGGAAATCCGCATAGTCGTTGATACCATATAAGTCTCTCATTCCGCTTGCCAGACCCGGCCGTCCCAGATAGGCTGTGCAGGATTCCAGTCTGGAGAGGAACCTTCTCTCAGACAGTGGTTTTCCGGTCAGACAGGCAATACAGTTTCCTGCATCGTAGAGGGTCAAGAGGTAGTCGTAGACAGTATCAGCAGAAAATTCATCCTCCTGATGTTGGAGATTCATCCAGCGGTCACGCGCCTGTGTGTAAAAGAATTGTGAGCGGGCATAGATATATGGCGCAGAGTAAAAGTTGGAAAAGACTCCCGCGCGCAGAAAATCGTAATAGTGATAGGAATCGTACAATACAAAAGGAGTATCACAAAAAAGACATCCCAACCAGGGATCCTGGCGCAGCTCTTTTGGCTGATTGAAGACTCTGCGGGGGAAATGAAGAACATCGAACTGAAAATCATCCGCCAAGGTGACTATCTCTCGAGAAATCTTAGGTTCGGTATTATGGATGAAAACGAGATCAATGTCGGTTGTCTCACCCACAAAGGGATCATTCCCTGTCAAGGAACCGACCAGAAATACGCAAGCGATGTCAGGATTATTGAAGGTTTGGTCCTTCACGTGATTGCGAGCGGTTTCCAGAAGCATGTTCTTTGTTACTCTCATTTCATTATCCTTTAATGTTGCTCAATCGATAGGAAGGGCGGCCTGGAAGGGAGGTAAATGCAAAGTCTGTCGGATGCGGTTGTCAATAAACTGCAGATCAGCGGGATTGTGCACGAAATCCAATTCGTTGGTATCGATGATCAGAATATTTCTATTTCTGTCTGCATTATTAAAGAAGTTTTCATATGCCTCGTTTAACAAGGCTATGTAATCCGGTTCCATGGAGCGTTCGTAAGAACGGTCGCGCATGGTGATGCGCTGCAGGAGTATATCAGTGCTGGCTTTCAAATATACTGTGAGATCCGGCACAGGGATCCTCTCGGCCAGTGCCGCGTGCACCGAATAGTACATTTCAAGTTCATCCCCGCGCAAATTTACATCCGCAAACAGGGCATCTTTTTCGAAAGTATAGTCAGTGATCAAATTTTTTTGGGCTTGAAGCAGTTCCGGAATGTTATTGCGCTGTTGGTGATAGCGGCTGAGCAGGAAGAAAATTTGTGTTTGAAACGCATAGCGTGCGCGGTCCTGATAAAACTCCTGAAGGAAGGGATTTTCTTCAAATATTTCAAGCAGCAGGTTTGATTTGTATGATGGTTGCAGAAGGCGGGCAAGGCTGGTCTTCCCAACACCGATCACTCCTTCTATGGCAATGTACATGAACTCTCCTCAAAAAGATATTGACACCAGGATAAATTAATCTAAACTATTATATAACATTGCATAACGAAAAATGGAGGGATACAATGGCATCGCTAAATCGTGTTCAATTAATTGGAAGACTGGGAAAGGACCCGGACTCCCGCAAAACCCCAAAAGGCACAACCTACACCACTTTTTCTCTGGCAGTTGATCGTAAATGGAAGGATAAAAAGAGCGAACTGCACCAGGAGACGGATTGGTTCAACGTGGAAGCCTGGGGTAAAGTCGGTGAGATATGCCAGAAGTACCTTGAAAAAGGAAAACTGGTCTATCTGGAGGGGAGACTGCGCACCCGCAAATATGAGCACGAAGGAATCACCCGTTATTTCACGACCGTAGTATTGAGCACCCTACAAATGCTTGAACGAAAGTCAAAAGAAACGGTTCTTGAAGAAGTAGAAGTAGAGGAATCAGAAGAAGAAATAACTGATTAAAAAAAGCTGCCGGTTTATACCGGCAGCTATAACGCAGGTTCGTTTAGAGAGCTTCGAGCTGGGTGACCATAGCATCGATCAGGTCAAAGCCGCCCTGCCAGAATTCCGCTTTTCTAACATCCATTCCAGCCTCATCCAGTATCTGCATGGGGGCTTTTGATCCACCTGTGGATAACATGTGGATATACCGAGGTTTAAAGCTGTCGCCTTCAACCTTGAACTGTTTATAGAGAGATAAGACGAGCAGTTGCCCGAAGGCATAGGCATACACGTAGAATGGGGTGTGATAGAAGTGAGGGATAGAAACCCATTCCCAGCGGAATTCATCACTTAGTGCGAGGGAATTGCCAAATTGATCCTGTAGATTCCGGTAATATGCTTCTGCCAGATCATCCACCGCAGCGCCCTGCAGGGTCATCTCATGCGCGGTTTTTTCAAACATAGCAAAGAAAGCCTGGCGCATGATGGTGGCGTAGGAATCATCGATCTGCCTGAAGAGCAGGTCACGGCGTACTTCTTCATCCTTTTCTTCGGAGAGCAGCCGGTCAATGAGCATCATTTCCCCAAAGGTTGAAGCAGTTTCTGCCAGCGGCAGACAGGAGTGCTGAGTGAAAATACTGTGTTCGGAAGCCAGCAGGGAGTGAATGGCATGACCTAATTCATGCGCCAGTGTTGCCATATCTTCCGCTTTGCCCTGATAATTGGTCAATACCCAGGGGGTGAGATCAGGAGCGACCGTGGCACAAAATGCTCCGGAACGCTTGCCTTTGCGCACTTCGCTGTCGATATGCCCTGATGCAAATACCCGATGGGCTAATTGAGCAAAGCGCGGATCAAATTCCTGAAAAGAATCCAATACCAGTTCGGTTGCCATTCCAAAGGAATAATTTTTGTTAGATTCGGCAACCGGAGCATAAACATCATAACGTCTGATCGTATCCACGCCCAGCCATTTTGCTTTTAAGCGGAAGAAGCGCTGGAACACAGGCGCATTCTTTTTGCAGATATCCAGCAGCGTATCAACAACCTCATCGGGGATATCGTTGCCGAGGTTTCTGGCCGAAATGGGTGTTTTATACTTGCGCAGACCAATATTTTCATTGCGCCAGTCACGAATGATGGTTTGATAAATCTGCCCGAGAATGGGACCTTCATCTCCGTAGACCTGGTACAGTTTTTGATAAGCGCTGGCTCGCTGGTCGGGATTCGACTGGCGCACCAGTGACATCAGTTCCCCGCGCGTGAGGTCCTTTTCCTGCCCATCAACGGTCAGGCGAAAGGTATAGCGGTTGGTGATGGAATCATACAGGCGGATGAGGGCAGCAAAACCGGTCAGGTCTTTGATATTGATGATCTTTTCTTCGGCTTCTGTAAGCGTGTAGGGTTTGAAATGGCGCATCTCTTCCAGCCAGTAGCGATAATCCCCTGATGCATCCATCAATCTTTGAGCGGTTTTATCACTCACACTCTTCCACCATAAATTGAAGAAGAGCACTTTGTTCGACTGTTCAGCGACAAATTGTTCCGTGCGGGCGGCCAGGCTCTGGGCTTGCTGATTTTGTGTGTCTTCGGTGAACCACAATTCTGCGTAATCATTGATCAGCCTGATCTGGCGGGTGAGAGCCTCCAGTGCTTTGATGACTTCCAGAAAAGTTTCTGCGGAGATATCCTCCGTCAGGATCTCGCGTTTCTTTTCAAAATCCGCGACCATTTTTTCAGCTTGCTTGAAAGCATTTTCCATCTCCGGTGAACCAGCCGATGGAAAAAGGTCTTTCAGACTCCAGCGGGATTGATTAAAGGTATTTGTTTCAGTCGTCATGGGAATTCCTTTGAATTAGATTAGAAAATAACATAACAAACCCATTATACTGCATGGGTTTTTAACAAACATTCGTCACATGCAGCATTGCGCGGATCTTTGCATGCAGGGAAGAATTGGCAACAATCAGAGAATAGGGCGGTTTGAAATAATCCTCTTCTCCCTGCAGGTTTGTAACCAGGCCGCCGGCTTCTTCCGCCAGCAGCGTTCCGGCGGCGATATCCCAGGGGTGAATGCCGATTTCCCAATAACCATCCAGCCAACCCGCCGCGACATAAGCGATATCAATGGCTGCCGAACCCAACCGACGGATGGATTGAACGTGCTTCAGGAGCCTTGAAAAATTATCCAGGTTGTTTTCAGCGGGGTTCTTCAAATCAGTAGGGAAGCCTGTTACCAGCATGGCATCTACAAGCTCACGCGTTGCAGATACATGAATGGGCTGCCCATTTAAATAAGCTCCCTGCCCCCGTTCTGCGCTGAAACAGTGGCTGCGTGTGGGATCAACCGTCACTGCCAGAGTAACCCGGTTGCGGTATGCGTAGGCTATTGTTACGCTGAACAGGGGAACGCCATGCGCATAATTGGCCGTACCATCCAGCGGATCGATAAACCAGCAATGGTCCTGTTCGCCTTCCAAATGCCCGCTTTCTTCGGTTATGATGGTGTGTCCTTTGAAGTCTCTGCGTATTTCTCCCAACAGGTAATCTTCCGAACGGCTATCCATTTCAGTGACCAGGTCAATGCGCCCTTTATGGCGGATCTCATGCTGTTTGAGATACCCATCCATGAGGATTTCTCCCGCCCGCTTTGCAATATTGATCAGATAATTCAAGTCCGGTGACATTCTATTAAAAACTCCAGTTTATAAAATTCGGCGCATCAACGCAGCCCATTCACTTCTGCTTCGAGCTGCTTAAAAAAAATATCTAAAAAGGCGTGCCGGCCCAGCGCCAGACCTCGCCCTGTTTCGGTGTATAGAGTGGCATGGACATTCCTCAATTTGAACAGGTATTCGTGATAGACGCTGTGGTGTTCTCCCTCACTCAGCTTTCCGGTTGCCAGGAATTGCTCCGACGGTTTGCAGTAAATCGGTTCTCCAGCCTGTACGGCATAGCCGATGGTGCGGGCAATGCCAATCGCGCCGATCACATCCAGCTTATCAGCATCGAACAAGGCTTTTGCCTCAATGCTGTGCGGCTCTTCGCTTTTTCGAAAGCGGTGTGCGCGGATACAGTGCTGCACCTTTTGGATATCACTTTCCTCCCACCCCCTTTCACGCAGGATGCCGCCTGCCCGCTCCGCGGAAAGCATATGGTGTTCTGCGCGATTTTGTGAAGAGGGGTCGCTGCCATCACAATCATGCAGCAGGGCGGCGGTGAGCAGAATTTCCATATCGGCACCTTCAGCGCTGCCGATGACCTGGCAGAGTCGGTATACCCGTTCAATGTGATCAAAACCATGCACAGGATCGGCAAAGGGATAGAAGCTGCGCGCGGATTGCAGGTTGAGTGTTTTGCGTGTGTTCATGAAAAGTTGATGGTCCTTCCTTTTTTTATCACGGTCTCAACCAGATTCTCGCCGAATCGGTAGCCCAGGTGGCGGTAATCGGGAATGTTCAAAATGAGAAGATCGGCCTGCTTGCCGGGTTCCAGCGATCCAACCTTCTTTTCCATTTTGATCGCAGCCGCGGCATTGATGGTAGCAGCAGCAATCGCCTGGGCAGGTGTTAGTATCATAAACCGGCAGGCCAGGGCAATGACGAACTGCATATTGCCGCACCAGGCAGTGCCCGGATTCAGGTCAGAAGCCAATGCCAGCAGACCATCCTGTGCGACGATCTTTTTGGCCGGGGTGTAATTGTTCTCTGCCAGTCCAAAAGGGGTGCAGGGCAGTGCCACTGCAACGGTGCCACTGGCAGCCAGTTTTTTTATATCCTCATCGCCGGTTTTCACCAGATGGTCGGCTGAGGTGGCCCCCAGTTCCGCCGCGAGAGAAGCCCCCCCGATATTTTCAAATTCGTCCACGTGGATCTTGAGTGGAAAGCCGAGCTTTCGCGCGGCGGTCAGGATCTCGCGGGTGTGCTCCCGGTTGAAGACAGCTGGTTCGCAAAAAACATCCACAAACGGATAAGCTTCTTTAGGATAGCGCAGCAACCACCATTCCTTCAATTGGGGCAGGGCTTTTTCAACAAGCAAACGGGTATAGCCAGCAGCGTCTCCAGCATATTCCGGGGGAACAGCGTGCGCACCCAGGTAGGTGGGGATGATATCAAGCGGTAAAACCCTGCGCAATTCCATTAGAACTTCCAACAGGCGCAGTTCCCCCGCCACATCCAGGGCGTAGCCGGTCTTGGCTTCGAGGGTGGTCGTGCCGTGGCGCAGCATGGACCAGGCGCGCTGTGCAGTGGCGCTTTCCAGGGCTGCACTGCCTGCTGCGCGTGTGGCTTTGACCGTAGAAAGGATGCCGCTGCCGGAAGCCATGATCTCCATGTAACTTTTGCCTTCCAGGCGCAGGCTGAATTCCTGAGCGCGGTCGCCCGCCCAGATGAGATGCGTGTGAGGGTCAACAAAGCCGGGCATGACTACCTGATGGTGCGCATCCAGAGTTGGCTCATCAGGGAAGCGCTGCAGCAGGTCTTTTGTGCTGCCCAGCTCTTGCACTTTTTCGCCGCGAACCAGCACAGCGCCATCTTCGATAATATCCAATGCACCAAGCCGTGAGCCGCGCTGGGGGCCTCCACGCAAACAGATCAATTGTGATGCGGAATGAATTAACATAAGCTCCCATTCCTTTTACAGGTAGCTCAATTATAAAAGGAAAGGAGGAAACAGGACATGTCGGGGTATAGTAAAATCAATGACAAGATAATCTCCCTGGAAGAATATAGAGGAAATGGCATGAAACGGAAGAATCTTGAAATCATCGTATCCATTCTTTTCTTTATTGCCCTGTGGATTGGTCTTTCCTTCAACACAGGCGGGCCAATCTACTCTGATGAACTGCTCTACATTGAGATTGGCCTCAATAATGAGAGCGCACCGAATTACGGGAACCGCTATTTTCATGTGTATCTGCAAAAACTATTCATGGCGGTTGCCCCCACGCCCCTGATCGGGATACGGGTGTATTGGGCTTTTTTGATCGCGCTGACCGCCTTGATGATCTATTGGAGCGCGCGCATTTTCCTCAAAGAAAATACGGCCATCCACGGCTTGCTGGCAGTAGCCATCTTCTTTTCCTATAAGTTTATTTCTTCCTATGCGGGTGTGACATCGGTGGATATCGCCGCCATGCTGATGTCGACGGCATTGGTTTTTACTTACCTCCTCTACCAGCGGACAGAGAAGAAATGGCTGCTGTATGGGCTGGGCGCCTTGATCTTTTTGGCATTCAAGACTAAAGAGACCACCCTTTTTTCCAATATTGTGCTGATCGGATTTTTCTTTGATAAACAAGGGAAATTCGCCTTTAGAAATATTCTCGCTTACCTGAAAAGCCTTCTCATCGGTTTTTTAGGAGGGATTGGACTTTTTATTGTGCTGGATTCGATCTTTCTCGGGCAGCCCTTTTTCGCCATCAGCCCAACCACTTTTCAAGAAGTCTTCCAAAATTACGCATACACCGGAGGATTCCGCAAAGAACCGGTCAACTGGTACCAGATTTATCTTCTCGATGACATCATGATCCCGTTCCTGATCTTTTTGATAGGAGGGATCAAACTCAGCACCCGGCAGATCACCCCGCAGAAAAAGATTGTATGGGCATTTCCGTTATTATTGGTCAGTTTTATTACATTGAATATGCTCAAGATCCCCTGGGGATTCATCGAACGCTTTTATTTCCCCGCACTGCCGGTAATCGCTTTTCTTGCTCCACAATTCATTTCGTTGAAGGTCCCTTCGGGCCGCAAAGGTCGACTGCAGTTGGTGGTCATTATCTTAGCAGCTCTGATGCTGGTGGTGATCATGCGCCAATTCGGCATGGCATACGTGGAGCAGATCGACTGGAACTATGGAAAATTCCTCGAGAGTATTTATTTCCCCATTTTGCTGTCGGTGCTGCTTGGGTTGGTGATACTGGTTGAGAAACAGAACCTGCTCACTTTTGGGATCGTCCTTTTCTGTCTGGTTTCATGGATAATGCCGCAGATCTCGTATAACTACAAATATATCTATGTGGAGCCTACCACCAATGCGAAATACCAGATCAAATATCATCCTTTCCTGGCATTTCAGGAGGATATTCCGGCCAGTAATGATGTGAAGATGTTCACCACTGTTACGATCTACCAAGATAGCGAAGAAGAAACCCGCATGTTCAGCGATAATCCGTATGATATTCTGGGGATGTACAACATGCTGTATGATCTGCGCACCCAACGGGATAATCTGACTCTGGCATACCACCAGGAAGATATCCCCCCACAGGTGCTGGCGGACCAGTATGATTTCATCATCCTTTCCATTGATGACTGGCAGTACTTAAAACGAGAATTCCCTGAAATTCTTGCGGAATTGGAACAAAATTACAGCACGCAGTTTGATGAAGACCAGAGCCTGGTTTTTATGAAACCCAATTCTTCAACCAGTAATTGAAGCAGAGATGGAGTTAAAGAATGGCGCGATTCCCGTTTGAGAACTGTTCAAACGTGATCGACTCCAATTTATTCACCAGATCTTTGCGTATTTCACACCACATAACACGCATGGGGCAGTCATTGGTAAAAATACAAATACCCGGATTGTGGGTGCATTCGTTGAGCATGACGGGACCATCGATCGCTTCGATCACATCCAGCACAGAAATTTTGTCGGGGGCTTTGGCCAGTGAAACGCCCCCATGTGCTCCTCTGGATGTATGGATGAGCCCGGCAACAGACAGTTGCGAAATGATCTTGGCCAGAAATGAGGATGGAATTTGCTGTTTTTCGGCGATGATACTGGTGGGTGCTTTTCCATCGGTCCCCAACCTGGAGAGATAAATAATCGTTCTCAGAGCGTAATCAGCTTGGCGTGTGATCTGCATTTCTTATCTTCCTCTTTGGATAATTTGTCTACAAATTGTCCACTTTTATAAGTCTAACAAATAAATCTGGGTTTGCAAGTGTTTCCGGTATAATCATGACATGTCAGAATTTCGATTTTTCTACCCGGTGCAGATCCGCTATGCGGATCTGGATGCACAATGGCATGTGAACAATGCGCATTTTCTGACCATTCTTGAGCAGGCGCGCCTTTCTTATATCAGACAGCTCGGATTATGGGATGGAAAATCCTTTCTTGACCTGGGAGTGATCGTAGCCGACATCCATATTGCTTACACAGCTCCCATCGAATTAGAAGATGAGATCAGAGTCGCGGTCAGGATATCACATATTGGTACGAAAAGCATGATCTTTGAAAATGAAATCCAGGACATGAAAGATAGATCCGTCAAAGCACGGGCGGAAATTGTGATTGTGGCATATGATTTTCGCACCAAAAGTACCATCCCTGTTCCTGAAGCCTGGCGAAAAAAGATCATGGAATTCGAAGGGCTCTAAATCCTCACCGTTTTTCCCGTGATGTTAACAAATGGACAGATCGACCATTCTAACCTAATTCTTATGCTTTCTTTGGTAAAATCCAGTTAACTACGAAAAATCGGGCAAATCAAACCAGATTTGCTTTAAGAATATAAAGGAGAACTCATTGGCTGGTTTGGAGAAATTCACACAAAGTTCACGGCAGGTGCTGAGTCTCGCGCATCAAGAAGCCGAGCAATTTCACCACCCGCAAATCCGCTCCGAGCACATCCTGCTGGGTCTCATTCAGGAGAATAACGGAGTAGCCGGGCGCGTACTGCGTGAATTGGGAGTTGAGTTAGAGCGCGCACAAGAAATGGTGCTGCGTCTGACCGGCATAGGCACATTCACTCAAGGACGGATCGATCTTTCGATTGAAGCGCAAAAGATCATCGCACTTTCATTGGAAGAAGCCCGAAAGATGAACAGCCGTTATATCAGCACGGAACATCTACTGCTGGCAATTGTCAATTCCAATGACGGATTATGCGAGAGCGTACTGACGAAATTGGGTGTCACGTTTGAGCAGGTCAGGCGGCAGATAACCCGCGAGATCAATCAAAAGCAAACCCCACTCACGAAAATGTCCGAAGCGCAAGAGGATGCACCGGCGCCATCCAAACGCTCGAAAAAGACTCCGCTGGTTGACCAACTGGCGGTTGATTTGACCACGCAGGCTGAAGAGAACAAACTGGATCCCGTCATCGGGCGCGAAAAGGAAATTGAACGCGTTATCCAGATCCTTGCCCGGCGCACCAAAAACAATCCGGCTTTGATCGGAGAACCCGGGGTTGGCAAGACAGCCATTGTGGAAGGGCTGGCGCAGCGCATTGTGGAAGGCGATGTGCCCATCCCGCTGCTTGGAAAGCGTGTGCTGCGCCTGGACGTGGGTTCGCTGGTAGCCGGCACCATGTACCGCGGGCAATTTGAGGAGCGCTTGAAGCGGGTCATTGATGAACTTAAAAAATCTGATTCAATCCTCTTCATTGATGAGGTTCATATGCTGGTTGGAGCCGGGTCAGCCGGTTCATCGGTTGATGCTGCCAATATTTTGAAACCGGCTCTTTCGCGCGGTGAACTGCAGGTGGTGGGTGCCACCACCCTGGATGAATACCGCAAGAACATTGAAAGCGATGCGGCCCTTGAACGGCGTTTCCAACCGGTGCTGGTCAACGAACCCACCAAAGAAGAGACGCTTGAGATCCTGCGCGGCATTCGTAAAAATTACGAAGAACATCATCATCTGGTGATCTCCGATGAAGCGCTGGAAGCAGCCACAAACCTTTCCGCCCGCTACATCACCGACCGGTTCCTGCCCGATAAGGCCATTGATCTGATTGATGAAGCCTCATCGCGGGTGCGCATGTATAAAAGCGACGCGGCAAAAGTTACCAAACAGATCACCGATGAACTCAGGCAGTTGCGCACAAAACATTCCAGCCTGATGGAAGAAGGGGATGACGAAAGTGCACTGGAAGTTGCCGCAAAGATCAAGGATATTGAAGTGAAACTCAATACTATCCGTGACCAATGGGACCGCGGCAGCAGCCCGGTAGTTCGACCGGATGATATTGCGGAACTGGTTTCCATGTGGACGGGTGTGCCGATCATGCAGCTTGCCCAGGAAGAATCCATGCGCTTGTTGAATTTGGAAAAAGAACTGCATGAAATGATCGTAGGGCAGGATGAAGCCATCGAAAAGATCGCCAAGGCAGTACGCAGAGGAAGGGCGGGGTTGAAGGACCCAAAGCGCCCCATCGGATCGTTCATGTTCCTCGGCCCTACCGGGGTTGGGAAGACGGAATTGGCCAAAGCCTTAGCGCGTATTATGTTCGGCAGCGAAGAAGCATTGATCCAGCTGGATATGTCGGAGTTCATGGAAAGGCATACCGTCAGCCGCTTGATGGGATCTCCCCCCGGATACGTGGGGTACGAAGATGCCGGGCAGCTTACTGAAGCCATCCGCAGGCGGCCGTATTCGATCGTGGTCTTTGATGAAGTGGAAAAAGCACACCCCGAAGTACACAATACCCTGCTCCAGATCCTGGAAGAAGGACAGTTGACCGACGCCCATGGGCGCAAAGTGAGCTTCCGCAATGCCATCATCGTGATGACATCCAACATCGGCGCAGAGATGATCAAACACCAGTCAGGATTGGGATTCGTGCTGGAACAGGATGTAAAGAAGGAAGAAGAACACGTTTATAAAGAAATTCGTGAAAAGCTGCTTGATTCACTTAAAAAAGCCTTCCGCCCTGAATTTCTCAACCGTCTTGATAACGTGATCGTGTTCCACCCATTGAACAAGGAACACATTCATAAGATCGCCGAAATGGAATTGACCAAGGTTGCCAAACGCTTATCTGAACGGGAAATCCGCATGCGCGCCAGCCAGGCGGCTATCGATAAAGTAGCCGAAAAAGGCTATGATCCCGATATGGGCGCCAGGCCGATCCGCCGGGTGATACAGCTTGAAATTGAAGATAAACTATCCGATGCGCTTCTTGCAGAGACGTTCCGTGATGGTGATGATATTTTGATTGACATCGATCAGGAAGGCAATTTCACACTCCTTAGAGACGACGAACGCATACCCACCCAGGACGAAGCTCTGGAAATGGGTGCGTAGTTCGTTTCACTCCACGCAAAGGGAAGATGGGCAACCATCTTCCCTTTTTCCGTTTTATACTTAGATTGAGTTGATATGACCAAATTAGAAACGCGCTATGTATGTCAGAACTGCGGCCGGGTATCGATCAAACCGCTGGGCCGCTGCCCGCAATGCGGCGAATGGGATTCCATGGTGGAGGAAGTGGTGCAATCTTCCAGTGAAGGGCGGAGGAAAACCAGCTCCAGCCTCACCACCTCCAAAGCGCTGCGACTGGATGAGATCAGCGGGGAGAACACCGAACGCTGGGAATTGGGCATCTCCGAATTTTCGCGTGTGCTGGGTGGGGGGATCGTGCCCGGATCAATTGTGCTGGTGGGCGGAGATCCGGGGATCGGAAAATCGACCCTGCTCCTGCAGGCAGCCATGGAATTTGCCGGCAAGGGGAATGTATTGTATGTATCGGGTGAGGAATCGGGTCAACAGATCAAAATGCGCGCTCAGCGCCTGCTGGTAAAGGGCAGCAATGATAAACCAGCCAGTTTTCCACAACATCTGTACCTGCTTATGGAAACCGACCTGGATGCCATCCTTTCTCACGCGCAGATCGTCAGGCCGCAGCTCTTAATTGTGGATTCTATCCAAACCATGGTCATGGATGCTTTTACCTCCAGCGCCGGTTCGGTCACCCAGGTGCGCGAATGTGCCTCGCGCCTGCGAGAATTTGCGAAAGCCAGCGGGACAACCGTGTTTTTGATCGGGCACGTTACCAAAGAAGGCATGATCGCCGGCCCGCGCGTGCTGGAACATATTGTAGATACGGTGCTGCAACTGGAAGGCGACCGCTTTCAGAGCTACCGCATCCTGCGTTCCATGAAGAACAGGTTTGGACCAACCTCTGAAGTGGGTGTGTTCGAAATGCGCGAAGCGGGGATGGTGGAAGTTTCCAATCCATCCGAAGTATTTCTGGCGGAAAGAATGGAGAACACACCGGGATCAGCCGTGGCGGTTGCCATGGAAGGGACCAGGCCGCTGTTGATCGAAATTCAGGGATTGACCAGCACCACCAATTTTGGCAATCCGCGCCGCACTTCTAACGGCGTCGATTTCAACCGACTGCTGCTGGTGGTAGCGGTACTCACGCGCCGCAACCGGCTCAAGCTGTTCGACCAGGATGTGTTTGTGAACGTGGTGGGTGGATTCAGTGTGGATGAACCGGCTGCGGATCTGGCGATCGCAACTGCCATTGCCTCTTCCCTGCTCGATAAAGCAGTATATCCCGAGATGGTGTTGATCGGGGAGGTGGGCTTATCGGGAGAACTACGCTGGGTGAGCCAGATGACTGCCCGCTTGAAGGAAGCGGAAAAAATGGGATTTACCAAAGCTATCATCCCAAAGCGGGTGCGAAAAACTGAGAAACTGCCCACGGGGATTGAGATTATCGAAGCCCGTTCGCTCAGTGATGCGGTAAAATCAGCCCTTAACCAATAAATTGAAAGAGGTAAAGAATGGAACCTATCCGGGAAACCAATCTGGTCTGGAAAGTTCGCTCGAACCACGCCCTGGAACATGCCACCCTGCATGTTCTCTCTACCGAAGTAACACGGGCGAGGGTGAGCGGTTTATCGGATGCCGGAGGATTCTGGCTGTTGGGGGAGGTACCGACCGCCCTGGTGTTTGAAAGCGCCCGGGGCGCATTGGAGCGCATGAAAGCCGGTGATACGGGCCTGGCCATGCATGATAATTGCGGGTCAAACCTGGTACCGAGCATTATGGTTTCGGGAGGGTTGGCCTGGCTGGCGATGGCGGGCACGGGAAACAGCCTGCGCAAAAAAGCGGTGCGCTTCCCAATAGCCGTATTACTGGCTTTGGTGGGGTTTGAAGCTGCTAAACCGATCGGCCCGCTTTTACAGGAGAAAACAACTTCGACTGATCACGTAGACAGCATGGTGGTGCGGGAAGTGCGCTGCTACAAACCTTACGGCCTGGTCATTCACCGCGTGACCACGGAATTCAAGGCAGGCTAAGCATATGCAGGAGTCGAAAACTTCCGAGATTAAGAAGGATTGTTCCGTGTATTTCTTTATCGGAGATGACCTGGACGCGCTGCAGGCAGTTGAGCGCGAGCTGATCCAAAGGGTGGGGAACCCGGATATGGCGACTCTCAATATTGCGCGCCTGAACGGGCGGACGGATAACCTGGATGAACTGGTCAAGAATATCGGTCTTTTCCCGTTTGGCGTCGAGAAACGGCTGGTGATCTACACGGATTCCCTGGAACGCATCCATGATAAAAAAGACATCGAACGCTGGCAGAAAATTGTGGAAAATGTGCCGCCCTCCACAGTTCTGGTGCTGGAATTTCGCACAGCCCTGGTTAAAAAGAAAAAGGACTGGATGTGGAAGACCTATGCCGACCACTCCTGGCTGGCAAAATGGGCGGAGCGGAAAGATGACTGGTTTTTTTATAAGGAATACCGCATCCCATCCCGCCGGGATCTGCCGGCGCGCATCCTGAAGATGGCGGAAGAAGAGGGTGGGCAGATCGAATCCCGCGCCGCAGATGAACTGGCGCGCCTGGCCGGGGATGATATCCTGCTGATCAGGCAGGAAGTGAGAAAATTGTGTATGTATGTAAGTGGAGAAAGAAGCATCACGGCAGAGGATGTGCGGCTGCTGTGCAGTGCGATCCCCGAGGAAGATGTGTTTGCCATGGTGGACGCGTTCGCCCTGGGTGATGCCCCGCGGGCGCTGCATCACCTGAAGCTGATGTTCGCAAACCAGGATTATGTGCGCGTGTTCTCCATGATCGTGCGCCAGTTCCGCCTGCTGCTGCTGGCAAAAGAAGCGCTGCAGGAAGGGCCTGCCAGCAGCGTGGCTGCCAGGATCGGCGAAAGCGAGTTTGTGGCTCAAAAAGCCATCCAGCAGAGCAAACGTTTCACCTTTGAGGAACTGGAACACATCTATCGCGCGCTGTATGACATGGATGGAGACGTCAAACGCGGGAATATAACACCCGAAGTTGGCCTGGAATTGATCTTCTTTGAAAAAACCGGCAGTACTGCGCTTTAAGAATAGTGCAGCACCTGATCGCGAATGGCTCCCCATTGAAGCGCATCTGCAATTCCCTGTTCGATGGTAAGTTCGGTTTTCCATTTCAAGAGTTTGGCTGCCAGGTCGGCATTGGCGTATGATCCGGCGGAATCTCCGGGGCGGCGTGGAGCTTCGCGCTTCTTGATGGGCTGCTCGGTGACTCTTTCGAAGGCAGTCACCAGCTCGCGCACGGTTACGCCATTCCCTGAACCCAGATTGATCACCAGATAATTCTCCGCGGGGTTTCCTGCCCGTTCGAAAACGCCGTCAAAATCAGTGACTGCCAGAATGTGAGCGCGCACTAGATCCCAGATATGGATATAGTCGCGGATGCCTGTTCCATCACGGGTGGGATAATCGGTGCCGGTGATCAGAAATTCAGGCAGTCGTCCGAGCTGCACTTCCACCAGTTTTGCCAGAACGTGCGATGGGTTCTGCACATGCAGGCCGGAACGCATTTTCGGGTCAGCGCCGATGGGGTTGAAATAACGCAGCGCAATGCCATGCATTCCATATGCCTGGCAAAAATCTTTCAATACCATTTCCATCACCATTTTGGTGCGCGCATAAGGATTGGTAGGATTTAAAGGAGAACTTTCGGTGACCATAAAGCCGGGCACCGTATCATAAATGGAGGCGGAGGAGCTGAACACCACCCGTTTGCAGCCGGCTAAATGCAGAGAATGAAAGAGCTCCAATGACTTGCCGACATTCTCACGATAATACTCATACGGTTTTTGGGTTGATTCTGGCACCACGATCAGCGCGGCGCAATGAATGGTAGCTTGAATGTCGGGATGATCCTCAAAGATACCCTGCACCAGCGCCTTATCGGCGATATCGCCTTTATAGAAAATGCGATTTTTGGTAAATTCAGGTCGGCCGGTGACCAATGAATCGAGAATGATGGGGGTATGCCCGTTATCTTCAAGGGCTGAACAAATGGTGCTGCCGATATAGCCGGCGCCTCCGGTGATGAGAAATTTCATAATCCCTCCAGATTGTTAAATCACTAAATTCATGATCTATTGAATTGTTTAAACGATACCACAACCCGTGGCATTGAATTCATCCATCGCTTTTTGCGAAAATTCATTCTCTGCCAGACTTTTCAGCAGGTCAAATTTAATGGTAAGGTGTTTCACACCCGCATTGGCAGCTTCAAAAACTTCCTGTTTGCTCTTGAAGCTGGCAGCCATCACCTCGATGTCTTCATAGCCCGAAAGGAGGTGGACCATTTTAGGGCCGAGCTCAGCACCATCCGGCATCCACTGCTTGGCGCGATTGTGATAATAAATGGCATAGCGCGCCCCGCAGGCATGTGCTAATAGAGCCTGCTCAGGGGAGAAAATAGCGGTAACAGCGCAGCAATAATCGTCCGAAAGGCGGGCGGCCGCCTGAAAACCGAGGGTAGTGGCAGGAATTTTTAGAACCAGTTGATCCTGCAGAATGTGGTGGGCTTCGAGCGCTTCATGTAGCATACCCTCCAGAGTGGGAGCGGTGAGCTGGTAAAAAACAGAACCATCCAAAATCTCTGCCATTTTTTGCAGCGTTTCGCGGGGCGGCAGCGGGCTTTTCGCCAGCAAGCTCGGATTGGTGGTGGCACCGCCGATCCAACCCCAATCAGCGGCTTGCTGCACTTCTTCGATGATAGCAGAATCAACAAAAATGGTCATAGATATGCATTTTCTGAATTGTCGCATTTTATTATATCCTTTTCTAGATTAATTTAAGCATTCGAGGAAATTACTCTCAATTATTAACTAAATTTAAACAAACTCAATAATTCATATCTCTTTTTTTATGGCGTCTAGAAGCGGTCTCATTTATTAATTAATTTTTTTTAAAAAAGTAAAAAAGACCTTAATCATTAAATTTGGAACTGATTTATCTATTTTGCAGCTTGATTTGGAACCTGTTTTGCAGCCACCCTTTGAATATCATAAATAATATATTTATTCATACCAAACGAGATGTCAATTTGTTTTGGTGTTTCAGTAAGGAAAACCCATAGAAAGAGTTGCAAAAAGAGAGAGTTCCGATCAATATTGTAGTTGGTGAAAACTCAACACAGGAAGGAACTCTCAGA
>LDZU01000137.1_pt1 | contig 21777 bp, 19 predicted proteins | sample 615531 | NCBI WGS metagenome assembly LDZU01 (sample SAMN03408293, study PRJNA278302) | terrestrial metagenome | isolation source: oil reservoir sample SB2 | place: USA: Alaska, North Slope, Schrader Bluff formation | collected 2011-09 | reverse complement strand
TAAAGAAAATTTATTTTCTTGCATAAGGTTAGTTAACTGTTTTAGCGAGTTTAAAGCTGCCAAAGGATTAATAGAACGAGCAAAATCTATTTTATGACAGATTATTCCATATTGTTCTAATTCTCCTCTTCTCTCTCCTGGCTTGGTTGCTACATGCACTTCATAGCCTTAAATATTTCATAAAAGGAATATGGAAAGCTAATAAATGACTTTCTACTGTCGCAATAAGTAAAACTTTGTCTTTAGGCATATACATATATCGTGTTTATCTTTCTTTTTATATTTTTATAAATTAAAATAACAAAAATATTTTTTAAAAATACCATTCATCTCTTCAATTTCTCCTCTTGTATTATTCTGCAATAATATCAGCTCAGACATTGGTAAATTTTTAGCTATAGTCAAATTTTTTAAATTTCTATTTTCTTAACCCATTCCCAATTATCTTTAGTCCACTCTACCGTCTTCTCTATTCCTTCTTCTAAGCTAACTTCAGGTTGCCACCCAAGAAGCTTTCGTGCTTTTTCAATATCTGCCCAAGTTGCTTTCATATCAGCTTTATGAAATTCTTTATATTTAAACCGAGCTCCTTTACCAGTATATTTTTCAATTAAATTTATAGCCTCAGATAATTTATGGGGATGATTGTTTCCCAAATTAATTATTTCATATCCTGAAGGTTTCAGTGCCTTAACCGTACCTCTCGCAATATCATCAATATAAGTAAAATCCCTCTCCTGACTGCCATCTCCAAAAACCTCTAAAGGAGTTCCTTCCATAATCCACTTTATAAATCTAAAAATACTCATATCGGGCCTCCCTGCTGGACCATAAACAGTAAAATATCTTAAAATAGTTACATCGATCCCGTATAGATAGTGATATGGATAAGCTATTGCTTCTGCCGATTTTTTTGAAGCAGCATAAGGCGATATAGGGGTATTTACCTGTAAATCTTCCTTAAAAGGCATTTTCTGACCCGCATACAAAGACGAAGTTGAAGCTAAAATAAATTTTGGTATATTATATTCTTTACATAATTCTAACAAATTTAGTGTACCACCTGCATTAGTGGAAAGATAAATAAAAGGATTCTTTAAACTATAACGAACACCCGCACGAGCGGCTAAATTAATTACTGCTTCAATGGAGTGCTCTTGAAATATTGATTTTAAATTACCATAATTTTCGATATCAACTTGATAAAATTTAAAGTTATTATTTTTCTTTAAACTATCAAGACGCCACGTTTTGAGCCTCTTATCATAATAATCATTGAGATTATCTACCCCTATAACATCATATCCCCCTTTAAGAAGCATATCTGAAACTTTACTTCCGATAAAACCCGCTACACCTGTTAGTAATATTATTCTCACTTTACAGCCTCCAGTAAATAAATCCCACTTCTTCTGCCTTTTTTTTATCATAAACAGATTTTACATCTATTAAGACTGGCCTATCGCTAGTAATAGTTCGCAAAAAAGTAAGATCATATTCTAAAAATTTATTATGTTTTACTACTAGAATAATTGCATCATAAGGCTTGTATTTTTTCAAATCCGAAATAAGATCTATGCCATATTCACGTTTAACTTCCTCGTAAATAGCTATAGGATCAAAAACATATAATTTTACCCCATATTCTTTTAATTCATTATAGATATCTATAACTTTAGTATTACGAATATCTTTAACATTTTCCTTAAAAGTAATACCTAAAATTAATACTCGGCTACCCTTTACAGAATTGCATGCTTTTATAAGATGTTTTACAGTTTGTTCAGCAATATATTTGCCCATCTGATCATTGATATGACGTCCAGCTAAAATAATATTGGGGTGATATCCAACTTCTTCCGCCTTATAAGTTAAATAATATGGATCTACACCAATACAATGACCACCTACTAAACCAGGCTCAAATTTAAGGAAATTCCATTTTGTAGAAGCTGCTTTAAGTACTTCCCGAGTATCAATATTAAGTTTATTGAATATTATTGCCAATTCATTTATTAAAGCAATATTCAAATCACGTTGAATATTTTCGATAACTTTAGCCGCCTCAGCAGTACGAATATCAGGTGCAACATATATTCCTATTTTAATTATAGAACCATAAATATCAGCTAAAAGCTTAGTAGTTTTCTCATCCTGTCCTGCTACTATTTTCACAATATCAGGCAAAGAATATTTTTTATCGCCTGGGTTCACTCTTTCGGGAGAATAACCTACTTTAAAATCAATTCCACATCGCAGACCAGATTGTTTTTCAAGAATTGGAGCACATATATCTTCAGTGACTCCGGGGTAAACTGTAGATTCATACACAACTACTGTCCCTTTTGATAAATTTTTGCCAACAATCTTTGTCGCTTTTTTAATTAAAGTTAAATCAGGGTTCTTATGAGTATCTACAGGAGTAGGAACAGTTATAATTATTAATCGTGCTTCTCGCAATCTTTCAGGATTGAAAGTTAAATTAATATTTGAATCCATTAATTCTTTAGAATTTATTTCCTCAGTCTTATCCTGATTGTTTTTTAACTCTATAATTCTTTGACGAGCTATATCAAACCCAATAACATTGTATTGCCTTCCGAAATATACCGCTAATGGTAATCCTACATAACCAAGGCCAACTACTGCTATTTTTTCTTTTTTTATTTTAAAATCATAAAAATTCGGAAACATTTAATATCCCCTCTCTAAAAAGACTATTATATTCCAATCATAAATTACTTTTTTATACAAAGTATAGAAAAATTATATATAATACATATTTGATATTAATAATTATAAATATAGCTTTGTTAAAAAATTTATATAACTTTGAAAATCTTAATATTTACATGTAAAGTCCCTTGGCTTTATTTGATTTTATTCAATATTAATTTGTCTACGACACCTTTAAAAGACCCTAAACCATATGATATATGGAATATAATAAAAAAAAATGGCAATAAAAATCTACTATAAGATTTACCATCCTTTATTGAAAAGAAAATGGATAAAAATATATAAAATATACAAGGTAATAAATATAAATAACACCAAAATGAAGACAAATAATAAAACGCCGGTAACAAAATAAATGGAATAGAAATAAGGTATAAAATAAAAAATAATGGAATTTTATGTCTTAAATATGATTTTTGTGAATATATAGTCCAATAGCCATCCCCAAATGCTTTTTTAATAAGTTTAGAAATTGTATTTCTTACATAATAGTTAATTTTCATATCTGGGTGGGTAACAAATTTATACCCATTCTTAAGTATCCTGACATGAAGAGATATGTCCTGGTTTCGTTCTAAGGATTCATCAAAATATCCAATTTTATTAAATATCCATTTCCAATAAAGACCAAAAACAGCGGTATCAGTAAATTTAGGCTTATCAATAATTATTCTAAAACCAGAATTACCTATTCCAAATCTTGAGGAAAATAAATTTGCAATAGTTTTTCCTGTCACACCAGATCCAATATTCTCCAAAACTCCACCGACACAAATAACATTTTCATTCTTTCTTTTTAATAGTTCATTAATTCCCTTTTTAACATAATGAGGACAAATCTCACTATGAGCATCTATTCTACATACAATATCTCCATTTGCATTTTTTATCCCTATGTTCCAACCACTTGCCAATATATGTTTAGGATTATCCAGTAATTTTATACTAATGCCTTTCTCTTGCAATTCCTTAACTCTGTTTTTTAGCCACTCCCTTGTTCCATCTGTAGACATGCCATCAACAATAATTATTTCTGTTTTTTCTTTCGCGTAAGTTTGGTTTAATAAAGAATTCAAGCTTCTATCAATATATTCTCTTTCATTTTTTACAACTATCAAAAGCGTAACATATGGAAAATTTTTATTCATTTTTTATAATCCTTGAAACATCAATTATATATGAATTTCTAAAACCCTCATGAACAGAATCTATTGAAATTTTTGTCCCATCTGGACTCCATCTAGGATGCAGATCACAACGACAATAACCATCATATTTCCATGGAGCAAAAAAATTACCAACAACTATTTTCTTTTCTGTTTTTAGATTAAAGAGAATAAGTTCTCTAATCCTTGCTTTATTCGGATAAGTATCTATAACCATCCATTCTTTATTGGGACATATATGCGGATGCCCATCTCCATATACATCCAGAATATTATTACCAATAATCTTAAATTGATCAGTTTTATCTTTAAATAAATAATATTTATCTCCAATAGGATCTTTCCTTGCATAAATTACTAAATATTCATCATCAACCCAAAAATAGTGAGAAACCATTCTATCATCTGCTAAACAATAAATGTCAGTGCCATCAGTATTGCTAGTGTATAACCTGGAAAATTTTCCATAAGGTCCTATCCAACGATGCATAAAAACAAACCTCTTACCAGACGGTGAATACATAATATGATTAATTTTATGTTGAGATTTATCCATGAATTTATTATGATTTATCGCAATTAATTTAGCTAAACTAATAATTAATTTTGATTTTCCAGTATTAAGATTTATCCTCCAAATACCGTCTTCTTTATAAGACATATCAGGTGAAAAATTTTTTACATTTACATCATACCCATATTCTGGTCTTATTTTATCAAGCCTTTTGTAATTGAGCGTTAGAGCTTCTGTTCCTTCATAATTAACAGTTTGTATTGGCATGGAAATAGTTCTTATTTCTTTTTGGGAAATTATGTTCTTAATTTTAGCTATTAAATTTACATTTTTTACAGTATTATAAATAACATTATAGCTGTTTTGATTTAACCATCTTAACATTGCACCTTGTTGAAAATTAAAAGTAGGTGTCTCATCTATTATATTCAAACTGTCGCATTTACAATTGTAAATGCCTATTTTCACTTTATTTTTACATAGTTTATCAAATATATGAACTAAGTAATACTTACCATCATAACTCCAGGGCGATTTATCATAATATCCGAAAAATGCCTCAAAATTGCTTTTATCCTTCCATAAAATACTCTTGATACAAGCTTTTAGATGTAAGTCATAACTAAAAATTTTCTTACGATAAATCATATAAGATATTTTTTGATATAAATATTTTGACATTCGCCTCATATTAGGATACTTATCTAATATTTTAGCTATATGCTTTTCAAATTTATTATATTTCACTTTTACCTTAAAAAACTTCCCTTTATTTATATGTATTTTACAATATTTTATCTGTAGATTCTCGTAGTTATGCCAGTAGCACTTTGTATATAATTAGTTGAAAATTATATTCTACTTTTTCATATTTAGATTACTTCTTATTATTTTAGGATTAAGCTTTATAAAATACTATTTTAAACCATTTTAAACCATATCTTATAATACAACATTGATAGTTTAGGGTATCTATTTTATATTTTATTCCGCACAATGTGTATATTATGACCTGAAAATCCAATTTCCATAAATTTATTATAGCTTTGAAGCCAGGTATATTTTTATTATAGGTACAATAATGCATACTATTGCAGATCGAATATATATTATTTTGTTCAATACTAAACATTTCTACAAAATAGCTCTAATAAAAATTCATTTATTCTTTTTACAAATCATTTTATTATAAAAACCTTGGTACTGATTTGACATATTTTTTGCATTAAAATTCTTATATACTAGTCTTCGTGCATTAGTAGATAATAATGAATAATCCTCTTGTGTTAAATTAATTATTGCATTAATAAGTGATGATGATCTGAGTTCGAATAAATTCCCTGCACTTTTATTTTTATTCAAAATTTCCTGATGGGGTGGTATTTTTGATAATAATAAAGGAAGTCCTACAGAGGCTGCCTCTAAAACTGTAATTGGTAGCCCTTCAGATTTAGATGCAGATATAAAATAATCACTTGCCTTTAAATAGTCTAAAACATTAAAAATATTGCCTGTAAATAAAATGTTTCCTTTTAATTTTTTTGAATAATGTTCTAAATCAGATCTCGACAATCCTTCACCAATAAACAATAAAGTAAATTTCTTATTATATTTCATAAATTCCTTAATGATAAAAATCTGATTTTTAAGAGAACTTAAACTGCCTACTGATATAAAAATAACAGAATTGCGATCAAGAGATAATCGTTTTCTTAAACAAATCTTCTCTTTTAATGACGAAGGTACAAAATAATCAGTATCTACACCATTCTGAATTATAGTTGTTTTTATACCACGTTCAATTAATTTATTTGCTATAGATTCTGAGCATGCAATAGAATAAGATATTTTTTTAATTGCCCAAAAATGAATATTACAAATAATCATACCTAATAGTCGACCATATTTCATCTTATACTCTATAGGAGCATAGTTATGAATTGTACAACAACAATTATTTTTTTTCTTTAAGAATATAGCTGATAAAATATCTGGTCTTAAACCATGGGAATGAATAATATCTGGTTTCATATTTTTTATAATTCGTCTAAATTTTTTAATAAGACTAAAAATATTCCATCTTGATATATTAAGATTTATACATATAACACCCATTTTAACAAATTCGTTTCTAAGCGAAAAAACGGGTTCCGGACTTAAAGATAGTATAAAAATATTATGTTCGCTTTTATTTATGTATTTAATGATTGAAAGAAGTACACTTATAGGTCCAGAATTCCTAAGCGTAGAAACAATATACAATATTTTCATAAGTCCATTCCCCCTTATAAACCTAGCTTTAATCAATAAGAATCTTATATACATAAATAAAATCTGAGATTTAACTATTTTTATATTTCTATTTAAAATGTTAACCTAACCAAATATTTTAATTTTAATTATTAAACACTTATGAAATTTTTTTCATAACAACCATTGCATTTGTTTTTTTCATTTTTTTTAAGTCCTACTATTTGTAAAAGTAAAATTTTAATTTTGCTATCAACATATTTATAATTTTACCTATACTAACTCTCAGATCTTTATAAATTCCTTTCAGGTAAATTTTAAAATCAATATCATATAGTGGCAATTTTTTAAATAACAATGAATAACGTAAGCGCCTTGCTCCCATTGTTAACCTTTTAATCTCAATATTCACATGCTGCGAAATTAAAACATCTTTTAGAGAAACCGGTTCTGCAACAATTCTTTTTAATTTTACTGATTCTTTAATTAACATTTCTCCTTTTAAACTCCTAGCAATAACAATAGAATATCCATTTACATCATTCCTATAACGTGGAAGCCATGCATCTCCAAAGCTGATATCAGCTAGTTCTCCAAGGGCATCAGGACACAAACAACATCTATATGGTTCTAAATATCCCAGTCCCTTGAAATATTTTGGGTAAGGGAGTAAAAATATTTTATTATCCAATGTTTTTATTTTCATAACCCCTGGCCATCCGTTTCCTCGAAAAGATAAGTCTATCACTTTTTCAAAATTAATATTCTTGCGTTTTAATACCTGTAAAGTAGCATTTAAATTTAGCATACCACCACAAAAAAGCCCTAATATAATCACAATTTTTTCTTTTAAAGAAGGCAAAACATTCATAGCTAAACGAAGTCCTTGAATATGACAGGGAAGTCCAACAAAAGCAAATTTTTTATTTTCTTCTAAAAGTACTTTTTTTAAAATGACATTTATAGGTACAGGAGAATATTTAGAACCTTTACATCTTTCAATTTCCTCCTCACTTTTAGCGATAACTGGATATGCTTTTAAGTTTCTAGCATCATAACTTGTTAAAATAGCTCCATCAATTTTTTTTTTATAAAATAGCATTTTAAGAAGTGCGGTTACAAGCCCTCCTGAAGAACTAGAGAACCTCTCATATTGATCTTTGCTATATCCTGTATAACAACTTATATATTGTCCAACAGGAGACTGAATTCCAAAAGGAAATAAATTTTTCCCCATTTTTATCAATGGAATACCTTTTCCTGGACACACATAATAACAAAGCCCACATTTATTACAATCACCACAAATTTCCGCTTGATAAATTCCTTTTTTAAAATCTACTTTAAGGTTAATAGCATTTTTGGGACAGACTGTTAAACATGTCCCGCAACCTAAGCACAATCCCGAAAGAACGATCTCTTTAATTGTTAAATTTTCTTTTGTCTTTTTAAAAAACTTATACATTTATTTACTTATTCCCTTGTATAATTAAGCATTTCTTTTCCTATATCATATGCTTTTTCTTGCAAATCTAATGAGATATTTCTAAGCTCTTCTTTTATAGAATTTTTTCTAATCCAAATATTATCAAAGAATAAACATAACTCTTTCACATTTGGACGGTCAAGATAATATATACAATCACTACGTTGACACATATCGCCTATAATTCCAGTTACACGAGGATCATCATTTGATCCTAAACAAATAAATGGTGTATTAACACCTACAGCACCAATAAGTGAATGTATTCTCTCACCAATTAAAAAATCAGATCTTTTTATTAACCCTTTTAATTCCCTTGCATTATATTCGTTTTTTATTATTTTTATTTTATTTCTCTTATTTTTAATTAATTTAACTATTTTCTCAGCAACTTGTCTATCATCCAATTCTTTTGTTGGCCCTATTGAATGTGGTAAGAAAATAACTGAGACATCCCATTTATCTAAAATATGCTGTACCAAATTAGCAATAAGGTAAGAATGGAACCTCATTTTTTTTGATATTGCTAATTCTTTCCTAAATGCTAATTTTCTTATTGCATTGTTTTCGGTAACTGTTATCATTACAACTTGCGATAAAAAGAATTCATTGAGATTCTCTTTCTTAATAATACAATCTATTTCTTCTTCTTTTGCAGGTTTCATTGCGAATGCTGGATCTGGAACTAATACAATTTTTCCAAGATTAGGTAATTTTTTTTGTATAGATTTAAAACTTATTTTATCTCTGAAGCCCAAGAATAAGGCATTAGATAAATTTTTCTCATATAACTTTTCTATTTTTCTAGTTAAATTTGAATTATATTTAAAATCAGATCCCAAAATACAATATTTAAGACCAAGATATCTAGCCATTCCTAAAATATGACAATATTGAGTATTAAAAACTCCATCGTGTCCAGCAATTATGATGTCAATATTTTTAAGTTCTCTCAACATTTCATATTGACCAGGAAATAACTTTCTAATTCCATATTTATTTTTGCTAATCCATTGAAGTAAACGTATCCGAAAAGGCATTATTGTAACCCAATTGGGGAAAATCCAGTCAAGTACTTTTTTAAAAATATAACTTGCAATAGAATATAAATCCGAAACCGAAAAAAAACGCATCTGAATCACTTTGGTACGCCAAGGAGTAAACCAAAGAGACTGCCACCAACTATACGGATAAAATGTTATGTCTTTCTCTAAATATTTTTGTTTACATTTAACAGATAATATATAAAATTTAATACTAAAACCATTCTGTGATAATATATCTTCAATACCGCGAAGTATTGCCTCTTCTCCTTTATTTTCTAACGGAAGATAATCCGGTATAAAAACTTTTAATTTTTTTTCTGTAAGTTTCATTCATTTAAACCTCCTTATTTTTTGAAATAATCATTGTTTTTATTTTATCTTCTATCTTTTCAAATGCACGATCAAAACTAAGCTGTTCTTCAAATATTTTTATAGCATTTCTACTATAATAATTGTAATTAGATATTATTTTCTTAGCTGCATTAAGAACTTCTTCAGGCTTAGATATACAAAAGCCAACTTTATATTCTTCTATCCATTTAAATCCAGGAAAATCTTGCACAATCACAGGAATTCCTAATTTAAGATACAAATTTACCTTCCCGGAAGAATAACCTATAAAAATAGCATTAAGATCTTTATAAGATCTATTCCCATATAGAGCTAATCCTATTTTACAAGATGCTATGATTTTAATTAAAGTATTATAAGATACGGGTATCTTAGAAGCATAAACCCTTTTATTGTCCACTAATCTCAAAGTTTCATTAGCATATGGTTGTTTTTTAGAATTAACAAAATGCCGCATGTGAAATATTAATCTATATTCTTTTGGCCAATCTCTCGCTTCCTTAGCTAACTCCAAATATCCTGACCCTTCTGGTATCATTCCTACAGATAAGAGGATATTGCTCTCTTTTGGAATATGTAATTTCTTTTGAAGATAATTACTTTTTTTTGGTTCAGCTTTTCCTGAAAATGAATTAGGTAAAGTCATAATAGATTTACGATAAATTCTATTAACCTTAGAAAGCAAATTTGCCCTCATAGAATCTTGTGTAACAGAAAAAACAACTCTCTTATTACAAAATTGTTCGATATACTTGCAAGTTCTATTATATAATTTTTTATACCATTTTCCTCCTTCATATCCAGTATATATCTCATCACTAAAATAAATTATTGGCTTTTTAAAAGACATAAAGAAAGATGCAGCCATTAATCCTTTTTGACTTACAGCAATAACTATATCATATGAATTAAACCTATGATATAAATAAACTTTTCTAAAAAAAGAAAGATACAAATAATAAAAAAATCTTCTACTATCAGGGTAGGTGATAAGTCGAATCTTTGAAGACTTTGGTTTATATTGGATTTCAAGATTTGTAGGAACTATCAAATCTATCTCGTATCCTCTTTCTGCAAGCGCCTCCATGCTTTCAACAACAAATGCCATACTTGCAAAATATCTTATTGGAATCAAAAAAACAATTTTCATAAATCTTTCTATTACCTTAAGTTAATCTTATTATTTTATTACGATATATATATTTTACTATCAAGTAAATAATAGGTATTAAATAACAAAATTCCTCCCATGCCCAAATCATAGAAGATGTCAAGATTAATGTTGCTATTAAATATATATATAGACCAAGTACATAAAAATCATTAGTTTTATAAAATATTTTGTAAATTAAGGAACTAAGAAAACCAAAAATAAAAGGAAATATAATTATCCCTAAATATCTAAAATCCTGCCAAAGATTATATAAGTAAGTCCTAAATGCATTAATATAAATTCTATCTCCAATATAAATTAGTTCCTCCTGTAATTCTACAAGAGCCTTTGGACGAAAATAATATTCTTTGAGGCCAAATATATTTCTAAAAATTTTATTCAAAACCCAAAGAAATCCCTTAAAAGTATTTTCCCCATAATAAGGTTCTTTATGTTTCGTTTCACTTAAAGTTTCGGAAAAAGAAACTAATCCCCCGTATAAATATTTAAACTTGTCAATTATATAATAAGGCACTTCTAATCCTATAAATCTATAAGGATAAGATTTTTCAATTTTTTTCTCCCCTAACCGTATACTACGTAAAGAAGTTATAAATAATATGCAAATTAATATTATCAACCCTATTTGAAAAATCCTTCTAATCTTTAATTTTTTTTTACTAGTAATTGCCCAACTTAATACATATATACTTACTACAATTACAGTGGGAAATCTGCCAAAAGTAATAATAGACCATAACATTGCACCCAATATAGGAAAATAAGAAGGTATCCATTTATAATTGACAATACTCGAATATAAAGCACCATAAATAGCAGAAATTAATATAATAGGATATATTATATATCTATAAAACAATATAGAATAAGAAAATAACATATAAACTTTTGATTCGGTAAGGGTTTGATCAAAATAAGCCAATCTATACAAATGCGCATTTGTAAAATAATTATAAATACCAAGACTCAAAAAAATATGTAGAAGCATTAGGAATAGAAAAAAGATATGAATACTCAACAATAGACAATAAAATCTCTTAAATTTTATTATATTTATGGGAAGTTCAATATTTTCTATTCTTAAAGGCCTTCTTAAAAAAAGGTCGGAGGAGATTATTCCAATAAGAAAAAATATCCAAGCTAAAAAAAAGATAGTGTTTGCCTGTATACTTAATGAATAAAATTCACTTGATATTCTAAAATTAAGACTTACTAGACCGATACCCCAAATAAGACTATATAAACTGGATGGATTAAAAATAAATGATTTAAATTTGCTTTTTCCAATTGCAACTCCAATAACAATTAATTCAATTGCAATTAAACCATATAAAAAATCTATGATAAGGATTTTCAAATACTCTATATGTCTTTTTAATATTAAATCCTACTCTTTCAATATCTCTAATAATTTTACTTAATGGGTATCCTGCTTTTCCTATTTCCCAGTAATGTTCTCCATCAAATTTGTGGATTGGATTTTTTAGTCTTGGTAAATGAATTAATTTTTTTATTTCACCAATCTACGGAATTTGCACATCAAAACGATAAACTCTATTAATATCTGGAAGAGACAAAAGAGAATATTCCCCACTACATCGGGATTTAATCTTTTATCGATATCTAAAGTTATTATATCTAGCTTTCTTTCCTTAAGATATTTGGATACAAATCCATTTCCAATGCCAATTTCAAGCACACTTTTAGGTTTCAATTTAATAATTTCGTTAATTTGATGCCAATAACTAATGAAACGTACTTTTGAATCATAAGATTTATTTAAATAATGATTGGGGTGCACTTGAAAATATAATTTATCCATTATTATAGCTCCATTTCTCATTTAAGAGGTATTTCTCTATGATTCAAATTATATTTAAATTAAAATATTTCTTTAGCATTCCACTCATAAGTTTTTATCAGTAATACTATCATAATTAATATAAATCACTATTTATTTTTGAATGCCTAAATGTTAATCTTGTCTTTTTATATAGAATATCTTTCTTAATTGCTTACATTATATTCTACTTTTATTTTGTAGAATTTTTTTAATGTAACTGAATTAATTATTATAATTATATCTTATCTTTAAACATTATTAATGGACAACAAGATTTATAAATTTTAAAAATAATATATCTAAATACTCTATTTAAATCTAATATGACAGGATTAATATGATTTTTTGCAAGCAATGATTGAAGAGCATATTTTATTTTCAAAAAACCAAATGAAAGTACTGACAATTTGATATAATATGTTGACGATATTTTAAATTCTCTTGCTGTGTAATATTTCATAGCCAAAATAATATAATGATGTTGTAATGCATTTTCTCCTGCAATTTTAGTGATATCTTTTCGATGCTTTTCAACAATTTGTGCCCATCCATTAGCATCTTTTTTTATATCTTTTGAAATTGTTTCAATTTGATAGCGATTATAAATAAAAAGTGGCTTTTCAATAAATTCAAATTCATAATATCGAGCTAACCGTATTGCAGTATCCCATTCTTGATAAGATACAATATTTTCATCTAAATAACCAATACATTCTAAACATTCCTTTCTCACTAACAATCCTTGAAACATTGGCCCAGGATGTTTTAATAAATCTTTATAAATATTGCCTGACTTTTTATGAATACCAAAAACTTTAAGTTTGTTATCAGTACTACTTCTTATATAGCATTCTGAATAAATAACTGATGCGCCTGTTTTACATGCTAAAAATAATTCTTCTTCAATTTTTTGTGGTAACCACTCATCATCCGAATCCAAAAAAGCAATCCATTTCCCTCTAGCTATTTTTATACCAGTATTTCTTGCAGCTTGCGCACCTCTATTGTTTTTATGTCGTATATAAATAATATTTTTATTTTTAAAATTTTTTATAATCTCCTTTGTATTATCTATAGAAGCGTCATCCACAACGATAATTTCAAAATCTTGATAAGTTTGCTGTAAAATACTCTGAATAGTTTTACCAATAAGATGTGCTCGATTATAAGTTGGCACAACTACACTTACGGTCGGATTTTTAAAAGCTTTCATTTATTATTTACCTTTATATAATAATATATTTACAGTTACTTATAATATTATTACCAGTGATAGCATTGTTTTAAATTTCTCTTAAACTATTACATTATTAAATAGGATATTGCTTTTATCCATACCTTTACAAATGGTGAAAACCTATTAATATATCTACCAAATGACTCCTATAAATCCTGCATAGTCAGTTACTAGTATTGTTTTTATTTCAAATTTTCTTTAATGTTCTTTATTGCATCGCAAATATATCTTATTTCTTCTTCCTTTAATCCTGAACTTGAGGGTAAATACATCCCCTTTTTTGATAATTCCTCGGCAATAGGATAAATTCCTTTATCCAATAAACTAATACTATGGAATACAGGCTGTTTATGCATTGGAATGAAGAAATTCCTCGTTTCTATTCCTTTCTTTTCTAATTCTCTACTTAATTCATCTCTACTAATACCAAAATTATCCTCTATTAAAATAGAATACATCCAATAAACATTCTTTGCCCATTCCTTCTCTACAGGTAATGTTATTCCTTCTACATTTCTCAATAATTTATTATAGAGATTTGCGTTCTTTCTCCTCCGTTCAATGAGTTCTTCAATTTTCTCAAATTGTGCCAGACCTATTGCCGCCTGAATATTTGTCATTCTATAATTATAACCCACTTTAGAATGTAAATAAATTCTCTTTCCTTTTGGAAAAGCTAAATCCTTCAATGATTGAGCCCTCTCTGCAATCTCCTTATCATTTGTTACAACCATTCCCCCCTCACCTGTTGTTATGATTTTATTTGCATAGAAACTAAAACATCCGATATTACCAATTCCTCCAGCCTTTTTGCCTTTATATTTTGCTCCATGTGCTTCTGCTGCATCTTCAATAACATATAAATTATGTTTTTTCGCTACTTTTAATATTGTATCCATATCACACGGATGTCCATAGATATGAACAGGCATTATTACTTTCGTCTTATTAGTTACTTTTTCCTCTATTCTATCAACATCAATATTCCAAGTTTCTCGTTCAGCATCCACTAATATTGGTTTTGCACCACAATAAATAACTGCAAACATGGTTGCTATCATAGTAAAAGAAGGAATTATTACTTCATCTCCTTTACTAACACCTATGGAAGCTAAAGCTAGGTGTAAGGCTGTAGTTCCATTTGTAGTAGCAATTCCATACTTACAATCACAATAATTTGCAAAATTATTTTCAAATTTTTCTACATATTTTCCTTTTGAAGAAATCCAATTTGTTTTTATGCAATCGCTAACATATTCAAATTCTCTTTCTCCAATAAATGGGACACACACTGGGATCATTCTTTATCACCTCCTAATTTCGCAATCACGCACATATTCCAAACATTTTCATCAACCTTTCCTTTCAAATTTAGAAAAGGACAAATATTCAAAACTTCAAATCCGGTATCCTCCAAATAATGCATTATCTCTTGCGGAAAATAGAATCTAACAATATGCTTTTCATTAATTTCGGTATACATATTATTCTTTTTATTTAAAATAAGCAGTTTATAGTTGACTTCACAAATATGGTCGAAAGTTCTTAAATTTGGAACTGCAATTCTTATAATCTTTATTTTATCATTTTCTACTTCTTTAATTCTTTGTTCTGGAAGAATTCTTATAACCCCTAATCCATTCCATATATCAAAGATAAAAAGGCCATTTGGCTTTAAATGGCTACGTATATTATCTAGTGTATTGATTACATCAGAATTTTTTATAATATAGCCCATCACAGCAAACATAGCAATACAGGCATCAAACTTATTATTTATTGATACAGTTCTAATATCACCTTGTATAAATTTACCTATACATTTCTCTTTTGCTATTTTCAACATATCTTCAGATATATCTACTGCTGTTACTTCGTACCCCCTATTTAAAAAAATTTTTGTATAACTTCCAGTACCACATCCTACCTCAAGAATAGATTTTGGTTTATAGGTGGTTTTGAAAATATTTTCAATAAAATCAACCTCTTTCCGGTAATGTTTGTCTTTATAAATTAAATCATAATATTTTGCATATTCCCCAAAGCTTGTATTCACTTTCATTCTATTATCCTCTTATCCTTGTCTTTTCCAAAGTAAGGACCTTGTTTAACTTCAATTATTTTTGTATCTTCAAGTATTTCAAATCCATGTCCACCATCAATAAAAAATATCGTATCACCCATTGATAGTATAATGGATTTGAACTTTTTACCACTTAAATCATATAAATCTACTATTACCTTACCGTTTTCAATATGAACTATTTCCTGAATTTTGTTTATTATAATTTTTTTTCCTATATGAAAATGCGGTTTTATTTTATATTCTTTTTTATAATTATTAACTCCAAGCTGTAAGGTAAACTCTTTTTTTGATACAAAATTTATACCATTCTTTTTGAAGTCCTTATTCACAACAATTGCAATAATTTTACCATCATTAGATTTTATTTCTTCCATCTCTATTACCTATCTATTCTCTGGTATCGTGATATGATTTTATCTTCAGTTGGATAATTAGGAGCATCCCATGGAAATCTCTCACCCTTCTGATATCTCTCCCATCTGCTCAAATCATTTTTTACCATTGTTTTTACTAAGTTACTAAATTTTATCTTAGGCTCCCATCCTAATTTCTCCTTTGCTTTTGAATAATCCCCTTGCAAATAATTAACCTCTAAAGGCCTAAAAAATCTTTTATCTATTTTAATATACTTTTGCCAATCTAAATCGACAACATCAAATGCCTTTTCGACAAATTCTCTCACTGAGTGAGATTCATTCGTTGCGATTACATAATCATCTGGCTCCTTTTGCTGAAGCATAAGCCACATTGATTCAATATAATCAGGAGCATAACCCCAATCTCTTTTTACTTCTAAATTCCCCAGCTTTAACTCCTTTTCTATTCCTAAATTAATTTTCGCTACTGCATTGGATATTTTTCGCGTTACAAACTCTAATCCTCTTAAAGGAGATTCATGATTGAAGAGTATTCCATTACACGCAAAGATATTGTAAGCATCCCTATAATTTTTTGTTATCCAGTATCCATACAATTTCGCAACAGCATAGGGGCTTGCTGGTTGAAATACGTCATTTTCGTTAAAAGAACCATCTCTTCTCCCATTCCCATATAATTCAGAAGTAGAAGCTTGATAAAATTTTATTTTCTTATTATTTTGTCTAATGGCTTCTAAAATTCTTGTTACACCTAAACCCGTTACTTCTCCAGTACAAATAGGTTGTTCAAAACTCGTTCCTACAAAACTTTGTGCCGCTAAATGATATATTTCGTCGGGCTTAGAAATACTAATTGCTTCTACAATAGATCCTGTATCAACTAAATCTGCGGGTATCATATTCACTTTTTCAAAAATATCTAAATACTGCAATCGCCAGAAGTTTGGTGTCGAGAGTCTTCTATACGTGCCGAATACTTCGTATTCCTTACTTAAAAGAAACTTTGCCAAATATGCTCCATCCTGTCCTGTTATTCCTGTTATTAAAGCTCTTTTCATAATATAATCTCTCCTTTAATTTACAAATTTTTATAATTATATTTTTTCAAGGCATTTTATAATAAAGAAATTGCCAAATGCGTCGACCAACATTATAAATTCTTACCTATGTACTGTCGATCGAATCATCATTTATAAAAATAAGCTCAAAATCTTAATAAGTTTGATTTAAACAATCCTAAAGGCTAGAGGTAAAGAATATTCCCCACTACATCGGGATTTAATCTTTTATCGATATCTAAAGTTATTATATCTAGCTTTCTTTCCTTAAGATATTTGGATACAAATCCATTTTCAATGCCAATTTCAAGCACACTTTTAGGTTTCAATTTAATAATTTCTTTAATTTGTGATAACCAGTAATTGCAAAAACGTTTTTTGATTTATATTCTATTATTAAATAATAATCACGTTCTACTTATTTTTTTCATACTTAAATTATAAACCTATATTTCGTATATTTTTTTCATTAAATTTCAAAAACTATAATAAAATATTTAACATAATTAACAATTTTTATTCTAAAAAAGCTTAACATAATAAAAATGCTTTAATTTTATATTATAAATGCAAAAAATCAATGTAATTTCAAATAAATAATATTTTTTATAACTTTCTTTTTATAGCATAATTTCTATTTAAATAAAAAATATATTTTTATAATTTGCTTCTATAATATGATATTTTCTATAGATTAACTTCATAGCTTTTAATTTATAAATATTTTACAATACTCTTCTAATGGAACTAATCAGTGAAAATGACTTAACCATTAAAATAAAATTCTTATAAGTTTTTGGTATTAACAGGATTGAGAAAACTGCTATAAATTGGGATATTACTGTAGCTATCGCAGCACCATTTATCCCATATTTTGGAATCAAATTAACATTCAATACAATATTAATTATTGCTCCGATTAATGTTCTAAAAAATGATATTTTTGTATAATTTTCAGTTATTAAATACTGGCCACTTGCAACACCCAAAAACACAAATACTCCAGCCCATACATAAATCTTCAACACATCTGCAGCATTCTGATACTGCAATCCAAACAATATTCTTATAATATCATTAGCCAAAAAACTCATAGGTAAGGCTATCCCTATAGCTAACCAAGTCATTAAATCGTATAACTTTTGTAGTCTCTTATAATATAATTTTTCGCTTATTTTTCTTGCATTAATTATTGCAGGAAAAAGTGAATTGGTAATTGCTAATGGAATAAAATACCATACTTCCGATATTCTAACTGCTACCGCATAATTACCCACAGCTTTTGCATCCAGCAAATTTTTAATCATTATTTGATCTATTTTCATATAAATAGAAATGGCTATACCTGATAATATAAGTGGCCAGGAATCTTTTAATAATCTTTTGGCTAAATCATATTTTATCTTCCAATTAAATAAACTTGACTTTTGTTTTATATACATTGCAACAAGCCCTGAGGCTAAAATTATGCTTTCGAGCAAAGTAACCATTGCAAAATATATCAACCCCATATTAAGATATATTAATAAAAGTTTTATAACTGCACATAAAATTGTAGAAAATACTTTAGCATAAACAGTATATTTTGATAAGACCTTTGATTGAAAATAAAAATCTATTACATTAAAAGATTGAAAAATTGTCCCAATAGCAATTATATAAATAAGTAAATTTGTAAAATTATCATTATTTGTAAATCTTATGGTAATGGAAAGCATTCCAATCACTAAGACAGTGCCAATAATTTTAAGAACAAAAGTTGTTCCCAATAATTCATCTCTCTTCTTCTCATCTTTAACCAGTTCTCTAACTACAATACCATCGAGTCCTAAAGTGGCTAAACCCATAAAAAGACCTACAAAACTTCTAGCATAACTTAATAATCCAAAGTTAGCTGGCCCTAAATATCGAGCTACATATACACCAACAAATAAACTTACAGCCATCCCAAGTATTCTTTCAAAGAATAGCCAGCTTGTGTTTACAAAATATTTTTTAAATCCAGCAGATAATTCCATATTTTTTACTTTACCTTTTAAAATATTATTAATTTTCAATGTTTAATATCCATTTTTAACTAATAGTTATTCAGAAATAGTATCATCTTCTATGGTAAATTATTAAGGCGATACCTAAATATTTATTTCTTTATAAAATCTTGGATTTTTACTTTCTCCCTACTCCCTCATAAATAAATCCTAAATATTTTGATGGGGCTAGTTCGTATAAGTTTTTTAAGTCGATTAAGATAGGATTTTTGGGTAATTTTTTTATTTTAAGTAGATCGAGATTGTGAAATTGATTCCATTCCTTTTAATCTTCCGACCTACCAATCACTCTATCATCCAATCTTTTTTGATTTTCCAATTGATCGATTGTAGAAAATTTACCAATTGACCAATTAATGAAATTTTAGTAATCAATTTCTACCTATCCCGTAATATTTAAATCCAAAAGCTTTCACTTTTTCAGGTTCGTAAAGATTTCTAAAATCAAATAAAACTGGGTTTAACATTAATTTCTTAATCTTAACTAAATCTAAATTTCTGAATTGGTTCCATTCAGTTAAGATTAACAAGGCGTCACTATCGCAGGCAGTTTCGTATTCATCAGAGCAATAGATTAGGTTAGGGAATATTCTTTTAGTATTCTCCATAGCCAGAGGATCAAAACATTTTATTATTGCTCCTTTTTGAAGTAAGATTTTAATAACATCGAGGGAAGGGGATTCTCGAATATCATCAGTATTTTGTTTGAAAGCCAGACCTAAGATGGCAATGGTTTTACCCTGGAGATTTCCTAAAGCTTGCTCAATTTTGGTAACGGTAATTTCCCGCTGACACTGGTTTGCCTCCATAACGGCTTTGATTAATTTAAAGTCATACTGGTAGTTATCAGCAATAGCCTTTAAGGCTCTGGTATCCTTGGGAAAACAGGAGCCTCCATAGCCGGGACCGGGATGTAGGAACTTGGGACTGATACGTCCATCCATACCCATAGCCTTGGCTATTTGATGAACATCGGCTCCTACTCTATCGCAGAGATTGGCAATCTCATTGATAAAGGTAATTTTGGTGGCTAAGAAGGCATTACAGGCATATTTAATCATCTCGGCCGTCTCTAAGGTAGTAAAGACAAAGGGGGTATCCAAGAGATAAAGGGGACGATAGATTTCTTGTATTATTTTTCTGGCTTGTTCTGATTCATAGCCGATGACAATTTTATCGGGATGAGTGAAGTCGTAGACGGCTGAACCCTCCCGGAGGAATTCGGGATTGGCAATGATGTCGATGGCAAAGGGAAGATTCACCCACAACCCTCCCTCTCCCTTCAAGGGAGAGGGGGAAAAATCGCAATAACTATCTTCTATTATCTGTTTGATGTGGCGGGCGGTGCCTACTGGTGCAGTGCATTTGTTGACAATCACTTTATATCCGTTTAAATAGCGAGCAATTTCGGTAGCCACTTCTTCTACCTGACAGAGATCTGCCGAACCATCATCATTGGAGGGAGTACCTACCGCAATAAAAATTACTTGTGATTGTTCTACTGCCTGCTTTAGATTAGCACTAAAGGTAAGGCGACCGGAAGATGTATTTTTCTGGATTAGAGCTTCTAAGTTTGGTTCATAGATAGGGATTATCCCAGTATTAAGTTTTTCTATTTTTTCTTTGTCTTTATCTACACAGGTTACTTCCAGTCCAAAATCAGCTAAACAGGTACCAGTGACTAACCCTACATAACCTGTGCCTAATATGGCTATCTTGTAAGTCATTTTATCTCATTTACCAATACCAGGCCAGTCTAAACTGCCAGTCTGGTCTGGAACACTCCTTTTCTCAACAAATTTTTTATATTTTTATTATATCTTTATTATATTTTACTTTTCACCCTCACCCTAACCCTCTCCCCTCAAGGGCGAGGGAAGAGATGGAACCTTCCCCCTTGAAGGAGAGGGAAAAAATGGAAGTCTATCCCTTTGAGGGAGAGACAGAAATAAAATCCTTTCCCGTCAAGGGAGAGGAAAAAATGGGAGCCTCTCCACTTTTACTATTCCCATTTACTTTTCTCCGGTAAGTCTTATAATATAAGCCTTTTGAACCGTATCTAAAATAGGGTCATTTTAAGCCTCTTTTTAAAGTTTAAAGGTTTTACCTTAGTTGCCTCAAAAAAATGCGTCATAGACGTTATAAGCGATTTCCGCCTGAAAGCCTTATGTAGCAAGGATTTCAAGAGCTAAAAATAGCCTTTTTGGCATTTTTTTGCTTATTTCGAAGCATTTTTCCTTGTCAATTTTTTATTCTTTTTTGTGAGGTCTCTGTAACCCTTATATATTAGGTGTTTCAAAGGACAAAAAGTTAGCTAAATTAGCCAATCGATCAATCGCCAATCAAGAAAGAATCTACCAATCTGCCAATAGCCATTTCCATACTGGTAATATTTGAATATT
>LDZU01000133.1_pt1 | contig 21781 bp, 20 predicted proteins | sample 615531 | NCBI WGS metagenome assembly LDZU01 (sample SAMN03408293, study PRJNA278302) | terrestrial metagenome | isolation source: oil reservoir sample SB2 | place: USA: Alaska, North Slope, Schrader Bluff formation | collected 2011-09 | reverse complement strand
CGACTACCATGCGATGGGCAAACCTATCCTGTTTGTCGGTGATTGTGCAGAGAACCCTGTGATCCAGTCCGGTGCCGGTATGGTCGCAAAAACTATTGAGGAATTCCCTTCAATTGTAGAGAAAATGATCCGAATGAACCCGGAAGAGAAAAAACTAATGGGCGAAAAAGGCCGTTCCTATGCTGAAGAGAATTACAACTGGGAGAAACTGGCAAAGATAACTTCAGATACTCTAAAGGGCCTGTTATGAAAATTGTTCATAATTATCCTGAAAAAACTTCTACCAAAGACAAAAAGATGAAGAGACCTAAAATGCTCATCCTTTCAGGGATCTTTCCCTTTGAAAATGGGGAGCCTTTCCTGGAACAAGAGGTCGAATTGCTGGCCGATCACTTTGACGTATTCATTTTGCCTTGCGGAGCCAAGAGCACAGAACAGACATACTGTGTCCCCAAAAATGTTAATATCCTTTACAAGGAAGCTGAAATAATAATAGTTTCACGGAAAAGGCTTTTTCCCTTGTTGAAGTATTTACTTTTTTCAATAGGCCTTTTAGTAGGAGAAGGTTTTCGAAACCCTTGTTTTTTTCATCCCCTGGGATTTGCAAAAGCTTTATGGCGGGCAATAAGAGCAAATATCATAGCCCCTATCATCGGAAGGATCTGTAAAGAAGAAAATATTGACATCATCTATAGCTACTGGATGAGTTACGAAGCTCTTGCAGCCATAATAGCTGTTAAAAAACTGGGTTCAAAAGTGATAACTTTGACAAGAGCTCACGGGCATGATCTTTATGATTATGCAAATTATCCAAAGTTCTGCCCCTTCCAGGATTACATTATCAACAATATCGACCATGTTGTTACGATTTCCAAAGATGGCGAAAACTATTTAAAGGCAAGATACGACTCTCAAAGCAAAAAAATCACCACCTTTCGTCTTGGAGTATCACCTGGTGCAATATCCGAACCTTCAAATGATGGATCTTTCCGAATCGTATCTTGTTCTGCCATGAAACCTCTCAAACGGGTCAATCTAATTGCCCAAACTCTCCAATTCATTGATTTCCCCGTTGAATGGGTTCACATAGGCGATGGCCCCGATAGAGAAAATATCAAAAGGACAATTGATAAGGTTCTTGCAATAAAACCAAATGTGTCTGTCAAGTTATTGGGGAACGTTCCCAATCATGAAGTTTTGAATTTCTATGAAACCCATCCTGTCGACTTATTTATTAATGTCAGTTCCAGTGAAGGGATACCAGTAAGCATCATGGAAGCGCAAAGTCGGGGCATCCCTGCGATAGCTTCAGATGTGGGTGGCAATTCAGAAATAATTGATGAAAAGATCGGAAACGGCTGGCTGATACCGGTTGAGTTCACCTCTAAGGAACTTGGGACACTCATAACAAAGATAAAGGAACAAAGCCTCTATCTACCAGCCAAGGAGATTGCTTATCTTGTATGGAAAAACAATTACGACAGTACTAACAATCATGAGAGGTTTGCCAAATGGTTATTAAAAAAATGCAAGAAAAAATCTGCTCCCGATCCTGTTACTTTTAACAAAGGATTCTAAGAAATGAGCAATTATGTTTCAAAAGAGAGAATTATGTTCTACACCGGCACCCTGGCTTCCGGCGGGGCTGAAAGACAACTGATCTACACAGCCCTTGCCGCCGAGGGGCGGGGGTATAAAGTTAAAATCGTCATTGATTACCCGGTCTGCCACTAACTTATTCTGAGGTTTCCTTGGAGAGGATTTCATGAAGGTTACACATGTAATAGGCAGTTGCGCTCCAGGTGGCGCAGAGATATTTACAAAGTCACTCTTAATTGAACTCAAGAAACAGGGTTTGGATGTCGACCTTTGGGTTATGACCCCGATGGAGATGATCGACCCTGAGGACCAGAGTAAGTTGTCTTTCCAAAAGAATTTCATTCAAGAACTTGCTGATCATAAAATTGGAACAGCTTTTATCGGAAAACGCCCTAGGAAAGACTGGGGCAAAACCAGAAGCACCTTGCGGGAATTATATAAGCAAGGGAAAAGTGACATAATTCACTCGCATCTTGAATCGGTTTCTTTCCATGTTTGCAGAGCTTTTGAAGGACAAGTTCCACTAGTCCAAACAATACACAACACAAAGATCGCACACCCTTTCGTTGGAAGGTTTTTGTTAAAAAGGAAATTTTGCAGATACGTAGCAATATCAAACATGGTTTATAGGGTTATTACAGAATATCTAAAAATAGAAAAAGAGAAAATTCGGATTATTCATAACGGAGTTGATCTTACCAAGTTTCAATTGATGAAAAAGGATTATCACCCGCCCAAGGCTCTCATTGCTGTAGGCCGGCTAACCCAACAAAAAGATTATCCAAATCTATTACAAGGATTTTCGAAATTGAAAAGAAGACTGAAAGCCATACAACTGAATATCCCCCAACTAAGAATAGTTGGTGAAGGCGAACTGCGACCTCAGATAGAGCAATTGATCCTGGAGATGGGGCTTTCAAACTACATTCATTTATTGGGAGTCAGAGAAGACATCCCTGAATTACTCGCAGAATCGGATGTCTATGTGATGTCATCAGCATGGGAGGGACTTTCAATTTCTTTGATAGAAGCATTGGCCGCAGGCATGCCCATTGTTGCGACCGATGCCGGAAGCAACAACGAGATCGTCCAAAACGGACAAAGCGGAATCATTGTACCCTGCAAGGATGCCCATTCCTTGGCAGACGCCATCTTTGAGGTTATCAGCAACAGAGAAACCAGAGAACGTCTTTCCATCAACGCAAGACAACGGGCTGAAAAATTTACGATCGGGAAATGTGCCGAAAAACACCTAGAAATGTACGAGGAGTTGTTGAAAAATCCCAAACATTGAGCAGACCATAACTATGCCTAGGGAAAACTTATTGAATAAATTGAGATTTCTTTCAACCCTTAAAATTCTAGGCTACGGTGCCGCTATTGCTTTGGGGCTGCTGACAAAGAATCCAGTAGCTACTTTCTTTGCGTTAGCTTTTTTAGTGCTTTGGGATCGGAAACTGATCCTTCCGGTATTACTGATAACTCCACTCATTGAAACAGTCCTTATCGTTCAAACAGGACTAACTGTAACAAAGCTTCTATCTGTTTTCTTTATTGCCTTGTTCGTTTCAGAATTAGTCTTCTCGAATAAATTCAATTTAGACGGCAAAACATTATCTCTTCTTGCTTTCCTTATTGTTGTTTCAATTGGTTCGGTAAACGCTTTGTTTACAGGGGAATATTTAATGTCCGAATTATGGGATGGGGACATTCTTGGAGAATTTCTTATCGTACAGGCCCCTAAGGTCATTTTTGCAATGTTGCTTTATCAATACTTTAGATCAAAAGGGATGCGATTTCTTTTCGACAGCCTTAATACTAGTGTTTATTCCCTTTCCCTGGCTTTGATCATTATCGGCATCTATTTTTTCACCATTGGCAATGAATCAATAACATGGTGGAATGTGGCGACGCGTCTAAAATTCGAAGGTGCTGATCCCAACGAGTTTTCCGGGATGTTCGTTGCCTTGGGAATATTTCCCCTTTATCTTTGCCTGGTCGGCAAGTCCAGAATGGGTTTCTTTTTAGGATTGGGTAGTTTTTTGATCGTATGTTACGCTGTGATTATTACCCTTTCACGTGGAGGATTCCTTGCCCTTGCTTTCGCCTCAGCCTTTGCACTCCTAATATCATTCCGGCAAAACAAGAAAAGAGTATTTGCCTTTACATCCATCCTATTAATTCTTTTTTCTTTCCTATACTTCTCTGGATTGTTAGATCTTGTGCCTCTGTACGAAAGGTTTTTAGGAACCCATGTGGAAGACCTCTCATCGCTATCTGCGGGAAGGACTGACTTTATCAAGTCTGGCCTATCTTCTTTGCTTCAAAGACCGATTCTGGGCTACGGCGGTACCGCTTTTACATCACGATGGGTAAACCACCTTTCTCTGGGAAAATACGCCGTAATGCATTCGATCTACCTGGAAATTCTTGTCCAATACGGAATATTGGGATTCTTAGCTTTCCTGGTCATCCTTTTCCAAGCGTTCTCAGGTCTGCCCTGTCTTCGAAGAATCAGGCCAATGAATTCTCGCACTATGCTTCTGTATGCGCCATACCTATCATTGGCAACGCTTCTTTTTGCGGGATTAGCCCTATCCTGGCAATGGAGAGAAATTGTCTGGTATTTTATTGGACTTTCCCTAGTGACCTCTTCGTTAGTAAAAGGAATTTGTCGCCCAAATTATAAAGATGAGGAACCATTCGTTAATTAATACTTTCAATACAATGTCACATCGAACAAAAAATCCCACATGGGAATTTATTTAAGAGAGACTCTTGTCTATTTTTTAAGTTTTTCTTGTAAGTAATAAGGCAAATCCAACCACCACAAAGGATCCCTGAGTTTCACCTTACGGGCAATTGAATGAGATTGTTTAGTACCTCCATTTTGGATTAGAGTGGAATAGTATTCATGCATTAAGGTTACTCTTCTCTTAGTAAGCCAATCCAGAATTTCGAAATCTGGCAATATATATTTTTCGATCGTTCTTTTAGAATCTAAGAAAAAATGGATATTCCCAAGGTCCATAGCACTAAAAGAAACTGATTCGTTGTGTCTGCGCCAAAGTACAAGGGGTATTGGCAACAAAGAAAATTTGAAACCCATTTTCGTTAATCTCAGCCAAGTATGCCAGTCTTCGAAAAACCTAAAAGATGTATCCAAAAAGCCGATGCTCTCTAAAACATTTCTCCTGAAAAAATTTCCAGGTGCACAAAAAAAATTTTCACGGCATAACATCCTAAATTGATCTTTTGCGTCAAGACGGAAATATTTCCAGAAACGGTTGTATGGCCTTTGTACTTCCCTTTTATGTGAGAAACCAGGGTAAAACTCATTGACCACACATTGACCCCAACTGGCTCCTGTTTCTTCTAGAAACCGTGCAATTTCTGAAACCCCTACCTCGAGTAAAACATCATCGCCTGCTATATATTTGATATATTCGCCATGAGTATTTTTCAGTGCAATATCGTGGCTAGCTGAAATTCCCATGTTTTTCTTGTTTTTCAAAAAAACAACATTTTCAAATCTCGAACCTTTATTTTTGATCCATTCTTCTATAACTTTAGGAGTACTATCCTTTGAACAATCATCGCATATCACCAATTCAATATTTTTGTATGTTTGGTTGAAAATACTATCCAAACAATCATTTACAATATTTTCCTGGTTGAAAGAAATGCATGCCACTGAAAAAAGCTTATTCCTTGATTTCCCAATATTCACGTAAATCCAACCACCTTATATTTAACTCAGAAAATCGAGAAAGATCCTAACCACGCTTTTAAGTTCTTCCATGCTTAATATAGGGAAAATCGGCATAGATATTTCCCTGGAATCATTTCCCCGCGTGGAAAAAATTATGACCTTTTCTGGCGAGCATTCTTCCATTATCACTTTTATAGAAGGCCCTCCCGAAGGACCCGGTACCGCCGGTGATGAGAATGATTTTTAACATTTTTTCATTCCCTTTTAAAAAATATTTATTGCTATTAAGCAAATTTATTGTACTCGCTCCACTGCCCGATGTCGGTCCATTTCCCATGGGAGGGGTAGACACCAATCTTTGATCCTTTTTCTTTAAGCCTTTTTACAAGGTCTGGCATATCAAGAGGCTGGCCGGAATCGACAATATCAAGGGCCCCAGGTTCCAGGATGTAAACGCCGGTGTTGACCAGGTAGTGGTGCTCCGGCTTCTCCTCTATATCTTTGAAATTCCCATTTTCAAGGGAAATCACCCCATAGGGCACCCTCGTCTTCTGCAGGGCTCCTATGAGCGTAAGGGTAAAAGAATTTTCCCTGTGGAAACGAAGGGCGGAACGGTAATCCATTTCTACTAAAATGTCACAGTTAGTCACAAAAAAAGTTTCTTTAAGGCGATCCTTCATCAGATCCAGGCTGCCCGCCGTGCCCAGGAAGTTCTCTTCCTCTATGAAATGCAGTCCATAGGGGAGTTCTCCCTTCTCGGCAAAGAAGGTCTTTATGTACTCCTTCTTGTAGTTCAGGGATACCATAAAATCATTGAACCCCTGCTCCCGAAATGAATCGATTATCACCTCTATCATTGGCCTGTCCCCGAGGGGGAGAAGGGGTTTGGGAACAATTTTTGTTATCGGCAGAAGCCTTGTACCTTTGCCTCCGGCCATGATCACCACCCTTGTGTCAAGCATCTCCGTGACAGGTTTTGTAAGGTAATCTTCCAGGCAATAAAGGCCTGTCGGTAAACCCGACGGATCAACGACAGGAAGCCTGGAGATGGAGTGTTCCTGCATGACCCGCTTCGCTTTCTCCGGGTCGAACTCATGAATGACTTTGGGCTGCCGGTTGCATACCGAACCTAGCATCCCGTCCACGCACCCGTTCATGCATATCGCCCTGCGGATATCCCCGTCAGTCACCGTACCGACAAGCCTCCCTTCTTCGTCAAGAATAAGCAGGATCTGCGATGCTGACGAGTTAAGGACATCTATCCCCTTGAGGACGGTGTCGTTTTCCGAAAGGCAGAAGACCTTTACGCTCTCGGGGTCAGGATATCTGGCTTTCACACAAAAGCACCTCCTCATGGAGCATTTAGCGGGAAATTTGTTCCCCTGATATATGCTTTTTCAAGCTGGTCATGTTCTTTCTCTTTTTATTTAAACTCTCATGGATCAATCTCTCACCGTGTATCAGAATCAATTCCATAAGAGCAAGATCGTTCTCTGTGTCGATGTCAATTACCCCATAATCAACCATCTCGTAGATACCAAAATCAAGGCAGGTAGGAGATTTTACTTTAGTTTGAAAAACCTCCGGCTTGTAAATATAAATCGAAGCATTCATATCGAACACTTTTGGGGCTTCCTGACGAGCAACAAAATTCGAGGATTTTGAAAGAGTAAACCTCCCTGAATCATTCATTTCAACCATGTTGAAATACGGGTTTCTTCTTGCAGGTACAACAGAAAAAACCACCTCATATTTCCCTTTATCAAAAACTTTATACGCACGTTCTATGTCCTCAGTGGTCCTGAGTGGTGATGTGATGTCAAGATCCACCACAGCATCGAACTTTCTTTTTGCATCAATTGAGATATCCTTCAATACTTCCCGGAGCACATCAATTTTTGAAACCCTGTCCCCGGCAAGGCTTTCTTTTCTCTTGTGTAGCCAAACATCCGGACAGAAGCTATGCGCATTCTCCAGGATGGCTTCCGAATCACTGTCTACCACGATCGTCTTCTGCACGTCGCTCTGTCCTTCGAAGGCCCTGTCCGCGTCGAAGAGCGTCCACGCAACCAGCGGAACACCACACAGCAGGCGGACGTTCTTGTTCAGAATACCCTTCGAGCCTCCCCGCCCACAAACGGTGACCAGAATCTCCTTCATCGCACCCTCCTTCCCTCGGCCATGCGAAGCGTTCCAAGCGCATACTCAGGCGGATTGAACGACTGTTCACCAAGCTCGAGCAGGCTCACGAAGTACTCCATCTCCTTTTCGTGGATGTCCTCCTGCGGAAACGATTCGACCTCGCCCGATATCAACGCAGTCATCGTTCCCCCAAGCAGGTCGCAAACGAACGTCTCCTCCTCGCAGAATAGATCCATCTCCCGGCGAGATTTCCGTCCGAAGTAATCCAGATGAATTTCCACCAACTTTTCGGAGTACGACAGAATATAGGCCGCCGCGTCCTCAGCGTCAATCTCCAGGCGCGAAAACCTGCCGCAGACGCGAACAACCTCTCCGGGGTTGCCGAAGAGGTGGCGAGCATAGTCTAGTTCGTGGATCAGGTCCATCGCCGCCCCTCCACCCTGGCCGCGCCGCGCGCTGTAGATCGTCCGGTAGTCCCTCCCCTTCCTCCACTCCGGCAGATAGGAGGAGCAGAGCAACCGTGCAGCCATTACTCTCCCCGGCATTCGCTCCTTTAGATGCTGGATTATCGTATGGAAGCGCAGCGGACAGGCAACGTGGACAGTCCGCCCAGCGAAAGGAGCGATCGACTTCTCATCTATCGCCGATGTATGAAAGAGCGGTTTCTCCAAGAAGAAAGCGCGCCCCAGAGGCTCGGCCCTCAGTAGCGTTTCATAGTGCAACGACGTTGGGTTGGTAATAAAAACCGCGTCGTACGGCGGCTCAAGCTCATCCCATGAGAAAAGATTTTTGTCCGGAGGATCGTCTCCCGCCTCCCCCCGGCGTGAGCGAAGCGCATGAATTTCTACGCTCTTCCCTCGTCGTCGCAGAACCGACCGCAGATTGCGCGCATGCTGTTTTCCTATCGAACCCATGCCGAAAAAACAAACCTTCATCGCGCCCCCCAATTACTCTCGAACTCGTCCACCAGGCGCAAAATCTCCCGATGCTCAGCGTAGCCGTACATTCGCTCCGTCTGCTCCCCCGCGATCAGACGGAAGAAGTGCCGAAGCTCCTCCATATAGGGAGTCTCACTGATAAACTCCGAGTACCCTTCAAACCGCTCAAGTTCACTTTCGCCAGCAAGAAGCGCAGTATCCTCCCCAGTCGGAGAAAGAAAGCGAAGCGACTCTGAAATCCCATTCCAGACGATTACACCATCCTCTCCGTCAATACGAAGTTCCCGCACCGCCCTTCTGGAGACACAGTCCACGGTCATTGATCCGGTCGTTCCATCCGAGTGACACAACAACAGGTGGCAGGTATCCGGATAGGGGAGCTTTAGCGAACTGGTCTGGCTCCAGGCACAGCGGTACTCCATCACCCGTCCGAAGCTCTTTGTCAACCAAGGAAGCTCGATGCAGAGCAGCTCCCGAATCGCATTCGTCCGCGCGGAACCGACAAAAAAATCGTCGTAACGCTCCCACGGATGCCAGTCCGGAAGGTACTGCCCCACGTGATATGTGTAGAACTTTCGCACCCCGGCCTTTCCGTGGTTATCCATAATCCAACGGTTCTCCAAGCGGTGGAGCATCGTGGAGGAGAGAAAAGCTATCGGGGAACCCTGCTCTTCGAAGGAGATAATTTCGTCGTACCCATCGTCAAGGAGGTCGAGTTCGGAGAAGGTATGGATTCCCCGCCGTAGCGCCTCTGTCAAAAAAAGGCTGTGAGCGTCCGGTGGCGTAGAGACGACGACCGCCGAAGGGGAAAAGCGTTCCATCGCATCCTGGAAGTTCTCAAAAACTGGGCAGCCGAAATCCGAGACAACCCTATCCCTTCTGTTGGGACAGCTTTCAACCGCGGCGAGGGATACCTCCGGGAAGAATCGCGAGAGAAGGCGAAGGCGACGACGGCCCATTGAACCAAGACCAATTATTAATAATCTTTGTTTATCTTCATTGAAGTTATTGAATTTTTCCCCCATAAAAAGCCCTTTCCATTTAGCGTCTTCCCGCCAGGACTCGCAGGTTCTTTCCCGGTAAACCCTTGGACCCGGACCGGGACTATGGCGGCACAACTTTTGCCCATTTACATCAGGAGCCGCTCCTTGCTTTGGCGGGGATACCCATAACCTTTTCCCCGGCGGCGACGTCTTTCACGACGACGGCGCCTGCGGCAACAAGGGCCCCTTCGCCAATTTTGATATTCTGTATCACAACGGCTCCGGTCCCGATGTGGGCTCCGCACCCTATCGAAACACCCCCGGAAAGAACCGCCCCGGGAGCTATATGTGCATGGTCTTCAATGCGGCAATCGTGGTCAACGAGGGCACCAGTGTTTATTATCACATTCTCACCCAAAAGGCACCCTGCCTGTACAACGGCTCCTGCCATTACCACGGTCCCATTACCGAGTCCTGCGCTTTCAGAAACCATTGCAGAGGAGTGGAAAAAACAGGGGAAAATGAACCCCATGGAAGAGAGGCTCTGGTAAAGCTTCATTCGTGGCCCATTGTCGCCGACCCCTCCAAGGCCCATGGCAAGGGCTAAACCCTCGGTCGATTTTTTTATTATTTCATCGTCCCCACCGATCACCGGGATACCCTGGATCTCCTTCCCCCACAATTCCCGGTCGGGGTCAGTGAACCCGGCCACCTCATACCTCAGGCACCTGATCAATTCAAGGACTACCCTTCCATGTCCTCCTGCCCCGAGAATGTACACGGGGCTATTCAATCCTCAAGCACCTCATCCTTTTTATAGTCTCTCGTTGCCCTGCGCCCTAGGAAATCCCAATAAAACATTGGGGAAACGCCGAAACCTGGGCGCTTGCAAACCACTTTATCCTCAGTGAAAACATCTCCCTTGCTTATCTCTACGGCAGCGATAAGACTTTTCCTGGCAATCGGGATGTTTTCCCTTTCCCTTATTCCCGGAACCTTTTGAAAAGATCCGAGGGATCTCTCCACGTTCCTTATGGAACTAACCATCCTGGCAAGTTCTTTCGGTTCGATTGAGGCCTTATGGTCCGGACCTGGAAGGTTCCTGTCGAGGGTAAAATGCTTTTCTATTACACAGGCACCCAAAGCAACTGCGGCGATGGGAACCTCTATGCCTTCCGTATGATCCGAATACCCCACGGGAAGTCCGAAAGCCTGGCTCATGGTATTCATGGCCCTGAGGTTTACCTCCTCGTAGGGAGCGGGATATTCTGTTGTGCAGTGAAGTAAAATCACTTTTTGTTCCAGAGAATCTCTCCCATCCTGGCTGAAGTAAACCTCCCGGAAAGCTTGCCTGGAAGGTCTTTCGTCACCTGCAATAAATCCGAATGCCAAAACCCCTAGGGCATCCTCTATCTCTCCGAGGGTACTCATGCCGGTTGAAAGGATCACATTACACCCCTTCCTTGCTATATGGAGCAGAAGAGGAGCGTTGGTTATCTCCCCGGAGCCTATTTTGATCGTCTCAAGCCCTAGGACACCCGTCAGAAGATCTGCACTTGCCTCGTCGAAGGGGGTCGAAAGGAATCCGATGCCTCTTTTTCGGCAATGTTCCAGTAAATCCAGGTGTGCGTCCTTGTTCAGTTCGAGTTTTTGTATCATCTCAAACTGGCTTTCTTCTGCTTCGGTAGTAATCTTCTGGTAGTGAGCCTTGGGAGCATTCTTAGAGACCACCTCAGCAGCTCTGAAGGTCTGGAACTTCACCATGTCTGCCCCTGCCTCTGCAGCGGCTTCCACAAGACGCAGAGCCATATCCAGAGACCCGTTATGATTCACTCCAGCTTCGGCAATGATAAAAACTTTTTCTGGGCTCATCTTTGGATTCCTCTTTCAAACCCCAACTTTTCGGGTGGGATTTCAATATCAAAGAAGGATTTCTCCAACAAGCCTATCAAATTCACATTTGTAAGTATTTCTTTTATTCTTTTTGAAGCGCCTCCCGTACCGTAGGGATTCTGAGTGTTTGACGCAACCTGCCGGAAAGCCGGAGAAAGTACCCTTTCAAGAGCCTCTTTTATGGCATTCTTTTCCTCATTGCAATCAAGGACCGAAGATGCCCTCAGTCTTCCTTTCTGCCTGTCGCCGATGTTTACCGTGGGAACCCCAAAGGAGGGGGCCTCCGCAAGGCCGCTGGATGAATTTCCGACAACTGCATCGCACAGTTTCATAAGGCTCAGGTAACGCTGCTGCCCCAGGGATGTAACCGTGCAGGATCTTTCTGGATGCCTCTCAACAAATTCCCTGGTAAGAGTCAGGATGATACGCCCCTCCGTGTCTGCGTTTGGGGCGGTAAATATGACCGTTGCACAAGGAAACTCCTCAAGGGCAAAAAGCAGTTCACGGAAAGACTTTTCCGGGCTCCCCTGCAGCGTTACCGGGTGGTAGGTCACAAGGAAAAGCGGTTGTTTCAGTTCGATCCCCAAATATGCCTCTAGCTCCTCCCTGCCCATGAGAGGTGTTCTGTCGAGATGATCCAGACCTGGAGATCCGGTAAGGAAAACCCGGGAAGGGTCCTCGCCTAGCTGGATAACCCTTTTCCGGTAGGGCTCTGCCGCCACAAAATGAAGTTGAGACATCTTTGTAATGCCATGACGGAAGGCCTCATCCATTGCTCCCTCCGTGGATTCACCCCCGTGAATGTGGGCGACGGGGATCCGCAATATTGTCGCAGCCGTGACAGCGGCAAGGATCTCGAACCTGTCACCCAGGACAACCAATATGTCGGGTTTAAGTCTGTCCAGAGCGTCGGCAAAACCCATAGTGCCAAGCCCCGTGGACTTGGCAATCCCCACCGGAGTGTCGCTGGAGAGCAGCATTTCAACCTTTTCGTCAATTATGAAACCGTCCTTTTCTATCTCCTTCCAGGTCAGACCAAATTCAGGAGAGAGGTGCATCCCAGTTGCGACGACCTGCAGTTGAAGTTCGGGATCATCCTGGATCTCTTTCATAAGCCAGAAGAGCAAGCCGTATTCGGCTCGAGTTCCGGTAACAATACAAATAAGAAAAACTGCCTTCTTTCAGGATTTCGCTGATCCTTTCTGCGGCGACCGATGTATCCTCTTCCGAGTTCAACGTTGATGCAGGAAGGTTGAGTCCCCCTTTGAAAAGAGCCCTGGCCACAGGATAATCGTCATGTTTTAGAAAAGGCCTCAGGTAAGGGTAGTCTACCATCGGGGCAAAGAGTCTACGAGTCGGGATACCTTTTTCCTTTAGTTTTTCCTGCAGGCCGGGGATATCCATTTCTCCTTCCCCGACAACTACCGAAGGTAGCCACCAGGAACTCTCCCCCCCGGGAAGTTCTTTCTGCATCTTGACCCCTTCCAGGGGATCCAGATGCTCCCGGTAGATCTCAGCAAATCTTTTTTTCATGGAGATAAACTCCTCAAGACGTTCCATCTGGGCAAGACCCAAGGATGCCTCGAGGTTCGTCATGCGGTAATTGTAGCCGAGTTCCTCGTGGAAATAACCCCTGGAAGCCTCACGGGCCTGGTTAACCAGGAACCTTATATGCTCTATCCTTTCCAGGTCACGGGCAACTACTATTCCTCCGCCCCCGGTGGTGATAAACTTGTTACCGTTGAAACTGTAACAGCCAAAGTCACCTATCGTCCCGGTCGAGATGCCCTGCCATGTTGCCCCAAGGCTTTCTGTCGCATCCTCAACTATCGCTATGCCGTGCTTGTCGGCAAAGGTCACAAGAGCACCCATGTCACAGGGATTGCCGTAAAGGTGGACCGGGATGATGACCTTGGTCTGGTCAGTGATGGCCTCCTCCAATTTCGTTGGGTCGAGGGTCCATGAAAAGGGGTCAACATCCACGAAGACCGGCGTTGCCCCGGTATAAAGGACCGGGTTTACAGTGGCCACAAAAGACAGGGCGGGGACTATTACCTCGTCCCGGGGGCCAATGCCGAGTTCTACAAGGGCGATGTGTAGGGCTGCCGTACCGCTCTGGACAGAGACGGCCGTTTCTGAATCCAGGAATGCAGCAAACTTCTTCTCGAATTTGGGGACAAAGGGACCTGCGGTGGAGACATAGGTCGATTCCACGCATTCGATCAATTTTGCTTTTTCCCTTTCACCCAGGTTTGGAGCGTCAAGAAACAGCGGCATAAAGCAATTCTCCTCTATACGTTGTAGATATCATTCTTGTAAAGATCATTTCTATCTCTCATCCACCGGACCGTACTCTCAAGCCCCTCCTCAAGGGAGACCTTAGCGGTCCAGCCTGTCAGTTCTTTCATTTTACCGGGGGCAGAGAGCAGTCTTTCCACCTCGCTGCCTTCCGGGCGGACCCGCTCTGGATCCTCCTCTATCTCAACTTCGCGACCGATGATCTGGGCGATCTTCTTTGCCAGATCGCCAATGGATATTTCCCTGCCTGTTCCGAGGTTCAAGACTTCTCCCACAGATTTTTCAGATAGAGCCGCCGCAATGAAACCGGAAACGGTATCATCCACATAGGTAAGGTCCCTGGTGGGCAGAAGATTCCCGAGGCGGATCTTTCCATTCCCGTCAAGGATCTGGCCAATGACTGTCGGAATTACCGCACGGGCCGACTGCCTTGGACCGTATGTGTTGAAGGGGCGAACCACGGTCACTGGCAAGCCAAAAGAGCGGTGAAAGGACAGGGCAAGAAGGTCTGCCGATGCCTTGGAGGCAGCATAAGGAGACTGGGGGTTGATGGGATGCTTCTCGTCGATCGGGACATATTGTGCTGTGCCGTAGATCTCGCTGGTTGAAGTATGGATCACCCTGACCCCACCGCTTTCACGGGCCGCCTGCACTACATTGTAGGTCCCCTCAACATTGGTTTTAACATAGGCAAGTGGGGATACATAGGAGTAGGGAATACCAATGAGGGCCGCAAGGTGAAAAACCATGTCGCACCCTTTCACTGCTTCCTTTACAAGGTCATAATCCCTTATGTCCCCGCTGATGATCTGCATGTCATCCCGGATCGGCGATCCCTCAAGCCATCCCCAGGAGTTCCGTGAATTGTATCGGACAAAAGCACGGACGGAGTGTCCCTGCTTCACAATTTCTTCTGTAAGATGAGATCCGATAAAACCGCCTGCGCCTGTGACTAGTATTCTCAAAAGGAATCCCTCTTTCCCTCTCCATCGCGACACAAATTCCTGAACCTTAAATGTTTGACTGTTTCGGTTACTGTCTAGGGACATCCAGATTCCCGCACTAAGGGGACACCCACTTTCCCGCAGGTGTACACATTCCCTCTCGACCGCATTGGAGTGATTCGTGAACCTGAAATGTTTGACTGTTTCGTTTACTCCTCCTTTCGCAGTGCAGGCATGGCCCGTTGCTCCATCTCCCAGAGACGGTAACTGCTTCCGTCGACGTGCACGACGTGGCAGTGATGAAGAAGCCTGCAATTGGTCCGTGTGTCTGTAGGAAAAATCAAGAACTGGAGACGGCCCCCAAGTTTACCGAGAATCATCCTCTCTCCTCTTCGCTGTTTGAAGAAAGGTCGACCAACAACGAAAAAGGATTATTATGTCCGAACTTCCCCTTTCTTTTCTAAGTTCAGTCTTCGATGCTTAACTAAAGCGACAGATTCTACAATTTACTTTCAACTTCTGATTTGTTTATTAGGGTAAAAAAATCCTTTGACACAAAAACCAACAACAACAGGATTACCATTGTTGAAATACTCAACCTCAAGAGACGTTCGGTTAGCGAAAAAGGTTCAGCAAAAAACATTGTCACGTATTGCTGCAAAGCCAAAGCAGAAGCAATCGTTGCAGTAATAATCATCCCTTTTAACGGTATAGTTTTGACTTTAATCAATATTGCAACGTTGAACCAATGAAATAGGAAAAGGGCAAAATATGAGAATACAGTCGTCCAAGCTGCAATCTCATATCCCCAAATGGGTATCATTCGAAGGTTGAGAAAAATGTTGATTACTCCAGCCATCATAGTTCCTAAGGATATGGCAAAAGTCTTCTTCAGGTAAAAAGCATAGTTAACATATATTGTGTACAGAAACTGGAAAAAATAGCTCAACACAACTACTGGTAAAATTCTAACGCTGGAAAGATAGTTTTTGGGGGCGAGAAGAATAGCCATTTCAGGAGCAAGCATCATAATGCAAATGGTAAGAGCTAGAAAAAAAACCGTAAAAACTTTTGTTACCTTCTGGATTTCCTCGTATGAACCTGCATGCATTTTTCGGTAAAACCATGGAACCCATGCTGAATTGGCAGCGCCAAGAAATAACAAAGGTATCATGCCAAGGTTATAGGCGAAACTGTACAATCCTGTTTCAACTGTTCCAATAAGAGCCTTGATAGCCATTCTGTCGAATTGAACAAGCATGATATGTGAGAGATTGTGAGGAATAAGGGGAATCCCGATTTTTAAAGCATACCACCATGCTTTGGGGAAAAGGATCGTCCTGTTCTCTCTTAGGATTAAAAAACAGACAAGGGCTATAACAATAAAGGTTATAATTAATGAGGAATAGATTCTTCCGTAAAACCTCTCTTTTGTTAGAAGAAGGATAATAAAAATACTCAAAAAAATTTCCGCCAAGGTTTTTGCGATACTGAGAACAGAACGAAGACGGTATTGTTGAGTGAACAGAAGGTGCGTATTGTAGAACGTAAGAACGAAAGAGCCGTAACCTGCAATAACAGCAAAAAGGAGAAGTTCCTTTTCTAGATCAAACAGGACGGCAAGTTTGTAAGAGAAAAGGTTTACAAATACCAAAACGGCAAGAAAAGAAAGTGACGAAAGTGCAAGGACTGAACTAAGAAAGGCATGGTAGTTTTCTTGAAAATCGAATAGAGCTCTTCCTATCCCTGCATGTAGATCCATTCCAGAAAGAATAGACATTATCCCAGCAAAGCTCATATAAACAGCAACGACCCCGTAATCCTCAACAGTCAGTAATCTTGTGAAGATTGGGATGGTAAGGAATGCCGAACCTTTTAGGAACAAGGTACTTGCAGAATACCAGATTCCTGATTTTAGAGTAACGCTTCTAGTAAAAGCGTTTTTAATCATTTTTAAAGTCCCTAGCGGTGTCTTCATGTCCTCTTTGAATTACTAATGGTATAAATAAATTCCAAAATTTTTTCAGCGCAAGGTGGTCGCTTCAATTCACTACGTATGTAGTCGTTTTGAGCGTTAAGTGTCTTCTGTTTAAATCCCTTGTCGGTCTTCAAGCGATTTAGAACCTGGTAAAGATCCTTTGCCGTATTAACTTTCAAAACAATATCCCTGTAATCACCAAAAATCTGTTTTGGATTGTTTCCATGTTCTTCAAGATATTCGATGACCGGTCTTTGAAGAACCATGGCATCTAGTGCCAGACCCGACCTGTATGTCAAAACCACATCTGATTCGCAAATGATTTTGTTGGGGTTGTTAGCCCTCGAGATTGTAACATTCTTATTTTGAGCCATAGATTTATACTTATTTATTTCACTTGTTGCTTTACTAGGATGGAATTTCAAAATGTAATTGTAATCAGAGTTCTCTTCAATGAAGCTTCTTATCCATGCATGAGTTTTCATTCCATAATCATTCCCGAGTACTGATTCTTGTTGAATCCCAATCTGAACGGTGAAGCGATCTTTTCCTTCATTCTGAAATATCATCTCTTCAAGGTCATCGTACTTTGCTGTGCCCAGGGGAACGATCTTTTGTTTCGGAATCCCGTTTTGTTGCAAAATGTTCGCGGATATATCTCCCCAACAAATAATGTAGTTTGAAAAAACGAATTGCCAAAGCCCACCAAGCTGCAATTTACCATGCTGAAGCGTGACTGTGGGGATTTTTCTTGAATTAAAAAAGGAAGCAAACACATGATCAAAAGGATGAAAATCTTGTAAGGTTACAATACATCTTGGGAAAGAAAAACAATCTGAGAATTTTTCAAGCAACCTTACAAGAGAAGCACTTTTCAAGAGAGTGGCCTTTTCTGTAGCATCAAGGAGCTCGTATGCTGTGTCCCTAAAAGAAAACTTTTTCATTTCTTTAAGCCTTTCCTTAAGATAAAACATGCAGACAGGATAATTGCGGCTTCGAAAATATCTGAAGACATCCTCTCTGACTGTAAAAATAAGCGGGGTTTCAGCCTTTTCAACTAGTGGGAGTACATGTGAGAAATGGCGATAATCTTTGGGGGAAAAGTTAACGGCAAAGACAATGCAGCGGTCGATTTTATCCGGCAAATCCCTTGAACTAGCAAATTTCTCAATTTTTAGCATGTTGCGAATCTGATGAGCATAAAAACGTGCATTTCTGCTGGAAAAAGTCCGATTAGAAGATTCATTTAACGGTTCCAGGTATTTTTTAGTTAATAGTGCCCCATTTATAGGCACTCCGGAATATTCGATATGGTTGTTGTCAAACCATTCACGCAGGTCCATGAATTCTAGCCTTTCCTGAGATTCTCCGGTTCTCTGCAGGGTTATTTTCTTTTGAGATCTTTTGAAGGAATTCTTCAGTGGCCGAAGAATAATTTCTATGGATTTTTAAATTTAGAAAAAGGAGAGGGAAAGAGTCAAGAGAAGAAAACATAGGCCTTTGGGCTGCATTCTCAAATACATCGCTCTTTACAGGAAAAAGTATTCTTTTCAACCCAGCAGAATGCAGTATTTCCTTTGCCCATTCGTACCTGCTGCAATAACCGGCATTTGTTGCGTGACAGATCCCCCAATCCTTTTTCTGCAACAATCGGTAAACAGCCTCGGCCAGGTCGGGGGCGTAAGTAGGTGAGGATACCTGATCATCGACAACTCTAATCTCTTCTTTCGTTTCCGCCCATTTTAGAACTTTTTTGGGAAAGCAAGATTCGATTTTGCCTTTCGCCCCGAAGACACTGCTGACACGGGCTAGAATGTAACGACTGCATAGGCTCTGGACATAGTTTTCGCCGAGGAGTTTGCTTTTCCCGTAAACGTTGAGAGGGTTTGTTGTATCGGCCACGGTGTAGGGTTCAGTTTTCTTGCCATCAAAGACATAGTCGGAGCTAAAGGTGATCAAAGGAATGGCTGACTCCTCACAGATAATGGCAAGATTTTTTGGCCCTATTCCATTAATGAGGAAGGCCTGTTCCCAGTCGGTTTCGGCCCTGTCGACATCATTGAAGGCAGCTCCGTTAAAGACGACATCAGGCCTATGGTTTGCAAGGGCCCCCCTGACAGCCATAAGGTCTGTGATATCCAGGTCTTTACGACCCAAAGCAACATATTCTTCATTATTCTCCTTAAGCAGGTCTACGAAAGCCAGCGAGGCCTGGCTGTATTTTCCGGTAATTAGGAATTTCATGATTCCTTTCTCCTTCCGCTCTGGTACAAAAAGGGCGATTCGATAACTCTGAAAAATGGCAGTGCTTCATCTTTTTCCGAGAGGGTGGGTTCGATTTCTTCCAGAGGCCACTCGACCCCGATGTCAGGGTCATTCCATCTTATCCCACTCTCCCCGCCCGGGTCGTAAAAATCCGTGCATTTGTAATGAAAATCGACTGTTTCAGAAAGAACCAAAAACCCGTGGGCAAAACCCGGTGGTATGTAGAGCATTTTATGGGTTTCGTCGTCAAGGATGAGACCATGCCATTTGCCGTAGGCAGGGGAATTTTTCCTTAAATCTACAGCGACATCGAAAATTTTGCCCCTTATCACTTTTACGAGCTTGCCCTGGGGCAAACGGTGTTGGAAGTGAAGGCCTCGGAGCACACCTTTTGTTGATCGAGATATGTTATCTTGGACGAAATCGACATTAACTCCTGCTTTTCTGAAGGTTTCCTTATTGTAGAATTCAAGAAAGAACCCGCGCTGGTCTAAAAAAACCTGCGATTGGATGACGATAAGGTCTGGGATGGGTGTTTCTTTTATCTTAATTTTGGCCATAGATTTACCTCTTTAATTCCTTTATCAAGTTTTGCAAATATTGTCCGTAACCATTTATCATCGATTTGGAAAAATCTTGAAGTTGCTCCCTTGTTATGTATCCCATTCTCCAGGCTATCTCCTCAGGGCAGGAAACCATGAAACCCTGCCGTTTCTGGATGGTGGCTACAAACTCTGAAGCATCCAGAAGGCTGTCGTGGGTTCCAGTGTCAAGCCAGGCATAGCCGCGGCCGAAGAGCTCCACTTTGAGGGATCCTTCTTCAAGATAAAGGCGGTTCAGATCCGTGATCTCCAGTTCACCCCTCTTTGAGGGTTTGAGGCTTTTGGCCTTGTTCACCACTGTGCTGTCATAGAAGTATAGCCCCACAACGGCGAAATTGGACCGGGGTTTTTCGGGCTTTTCTTCCAGGGAAAGTACCTGACCCTTTTCGTCGAACTCGACCACACCGTAGCGGCAGGGATTGGTAACCGGGTAGCCGAATACAGTAGCCCCTTCTTTCCGGTTTACGGCCTTCTGAAGAAGGCCCGTCAGCCCCTGGCCGTAGAAAAGATTATCTCCAAGTATGAGGGCGCAGGGGTCGCCGCAGATAAAGCTCTCGCCTATCAGAAAAGCCTGTGCGAGCCCCTCGGGCTGGGGCTGGACGGCATAGTCAATTTGCAATCCCCACTGGCTGCCGTAGCCTAGAAGTCGCTGGAAGTTGGCCTGGTCTTCGGGCGTTGTGATGATGAGTATGTCCCTTATCCCCGCGAGCATAAGCACCGACAGGGGGTAGTAGATCATGGGCTTGTCGTACACTGGAAGAAGTTGCTTGCTTGTCCCCAGCGTTACTGGGTAAAGGCGCGAGCCTGAGCCCCCGGCAAGGATGATGCCTTTTTCCGTCATATCCTGTTGCCCCCCTTTGACGATCCGAGGCGCTCCATTCGGTACTTGCCTGAAAGAACGTTCTCTACCCAGTCCTGGTTTTCCAGGTACCATTCGACGGTCCTGCGGATACCGGAATTGAAAGTGTTTTTGGGTTTCCATCCCAGCTCACGGGATATTTTCGTTGAGTCTATGGCGTACCTGCGGTCGTGGCCGGGGCGGTCTTTTACGAAGGTGATCTGATCTTCGTAACTCATCCCGTCTTCCCGGGGATGCAGTTCGTCAAGGATACGGCAGAGGGTCCTGACTATCTCCATGTTGGTCTTTTCCGAGTTGCCACCTATGTTGTAGGTTTGTCCCGGTTTGCCTCTTTCAAGCACAAGCCTTAGTGCCTCGCAGTGATCCTCCACATAGAGCCAGTCCCTTATGTTCATTCCGTCGCCATAGACGGGAAGATCTTTACCCATGATGGCACTGTTGATAACAAGGGGTATAAGTTTTTCAGGAAACTGGAATGGGCCGTAATTGTTGGAGCAGTTTGTTACAAGAACCGGGAGCCCGTATGTGTGATTAAAGGCCCGGACCAGGTGGTCCGACGAGGCCTTTGAGGCCGAGTAGGGAGAACGGGGGCTGTAGGGTGTCTCCTCGTTGAAGAACCCTTCAGGCCCCAGGGAACCGAAGACTTCGTCGGTGGAAACATGGAGGAACCGGAAATGCTCCTTGTCTTCATCCGCCAGATTGCCGAAGTATTCCAGAGCCGCAGATAAAAGCCTGAAGGTACCCACAATGTTGGTCTGGATGAATTCTTCCGGAGAATCGATGGATCGATCCACGTGGCTTTCGGCAGCCAGGTGAAGGATCGCCGCAGGGTGGTGTTCCTCAAGAATTGACCTTACAAGTTCGGCATCGCAGATATCGCCGTGGATGAATGTGTAGTCAGTGTTGGTCTCCAGATCGGCAAGGGAAGACCTGTTACCAGCATAGGTCAACTTGTCCAGATTGATGACGCGGTTTCCTTCCTGCAGGCAGGATCTAACAAGATTGGAGCCTATGAACCCGCATCCACCGGTAATTAGGAGAGTTTTATTTTGAACAACCATAGGGGACCTCCAACAAAGTTAGGCGAAGGGCGAGGAGACAGGCGTCAGGCGTCAGGCTGCAGGGGGGAAACAAATGCATAAATACAAAACCTGTTCCTGCTCTTGCGATCTACAGAACACCCTTCACTTCTATCGATATAATCATTTACGAGTAATTTTATTGCTCAATGGAGAAAAATGCAAGAAGGAAGGGGAAGAAGGAAGGGGAAGAAGGAAGGGGAAGAAAAACCTCGTGAATCGTTAGTCGTGAATCGGGAATCGAATGGATCAAAGTCAGGATCTTGCACCGCAGAGGGCGCAGAGGACCGCAGAGAAAAGCAAACAGAGAAAGCCTTAGATCTTTTTTGTGGGTTTAAAAGCCAGGAACGAGTTACGAGTCACAAGTTACGGCCCTTTCCACCACAGAGTACGCAGACAAGGTCCCGCTGCTTCTGCGGGAGAAGGACAAAAACGTATTATGGGTAGAACCAAAGACTAAACCCAGGTCAATGTATGGTTTAAAAAGCT
>LDZU01006137.1_pt1 | contig 21827 bp, 23 predicted proteins | sample 615531 | NCBI WGS metagenome assembly LDZU01 (sample SAMN03408293, study PRJNA278302) | terrestrial metagenome | isolation source: oil reservoir sample SB2 | place: USA: Alaska, North Slope, Schrader Bluff formation | collected 2011-09 | reverse complement strand
TCTTTTCAAGGTTACTTCATAATCCTTAATATTTCCTTTTCTTTTTTTCAGTTCTTCTAAAAATACCTTTCTATCTTCAGGGATATAATATAAATCCTTCGCCAGATTTTTCCCTATAATCTCTTGGGGAGAGTTATAGCCCAGCAATTTGGCTCCGTGAGGATTTATCAGCAGAATATTCCCTTCTATATCTGCACGATAATAAGCCCCCGGCATATTATCAAAGAGGGTATGGTATTTTTCTTCTGACTCCCTCAAGATATCTAAATATTTTCTGCGTTCACCAATAATACGCTTAATTATAATAATTGCTGTACTACCGATTAAAATTATTAGAATAATTAGAAAAAGGGCTTCTCCCCTGTTTACTGTAGTTCTTGGAAAACCAAAAAAGTAATGGGGAATATCTAAGACCTCACTCAAGTAGACTATAATACTTAAAAATATAACCATACCAGCTACTACAAATACTTCTTTATTCTCTTTGATTCTTTCTATCCATATTTTTTGTTTTAAATTTTTATCATTTTTATTTCTCTGTTTAAATTCTGACTTCATTTGTATATACCCTTTTGTATCCTTTTAATCTTGGCTCTTTTACTATTTCAACTAAAAATTGTTGCTAAAATAGCGGCAACCACGATAGCTGGTAGTAAATTTCCTACTTTAATCTTTTTGACCTCCAATAATCCAAAGCCTAGGCCCAATATTAAAATTCCTCCCACAGCAGTCATTTCATTTATTACCTCTGGAGAGAGAAAATCTTTAATCAATTGAGCCAGTAAAGTAATTCCTCCTTGATACAAAAATACCGGAATTGTAGAAAACAACACCCCTATCCCCATGGCGGCAGTAAAGGCAATAGAAGTAACTCCATCCAACAATGATTTAGTATAGAGTATATCTGGATTACCACTTAACCCCTCTTTGAGTGCACCCATTATAGCCATAGAGCCAACACAATATAACAAGCTGGCAGTAATAAATCCCTCAACAAATCTTTCAGAAGCAGTGTTACCTTTAAATTTTGACCTTATCTTCTCTCCAAATCTTTCTAATCCTTCTTCAATCCCCATTAATTCTCCTATTATCCCACCAATCACCAAAGAAAAGATTATTAATAAGATATTGTTTGTTTTAAGAGCCATCTGCATACCAATTAATAAAGAAACCAACCCTAAAGCTTGCATAATAATCTTTCCGATTTTTTCAGGGAATTTACTCTTCAAAATAAATCCTACTGAACATCCCAAAAAAATAGCTATTACATTTACAATGGTCCCTTTCATTAATGAATCATCCTTTTAAATAATTTAATATTCTAATCATTTTTTTATTATTATACTCTAAAATTCAATAATCAATAGTATCTTTTAACGCACTCGGTGAATCGAGCAACTACCTCAACAGACGGACTTGTCCCTGTGAAACATGTGCTCGTGAAAACGAGTAAAGGGGAACGCCTGTCCTTCAGTCTAATATAGCTTATTGAGGGCATATAGCAATACACCTATACTTCTATAATTTTAATTCCTATTCTATCTTCCTTTTCTTTACTATATATTATATACTAAATACTAACGACTATTCACTAACGACTAGTTTAAAGGGGTGAACGATTATTTGAACGAATTAATTTTAGATAAAAAAAGAATTTTTAAAGGATTAATAATTTCCTTAGTTATTGGAATAATTACCTTTTTATTTATTACTTTTGTTACTACTAACCAGAATGTCTTGACAAGTTTATCTTATGTTAATAAAAAATACCTTTTTTTATCTTTTATTTTAATAGTATTTTCTGCTATAATAGCCGCCCTCAGAATAAAAACGATCGTAGAGGCAGTTAATGAAAAAATTACCTTTGTGGAAGCTTTAAAAGTGCACTATATCAGTAACTTTGCCGGTAGCATAACTCCTTTTTTCTCCGGGACTTTGCCCGCTCAAATGTATTTATTTAATAAAAATCTTAAATATAAAATACCCCTGGGCAAGGCGACAATGATAGCCACTGTTATTCCTTTACTTAAAACACTGGTCTTTTCAATCACTACTCCTATCGTTTTCTTCTTCTTTAGCAAAACAATTACCAGTTATGTTACTTTTTCTGCAATTCTTGTTATCCTGGTTACCTTATTCTCTCTTTTACTTATTTACCTATTCATTTTAGTGGTAAGACACCCAGAAAGGATGATAAAAATAATCTTTAGAATTAAACAATTTCCCTGTCTTTCTAACTTTTTCAAAAAAGAAAAAGTATCGAGTTTAACTGAGAAAATAATTTTCGAAATTAGAAAATTTCATAAAAGTTTTTATCTAATAAAAGAAAATTGGGTTAAATTATTATTAGCTACCCTATATACCATTATCTTCTGGGGCACCTTTTTCTTAATAGCCCCCTTACTTCTCTGGGGATTTAACTTAAAATTTAATTTCTCTCAAGTGTTAATAACACAAATTATATTTTATTTTATTTTACCTTTTATGCCTACCCCGGGTGGAAGTGGTACAGCAGAACTAGGCTTTGCAACTTTATTTTCGCTCTTTGTCCCTTATCATCTTTTGGGACTTTTTGTTGGGGCTTGGAGATTTATAGTCTTTTATTTTAATTTGTTCATCGGGGCAATCGTCCTTTTATTGGAAATTAAAAAGTTAAAAAATAAAAGAAATAAAAAATAAAAGAACTATATCTCTTCTTCTTCTTCTTTTGCTTTTCCCTTGGCTCTAATTTTACCTGATCCAAAGGATTTAAAAATTTGATCAATTCCCAAAGCAATTATCAGTATGGGCCAAAATCTCCAGATATTTTCTTATATCACAAAATCAAAAAAATATTTACCCAAAAATATACCTCCTATGGCAATTAGTATTATCCCAAAAAAAATTGATTTATTTTGCCATATTTCTTTAATTCCCCAGATAACTAAAATCAGTGGCCATAGGTTCCATACTCTTCCCCATATTTCCAAATCTGTAAAATTTTCTACTATAAATATTATACCAATTACTAATATTATTAATCCAAAAATCCAACTCCCTTTTCCCTCTTCACGAGCACTCATTGCTCCTCCTCCTTTTGGACTTTTCTCTTTAAAAGTCGAATCCTCTTTGCCTCCTGCCATATATATTCTAAATCGTAAAACTCTCTTTTTTCTTTAGAAAATATATGAACTACTACATCTCCATAATCCAATAAAATCCATCCTGTCTCCGGTCTGCCCTCACAATGTAATAATCTAATTTCACTCTCTTTCATTTTTTTCATTATAAAATTATTTATTGCTTTTAATTGAGGTTCTGAATCACCAGTAGTAATTACAAAATAGTCAGCAATTAAAGTTAATTTGCTTAGATTCAATATTACCGTGTCTTTTGCTTTTTTCTCTACTGCGGCAGCTGCAGCTATTTTAGCAATGTTTAAAGAATTTTTTTTCAAAAACACACCTCCTTCTTTATTAGTCGTTAGTCGATAGTGAATAGCCGTTAGCGTTTTATATTTTGTATATTGTAAATCATATCTCGTAAACAAGATAGGAGTCAAAAGCCAGAATTCAGTATAATGTTTCCCGTGGGCATGATGCATCGTGCCCCTACATTCCCATATTGTTTGCTTTTTGGGTAGTAATCATATATATAATACTATATTCTGACTCCTAGCTCCTGAATTCTGGATTCTTAATTAGTTTTAAGAAAAATTTTGAGTTTTAAATTATGTTTTTAACCTATCTGCTTTTGCGGGCACAAGTATGGACAGGCAAGACGCCTGTCCTACTAACATCTATTCACTAACGACTATTCTGTCATATCCTTCCCTAATATTATAACTAAATCTAAGTCAGCATCGGCTTGATAATCTTTAACCATTTCAAAATCTTTAAATAATCGTTTAAATTCATTATCTAAATTTATCTTTTTTGAGCAAACTACAATTTTAGTTTTTTCATAATTAAAATTATCTGCATTACCAATATTCACAATTTCAAACCCCTGCAATTCTAATTCTTTAGCCACTCTATGAGCAATACCTGATAGACCACTTCCATTTAAAACCTCTACTTTTATGCCACTATTTTGACTGTAAAGCAGTGAGTTAATTCTTTGTCGTACTTCTTCCACATTTGGTTCTAAATAACTGATTCCCTCAATGTAAATTGGGGTACCCTGAATAGTTTCAAATTTAAACTTTTCCTGGCTTACACCACTAAACAAATTGGCTAAAGTGACTGCATCTTGCAATTCTATATTAGTATTAATACAATCTTTTACTTCTTCTAATAGTTGGGGAATTTTTAGTACAGAATTATATTTCATTATCTTATTAACCAGAGCAATGGCTAATTTTTGCTGCCTTTTTATCCTGCCTAGATCACCTAATTTATCCTGCCTGAATCTAATATATTCTAATGCTTTTTCACCATCCAATATTTGCTTCCCAGGATGAAGGTCAATTTTTACCCCTCCTGCTTTATCCACATAATACATTTCTTTTTCTACATCAACTTCTACTCCACCTAAAGCATCAATTATACTAACAAAGCCTTCAAAATCAGCTACAACATAAAAATGGAGAGGGATATCTAAAAATGATCTGACTGTTTTACTTATTAAATCTATTCCCCCAAAGGCATAGGCATGGTTTATTTTATCCATTCCTCTCCCGGGGATTTCCACTCGGGTATCTCGAGGTATAGATAAAATAAGAGCATCCTTAGCCTTAGGGGAGATACTTAAAAGCACTATGGTATCGGCACGTCCATGATTTTCAACTTCATCGCAACCCACAATTAGTATATTTATTCGATTAAAGGATAATATATCTGAACTAAACGGAAATATTCCTAAATATTTAAAGAAAATAATTAAAATGGCTAATAGAAAAATAGAAAATACAATTAAGAAAAATTTTTTATCTTTTTTCTTTCTTAGATATTTTCTACTATTTCTTTTTATCTTCTTTTCTAAATTATTTTCATACATCAAGCAAAAACCACCTTGCTTAAGATATCATTGCGGGCTTCAATTGTAACAGGGTGGATTAGAGAACCTTTACTAATTAAATATAATAATCCACTATCCAAAACCTTTAATACCGCTTTATCTAAACTAAACTCTGCTATTTTCCTTGTTTCTTCAACTCCATCATTATTTCTCAAAGGTTCAATTTTATCGCTTAGATAAATTATCTTATCTAACAGGGACATCTGGGATGTTCCAGTACTGTGTGATCTTATTGCCTTTAAAATAGCTGGATCTTGAATATTAAATTCTTTTTCCGCCATTGCTGCACCTACTAAAGGATGTAATAATTTAGGAATTTTCCGAATAATTTCATCAGTTTTTATATTATATTTTACTATCATCTTCTCTAAGGTGCTATAATCTAAATCTTTAGCACAATCATGCAATAGCCCGGCTACTTCTGCTTTATTTACATCATGATAATTATACTTTAAAGCTAACTTTCGAGCTACTTGAGAAGCATTAATCGAATGGTCAAATCTCTCTTTGCTCATCATTTCCCTTAATCTTATCTTTATCAATTCAATATCCATTCTCATCTCCAAAAAAACCAAAATATTATCTTTGATATAATCTATTTTTGTATATGTATTCTTCCACTTTATAAGGAACTAGGTATTTAATACTTTTGCCCTCTCTTACCCTTCTTCTAATATCTGTAGAAGATATAGACAAGGGGGGAATCTCCATAATTTTAATTATTTTTTTAAATCTTTGGTCTAACCTGTTTAAATCATATCCAGGGCGAGTAGCAGCAACAAATTGACAAAGTTTAATTAATTCTTCACTCTTATACCAGGAATCTATCTCCAAGAAAGCATCAGCACCAGTTATAAAAAATATTTCTATTCCATGATTATATTTTTTAAAAAATTCTTTTACTGTATCGATAGAGTAAGAAGGACCTGGTCGATTAAGTTCAATTTTAGATACTTCAAAAAAAGGATTATTGCTGATAGCCAGTACAGTCATTAAATATCGGTGTTCTGGATCAGAAATACTATTTTCTCTTTTATGAACCGGTTCCCGACATGGAACAAATATTACTTTATCTAACTTAAATTCAATCCTTGCTTCTTCAGCGGTAAATAAATGTCCATAATGTATGGGGTCAAATACTCCACCCATTATTCCTAAATGTTTGATATTTTCTTTTCCTTTTAAAATTGCTGTTCCTCCTCTTTCTCTTTCTCACCCTGTACTTCTCCATTAATTACCACAAAAGTAATATTTTTTTCTGTATAAATCCAATTCTCTATCTTATCCCCTTCTGTAAACCTAACATCTATTCGAGAAGGATATCCAAAACCAAAATATCCTTTTTTATCCAAAGCTTGTTGATAAGGGAGTGCTCTTGCCTTTTCTAATCTTAGCCATAATTGTTCTTCTTTGTCCACCCATTTTAAAGAATTATATATTTTACTTAATTGTATATAGGAACGCCAGTATGCTGAGGGATGGTTGAAAGACACGGAATTGGTAGCTTCTTCTATGCCAATAGCTTTTTCATAATTTTCTATAGCTAATGAACGAAACTGAGAGGTACTCTTATCTCCTAAAACCCAATAAATTTCTCCCAGCCAAAAATAAGCTTCTAATAAATTTGGCTCTAAACTTATTGCTTTCTTAAAATAAGGAGTAGCACTAAGCAAAAGATCTACAGATGGCGCATCTTGCTTTATAAGATATTCCTCTGGATTTCCAATTATTTTAATTCCTTCGTTTAAGTAATCACTTGCTTTATCTGATTTAACTCGAGAAGTGCTTTGAAAACTGCCTATTAAGTAGCTAAAAGCATAAGGATTTTTGGGATTAATTTTTAAAACCTTTTTCCATTGTTCTACTGCGCGACTATAATCTCCGGTTTGTTTATATACTTTCCCTAACCAGTAATGAGCATCTTCAAAATTAGGATCTAATTCAACAGCATTTTTATAGTTCTGTTCTGCCTTCTCGTAGTTTCCCTGAGTAAAATATATATATCCATTCTTATAATAAGTTTGGGCGTCCTGAGTATAGATTGTTTCACAACCCAAAATTAACATTATCAAAAAAATTAACAGATTTAGAACAGTTTTGCGATAAAATTTTTCCATTATACTTACACCTTCTTCCCTACTTTCTTTTATATTATGATTCTTTCAATTTCTCCACATAATTCATTCTCAAATTTGCCAATAAACTTTCTATTCTATTAAAATCTTCTTTGTTTAGAGCATCTTTTATTTGATCAAATAAAAAGGCGATAGTATCGATGGCAATTTTGGCTTTCTTCAAATCCTTATTCAGCTTTTTTGTCTCTGGATTCATTATAAGCCCCAGATATTCCCAGGCCTTTCCACTTAACATACTTATAAACCAGACGAAAAGAGTAGTCAAATCAAGTTCTTTAAGAAGAGGTTCTTCTTGTTTTTCTTCCTCTTTAGCTTTTTCTTTTGCCTCTTCTTTTTCCTCTTCCTTAATATCTTTTCTTATTCTTTCATCTTTTATTGTTTTATTGTTTTTCATTTCGTCTTTTTTCTTTTCCACGATTATTAATCTCCTCCTTCTACAGTAAATAAATGGGTAATGTTACTTATATCAAGAATTAAAAGCTTAAAACTCTTTTTATATATCGTATTGTGTATATAATTTAGATGTTTAATAAATTAATATCAAACCATTTAACTAGCAAATTAAAATAAACAGTAAACCAAATAACTAATATCCTATGCCTTAAATGTTATACGCTATCCGCTATCTAATATTCCAGCTTCTGAATTCCTACTCATAATTTTCATATTCTTTGCACGAGATACGATTCACGAGAGACGAGATACGTCTTTACTCTGAGTAATTATTTATACTGACCACGCAATAAGAAACGATACCCTCTTTTCTTCCCACAAAGCCCATCTTTTCACTGGTAGTAGCTTTAATATTTATCTTTTCAACAGACAGGTTTAAAACTTTCGAAATATTTTTTCTCATCTGCAAAATATAAGGTGAAAGCCGAGGTTCCTCCAGTATTATAGAAATATCAATATTGTTTATCAGTAATCTTTTTGTTTTTAAAAGTTCATCCGTTTTTTTCAATAATTTTAAACTGGAAATATTTTTATACTGTTCGTCATCATCCGGAAAATGCTGGCCAATATCTCCTTCTCCAGCTGCTCCCAACAAAGCATCTATCAGGGAGTGAATTATAACATCAGCATCTGAATGACCACTTAATCCCTTTGAATAAGGAATAATTTCGCCTCCCAAAATTAATTTCCTTCCCATAATAAAAGGGTGCACATCATATCCAAAACCTACTCGCATAACTATTCCCTCTGAATACTGAATTCTGGCTTCTGACCCCTATCTTGTTTACGAAATATGATTCACAAGATACAAGATACGAAATGTTAACGACTATTCACTATACACTAACGACTAGAAAGTGTGAACTAACCAGATTAATTTATATTCTTGTTTTAATCTTTCATAAACCTTTAAAGCTTCTTCTTTATTCTGCATAATTCCAAACACCGTAGGTCCACTACCAGACATAAGAGCACCTAATGCCCCTACATTTAGTAATCTATCCTTAATCCTTCCAACCTCAGGATATTTTTTTATAATTAACTCTTCGAAAGAGTTAAATAAATTTTTCGCAATCTCTCCGGGGATTCCCCTTTTTAAAGCGATTAACATAGCCTCCATATTATTTCTTCCATTTTTAGTCTTCCTTAAATTGATATTATTGTAAGCCCATTGAGTAGATATCTCAAAACCAGGATTTATTACAATAATCCATAAAGGAGGAGTAATAGGAGGAAGATGCAATATCTTTTCCCCTCTATGAAGAGCTAGAGCTGTTCCATTTCGTAAGCAAAAAGGAACATCCATTCCTAATTCTTCCCCCATTTCCCGCAAATCTTCGTTGCTGAGATTTAAATTAAATATTTTATTTATTCCTGTCAAAATCGCAGCAGAATTCGCTGAACCTCCTGCCATTCCACCAGCAATAGGGATATTTTTATCAATTTTTATTTTAACTCCTCTTTCTATTTTATACTTCTTGAGGATCTTCTCTGCTGACCGATATGCTAAACTTTTATTATTAACTGGAACTTGAGGATTATTGCATTCTATTCCAATCCTATCTTCTTTTTCAGTAATTGTTATCTTATCGGCCAGATTAACTGATTGCATTATAGTCTCAATTTCATGATATCCATCCTCACGCCTGTTTAATATATTTAAGATTAAATTTATTTTAGAATAACTGTTTATTACAATTGCATTCATATTTTTAATCCAATTAAAGGGAATTTTTTTCTTTTAAGTCTCTTTTATTTTTATCTCAACCTAATCCTTCTTATTAAAACAAAAATTTCCTTTTTAAAAAGTTTTCAGCAATAATTATATCAAAAGGAGTAGTAATTTTAATATTTTCTTCCGAACCAATTATCATTTTTACTTTGTGACCATATCTTTCTACTATCGCCGCATCATCAGTAGCCCAAAATTTATCTTGATAAGCTTTTTTATAGGCAGACAATATTATATCATATTTAAAAGATTGAGGAGTCTGGGCTCTCCAAATTTGTTCTCGATCAAGAGTTCCATTTATAAACATATATTTTTGGCTTTTTTTAATAGTATCCTTAATTGGAATTGCTAATATAGCTGCACCATATTTTTGCGCTGTTTTGATTGAATCCTGAATAAGTGTTTTCTCTATAAGAGGTCGAGCACCATCATGAATTACAACAATATCTGTATCAGCATCCAGAGCTTTAAGACCATTATAAACCGAATCCTGTCTTGTTTTACCACCCTCAATTAATCCCTGGACTTTGGTAAAATTATATCTTAAAATTATATTTTTTAAATATAAATCTTTCTCTTTACGATTAACTATAAGATAGATTTTCTCAATAAGCTTACATTGTTCAAACTTTTCCAAGGTATAGGCTATTATCGGTTTGCCAAAAATAGGGATAAATGGCTTACTTATTTTAGCATTCATTCTTTTGCCCAACCCAGCAGCCGCGATTAAAGCTACAACTTTCATATTCTTTCATCCAATTTATTATTTAGTCATTAGTAAATAGTCGTTAATATATAGTATAGCACAGCGCAAACGCAAGATACATTAACGGCTCTTTACTATTATTCGCTAGTGACTAAATTATTTTTCAACAGTAAAAGGAATCTCCCGGTATCCTTCTATAACCATATCGGTTTCGATCTTGGAAATTAATAAATCCTCTAATTCTGCTTTCTTCTTTGAGTCATTCTCACCGATTACTTCCTGAATTTTTTCTTCGGAAATTAATTTATCAGAATAAATTATTACTTCTCCTATAATTTGATTTCCCCTCGGTCTATCAGTAATATCTTCAAAAATTTCGTCTAAACTTTTATAAATCTTTTTATTATTAGCACTAATTTGCTTTTCTTGTTGATTGCCTGAATCTCCTCCACCACTTACTAATAATAAAGCCTCCCCCAAAGGTATATCAGAAGGTAGCTTAATAGTCAAAGTCTTCTCAATTAAATCCTGTCGAAAAGGTCTAATTCTAACTCGTGCGTTTAGATAATCTCCTGGCTTGAGAGATGATTCTTCTAATATCACCTCTTCTATCCTACCAATTTTCTTTTCATCTTCTATTTTAATATCAATATTTATCTGGCTCAGATTCACTGCTTCAAAATAATTATTATTAATCAAATCTATGATTTCGGGTATTTCAGAAATGACTTGAACAGCTATATCATTTGAACTGTAAAACATATTCTTCCTGTTAAGATATTGCCCCTCTTTGATGCCCTTCAATTCTATTGCTACCTCCCCAGTACCTTCACCGATTCTATTTAAGGCATTATCTATTGCTTGGACCGTTATAGCTGATACCAAGGGTTCTAATAAATCACGATCATCTATCAATTGAACCTCCATTTGAAAAGATGATTTTAAATTCAAATTATCTACATTTATCATAAGGGGAATTATTCGTGGAAATGAATTAATTTCCCCCAATATCCCAGCTTCTCTATCCTGGGTTACTTTTCCGACCAAATTCAAAGGGGTACCTATCTTAAAAGGCATAATTATATTAGGTAAACTATGATAAATATATACTAAAGAAAGAAGAAAGGAAACCTCTCCTTTCTTTAAAAAAGGGTGCCCCAGGGCCAATATTTTATTTCCCTCTCGATAAGTCACTGTTCCAATAGAAGTAATATTGACATCACCTCGGCTCAGCTGTATTCCTATTGCTGAACCAGCTTCAACTCTTTGGGAAGGAACCTCCCCTACTTCCTGAAGATCTATCTTCTTTAAACCATAAGGCCCTTGAATAGGTTTTAAGTTATACTTTTTTAATGAATTACTTAGGAGGTTAAAAGACCTATCTTTAAGGCCACTTACCATAACTGAGGAACTTGCTGGATATATCGACTTGCTAAATTGATATTCTCGAAATAAAGACTGTTCACCTTTAGCTTGAAAATCAAATATTTTTAACATTTCTTGAATTGGAGTTAAAAGGCATAGGTTATGTTCACTCATTTCCCAAGCATAAGAAACAGCTCCAACTAATCTGCCATCTATATAGACCGGACTACCACTCATCCCTTCAGATATCCCACCACCTGCCTCAATATTCTCTCCGCTTAAATATGCCAGAATAAAATTATCAATTCCTTCTTCCCCTTTGATTATATCTATAATATCAACCTGAAAATTCTCTATTTTTGTTCCATGAAAAACTGTCCTACCTATCCCCTTCATACCTGGTTTTATTTCTGAAATGGGCATAAACAAATCATTTGAAAAGGTTGTGTTCACACTCAGGCTAAATAAAGTTAAAAAAATAAAAATAAATTTTATAAACAATATAATATTTAACTTTATCTTCATTTTTACCTTCTTTAATAAATGGTTATTTCCTAAAAAGCCAAAATATTTTCAACAGATTATATATAGGATACCACGCAGATAATTTCATAGTAAATTATAATTTTAGTCATAATTATAAGTTGTAGGGGCACAATGAATTGTGCCCTCTTAATATTATTACCTAATTTCTCCTGTGGGCACGATGCATCATGCCCCTACCTTACTACTGTGTCTACTTTTTTGGGTCACAATCATAAATATATTAATTTAGTTAGTTGCTTGGTATTTTAGTATATAACGAAAAATGAAAGCTCAAAACTAAATTCCTGTCTCGTATCTCGCAAAGAAATTTGTATTTTTCTTGCACTTATCACCCTCGCCTATACGCTATAAGATAGTAATACTAACGACTATATACTATATTAACTGGCCAACCGGGTAACTGGTAAACTTATTAACTAAATACTAACTAACAGCTATTCACTATCGACTCTTTATTTATATGTCCTTACTAACCCGCTCTTTAGTATATGTATGTTGTCTAAAACTTTTCCTGCTCCTACTGCTACAGATGAAATTGGGTCTTCTGCTAAATAAGTAGGTATCCCGGTTACCTCAGTTAACAATCGATCAAAATTTCTTAATAGAGCCCCTCCTCCTGTAATGATAATCCCTTTATCAACAATATCAGCTGCCAATTCGGGAGGAGTTTTTTCCAAAACTGCTGTAACCCCCTCTATTATCATTTTCAACGAAGGAGAAATAGCCTTTAATACTTCATTAGAACCGACAGAAATACTTTTAGGTAAACCAGATATCAAATCTCTTCCTCTGATTTCGGTGAATAATTCTTCTTCTAATTCCACTGCTGTACCAATTTCAATTTTTAGAGTTTCCGCAGTCTTTTCACCAATCATTAAATTATATTTATTTTTAATATATTTAATAATTTCTTCATCAAAATCATTACTAGCCACTCTCAATGATTCACTAACTACAATCCCACCAAGAGAAATAACAGCTATATCTGCTGTCCCTCCTCCAATATCAATAATCATATTACCATAAGGTTCACTTATATCCAAACCTACTCCAATAGCCGCAGCCATTGGTTCCTCGATTAAATAGGCTTTTCTTGCCCCAGCTTGCATAGCAGCTTCTAATGCCGCTCTTTTCTCTACTTCGGTTCCTCCAGAAGGTACACAGATTACCACCTGTGGTCGAAATACCTTACTATTACCACATACTTTCCTTATGAAATAACTTAACATCTTTTCTGTTATTTCATAATCAGCAATTACTCCGCTCTTCATAGGTTGAATAGCAACTATATTCCCAGGTGTTTTACCGATCATGCTCTTCGCCTCTTCACCCACTGCCATTACCTTTCCACTATCTTGGAAAATAGATACTACTGAAGGTTCCTGAAGCACAATTCCTTTTCCCTTCATATAAATTATGACACTTACAGTCCCTAAATCTATACCCAGGCTTCTATCCATCCCTAGCATATTATTTTTCTCCTCCCTTTTTTAGTTGTTATTGAATAGTCGTTAGACGTTAGTTAAAATCCTTTTTAAAACTTATTAGTTATTTAATTTACAGTTACACAATTTTTTGCTTTTATTTAATATAAACTAAATATTATTCACTAAATACTAACGACTATATTATTCTTTAACTCGGCAAATATTCGCTCCTAAAGAAGTTAGCTTACCTTCTAAATCTATATATCCTCTATCTAAATGATAGATTCTGCTCAATTCAGTAGTTCCTTCTGCTACTAAACCAGCTAACACCAGTGCCGCTCCTCCTCTTAAATCCGAGGCCATTACTGGAGCAGCACTCAATTTTTTTACACCTTTAACAATAGCACTGTGCCCTTCAACTTTAATATCTGCTCCCATTCTTATCATATCACCGGTGTGAGCAAACCTATTCTCAAATACAGTTTCAGTAATAACACTGGTTCCCCTTGCTACACAAGCCAAAGCCATAAACTGAGGCTGCATATCCGTGGGAAATCCAGGGAAGGGTAAAGTTTTAATATCCACAGCATTAACCCTATTTGGTCCTATTACCCTGATTGAATTCTTATTTAATTTGATTTTTACTCCAGCTTCTTCTAATTTTACTATTACGGGCTTTAGTAATAAAGGGTCAATTTTTTTTATTAAGACATCTCCTCTTGTTATAGCTGCTGCTATCATATAGGTGCCTGCTTCTATTCGGTCAGAAATTATATCGTAATCAACTCCATTTAATTTTTTTACCCCTTTTATAGTAATCAAGTCGGTTCCTAAACCCTCTATTTTCGCTCCCATCTTTATTAAACAATTTCCCAATTCTACTACTTCAGGGTCCTTAGCAGCATTTTCTATTTTGGTAATCCCTTCAGCCAGGGAGGCAGCCATCATTATATTCTCAGTTGCACCCAGACTAGGGAAATCCAAATATATATCATCACCCTTCAATTTATTAACCTCTGCTTCGATATAACCTTTTTCCACCTCAACCTTAGCACCCAAAGCTTCGAAACCTTTTATATGAAAATCAACTGGACGAGCACCGATAGAACAGCCACCCGGTAAAGATATTTTCGCTTTCTTTAAACGAGCCAAAAGTGGCCCCATAACTAAAAAAGAAGCCCTCATCTTCTTTACCAGGTCATAAGGTGCTTCATAATTATTGAAATTATCAGAATCAATATAAAGCGTGTTATTATCTCCCTTCCACTCCACCTTAACGCCCAGTGTCCTTATTACCTCAGCCATAGTATCAACATCAGTAAGACGAGGAACATTTCTCAAAATGCATACTTCTTTAGTTAATAAAGTAGCAGCCATAATAGATAAGGCAGAATTTTTTGCACCAGCTATTTCAATACTGCCCTCTAACCTTTTTCCTCCAGTAATAATAAATTTCTCTGAATCCAATTTTCTCCTCCTTTATTTAGTCGTTTAAGATCCTGACTTCTATTCGATAATATTGTAACTTTCTTTGCTTGCACTATACACCTGCGCCTATACGCTCTACGCTATCTAATATTCTAACTTCTTTTCTTTTTTCTTCTTTACTATTCACTAACGGCTAACGACTAATTCGATATTTTCTTCAAAGGGTTTCTTAATAATCCCCTTTTCAGTAATAATAGCCTCTACATAACGATTAGGAGTAAGGTCAAAAGCAGGATTAAAAACCTTTACCCCCATAGGGGCTATCTGTTTTCCCAAAATTTTAGTAACCTCCTGAGGATCTCTTTCTTCAATAGGAATTTCTTCCCCTGATTCTAAAGAGGTATCTATAGTTGATAAAGGAGCAGCTACAAAAAAGGGGACAGAATTTTCTTTGGCTAATACTGACAAAGAATAAGTGCCAATCTTATTGACCACATCACCATTAAGGGCAATGCGGTCCGCTCCTACTATAACCAAATTCACTTTATTTTTTAACATTAAAAAACCAGCCATATTATCTGTAATTAATGTAAAAGGTATTCTCTCCTGCATCAATTCCCAAGCTGTAAGTCTAGCTCCTTGTAAAACAGGCCTGGTTTCATCGACATAGACGTGTATTTTCTTCCCCTCTGCAAAAGCAGTTCGAATTATTCCCAAGGCTGTGCCATAATCTGCAGTGGCTAAAGCTCCAGCATTACAATGAGTTAAAATATTATCTCCGTCTTTTATAAGCGTAGAGCCATATCTTCCGATGGTCTTATTTATTTCAACATCTTCCTGCTCGATGTTTCTTGCTTCCTGTAAAACTAAATCTTTTAATCTTAAAAGACTTATATCTCTTTTAGTTTTTACTAATTTCATTATCCTATCCATAGCCCAAAATAAATTGACTGCAGTAGGACGAGAACAAGCTAAATAATCTCTTGCTTTTTCCATATCCTTAATAAATTTTTCATAACTTTTTGCTTTTGAAGAATTAGCTGCCAGAGCCATACCATAGGCAGCAGCTACTCCAATAGCTGGGGCACCTCTAATCTTCATTTTTCTGATCGCCTTAGCTATTTCTTGATAATTAGAACAATTAATTACTTCAAATTTTAAGGGAAGTTTTCGTTGGTCAATTAAAAAAACCTTCCCTTCTTTCCATTCTATAGTTCTCATCTTTTATCCTCTTCTTCTATAGTATATAGTCATTAGTTAGTATTTAGTATTTAGTTAGCCAGTTACCCGGTTTACCTGTCTACCAGTCACTCAGTCCTCAAGTCTACCGGTCAATACGGCAGGTAATACGCAATTGCTTCCTTTATTTAAACTCGTAACTTGCAACTATCAACCTATTACACATTACTCATCACTTATTACTATATCCTATCCGCTATTCAACATTCTGAATACTGGACTCTGACTACTGACTTCTATTTTTTCAAGCGATACTCAATACGCGATACCCGATACTATCTTAAATAAAACCAATTATTCCCAAGCTAGCTAAAGTAACCAGTATTCCTGCTATCAAAATTCCGCCTACTATAGTAGGAAAAGCATACCAAAATCTTATTCCAAAGACAAATGCTGCAACTGAACCAGTCCAAGCTCCAGTCATCGGTAGTGGAGTTGCCACGAAGAATAATAAAAATATAGCACCATACTTCTCATATTTTTTTTCATGCCGGCGGGTCCTTTTAAATAGCCATTGAAAAAATTTATTAAATAAAGACCATTGACATAAATACTCCGAAAAAGGTTTTAAATATAATAATAAAAAAATTGCCGGTGCTATATTCCCCAACACTGCAAAGCTATAAGCTTGAAACACGGGCATTTTATAAATTGCTAAAGCTAAAGGAATTGCCCCTCTTAATTCAGTAAGGGGTAAAGCGGACAGAAAAGCTATCCTTAAACCATTACTAATCAATTTTCTCGATCACTTTTTTTACTAATTTAGTCATAATGGGCTCTGCCTTAGACGCAGCTTCTAAAATTTCTTCTACACTAGTTTTAACTATTACACCATCTATAGCTAAATCGGTGATACATGAAATCCCCAAGACTTTCATCCCCATATGATTTGCAACTATGACTTCTGGGACCGTAGACATGCCAACTGCATCTGCCCCAATTTTTATTAAAAATCTATACTCTGCAGGTGTTTCCAAGGTGGGACCGGTTAAACCTACATATATCCCCTGATGCAATTTAATTTTTTCCTTTACTGCTACTTTCAGGGCTAATTCAATAAGTTGTCGATTGTATGCCTCAGACATATCTGGAAATCTTGGTCCTAATTCTTCATCATTGGGACCAATTAAGGGATTATTACCGAATAAGTTTATATGATCAGTAATAAGCATTAAATCCCCTCTTTTAAAGAAGCGGTTCATCCCCCCTGCCGCATTCGAAATAATAATTGTATCTGCCCCCAACTTTTTCATAACCCTCACCGGAAAAGTTACTTCTTGCAAACTATAACCTTCGTAATAATGAAACCTACCTTGCATGGCGACTACTTCTTTATTTCCTAATTTTCCTAAAACCAAGTTTCCACTATGACTCTTTACTGTAGAAACAGGAAAATTAGGTATATCACTATAAGGGATAATTTCTTTTTCCTCAATATCTTCGGCTAATCTTCCCAATCCAGTTCCTAAAATAATAGCAATCTTTGGTCTAATCTTAGTTTTTTGATCAATGTATTCAACACTTTCTGCAATTTTTGCTTTTAAATCTACCATTTTTACTAATCCTCCCTCTTTCGGATTTAATTAATCAGCCGTTAGTGAATAGTTGACAACTAACGACTAACGACTAATTTATGTTCGCGGAAAAGCTCTATAATATTCCTCTTTAATCCACTTTCTGCTTACATGAGTATAAATCTGAGTAGTAGAAATATCTGAATGACCCAACATTTCCTGAACCGATCTTAAATCAGCCCCATTTTCTAATAGATGAGTAGCTAAAGTATGTCTTAAGGTATGGGGAGTAATTCTTTTATTCAGTCCTGCTTTACTTACATACTGCTTTATCAAATAAAAAATCCCCTGTCGCGAAAGCTTTTTTCCTCTATTATTTAGAAATAAAGTTGTCTCTCTGGGGTCTTTAACTAATTTTCCTCTAACTTTTCTAAGATATAAAATTAAAGATTGATTGGCTTTGTTACCAAAAGGGATTATTCGCTCTTTAGAGCCTTTCCCTAAACACTTTAACATCTGATTTTCTACATTTATATCATCAACCTTCAAGTTTATCAATTCTGATACCCTCATTCCAGTAGCATAAAGTAATTCCAGAATTGCCTTATCCCTTTGTCCTAAATCACCCTGAAAATTGTTATCAGCTAACAAAATATTTATCTCTCTTAGGCTTAAAACTTGTGGAAGTTTTTTACTTACTCGAGGAAATTCAATTAAACTGCTAATATCTTCCTTAATAAAACCTTCCGCTAACATAAAACGATAAAATATTTTTATAGCAACTAAATTTCTGGAAATCGAATTAATTCCTAATCCTTCTCTTTTTAGATAAATAAAATAATTATTAATTAATTCTTTGTTAGTGAGGTTAAAAGAGCGTATCTTATTTTCTTTTAAGAAATGAATATATTTTATTAGATCATATCTATAAGCAATTATGGTATTTTTTGCCAGCCCTCTTTCCACATACAGATAATCCAAAAAATCCTCTAAAATTTCTTCTAATTTTTTTTTATTCATTTTATCAACAAATTTATGTAAACAAAGGTGCCAGGCACCTTTGTTTACATTTAATACTCTATAACTAAATTTGAAGGGACAATTTGGATCCAGATATTCCCTGGAGCACAAGCTATCCTATTTCCTTCTTTATCTAAAAATACTGTTCTTGTCTTTAAATCTTGTTTCTTCCATATAATCTCTTGAGAGCCACCTTTAAAAAATATTAAACCTCTTCCTTCACCTACAAAATCCATTGCCAATCGTCCTTCTTCGTCAATAACTTTAGTATTCACAAATTGAATAACAATATTATCAACCAATAATTGTTCTTTAGTCTTAGCATCTATATGAGGCTCATTATTTAAAAATCTTAGATATTTCATTGATTCTGGTTGATAATTATAACTAATTATATAATGTTGATTATAAGGAATCACTATAGAATCAGTAGGTTTACCAGTTAACTTCTCATTATTATCAGTTTCAAATTGGTAATCCTCTTTCTTTATCATTTCGATATAACCTAATTTATTGGCTTCTTTGCGTAATTCAATAGTTGAGGTATATAAATTATGGGGTGGCTTTCGGTCTTTAGACCGCCAAAAAGGTTGAAAATCTACAAATTCATTTATATCATCAATTTTTTCTGCTTTTATAAAATTATAAGCCTCCTCACTCCCTCCCGCATGGACATAAATAGACTGGTGCTCCATAGACTTACTAATAAAATAAGGTCGGGCACTCCTTACTGGTCCAACTACTTCTGCATCCTTATCATAATAAACAGCTAAAAACCTAGTTATTCCACCTTCAGCTAAAATTTCATAAACAATATTAGCTTTATCTAAACCTGTTTGAGGTCGAGCTCCTTCTGAATTTTCCACCATAATAGAAAGTGGTCTACTCCCAAATGGTGATTCTTTCTCCTTGGTCTCAGGTAGGGTAGTAATTTCTCCAGGATTAATCACTGTGCCATAGGTAGCTTCAATATTTTCTTTTCCTTTTTCTCCTAAATCAACCTTAATCTGTGATTCTCCCGGTTCTAAGATCTCCCCTTTTACCTCTTTTCTGCTGGCTATAGCCTGCCTGAAATATTCAGTAGAAATACGTATATCCTCACCTAAAGATTCACTAGTTTGCGGAGGAGGCGCCACTAATTGAGGTTTAGATTCAATTTGAGGAGTTTTAACTTCTACCTTAGGTATACCTTCAGTCAATTCTTCTTTCTTTACTACTTTAGTCTCAGTTATTTCTTCCTTTAATTTAGGTGGTTCAGGTAAAACTGGTTTGACCTTTGGTTGAACTTCTAATTGAGCAACAGGTCTTTTTTCAACAATTTCTGGTTTCTTAGTTTCTGGTTGTTTGGGGGCAGGGAGTTCTATCAGACTAACCAGGGTCAGTTCTTCTTCAGGTAAAGGTTTTTTAAAATCAAAGGCAATCATACTCCCAAAAGCATACAATAATATGATATTAAGTACAATTGAAATTATGAACGACCTTCCTAAAAAACTTTTTTTGGTCTGCTTTAGACGTTTTGCTCGATAACTATATTTGGGTATCAATTATTCGCACCTCAGCTAATAATAATATATATAAATTTACCTATTTACCAATTCTCCAATTCTCCAATTAAATTAGTCGCTAGTGAATAGTGAATAGTTGTTAGCATTAGTTAGTTGGGTTACTTGGTTAATTGTTTAGTTAGTTTTAAAAACTAAATTACCAACTAACTAAAAGATTTAAGCGAAAAACGAAAAACCATAATTCAAAACTCAAAACTTTTCTTAAAACTAATTAAGAATCCAGAATTCAGGAGCAAGGAGTCAGAATAATATAGTATTATACATATTTAAGATTATTCTGAATACTGAATTCTGACTTCTGACTCCTATCTTGTTTACAAGATACAATTTACGAAATACAAGATACGGACTTATTTACTACTTTCCGTGCTCGGTTTGGTGGCAATGGCAATCTTGTCTGCCCCTCCCTTTTTAATCAAATCCATCACTCTAACCACCTTACCGTGAAGCACATTTTGATCAGCTTCTAATACCACTAGTCCCTCTGGATCTTTTTTCAACTCTGTGGCTACATTTTCAGTAATCTTTAAAGGATCTATCAATCTTCCGTTAAAATAAATCGTATTATTCTCGGCAATAGTTACAGTAATATTTTTTGATGGTTCAGCAGCCGCAAAATCACCAGTGGGTAAATTAACCTTTATCCTACTTTCCAGATTTAAAAATGTAGTAGTCAACATAAAAAATATCAATAATAGAAAAACTACATCTATTAATGGAGTTAGATCAAAACTAGCACTTTTTTTATTGGGATGAGGAAACTTCATAGGCTATATCACCTTCCCGATTAAAATCTTTACTAGTGGACTCCTTCATATCATGGCTAGTTAAAAGATCGAGTAGATCTACACAACTTATTTCCATTTCTCTTATCAATTTATCTACTCGGTTAGATAAATAATTATAAATTACGATTGTGGGTATAGCTACTGATAATCCAAAGGCAGTGGTTAATAATGCCTCTGAAATCCCCCCAGCAAGAACCTCAGGTTTTCCTACTCCCATAATCGCAATTACATTAAATGCCTTGATCATACCGAATACTGTTCCTAAAAGCCCTAATAAAGGGGTAATATTTCCAATAGTAGAAAGAGTAGAAAGGTGTTTTTCCAATAGAGGAATTTCTTGGCTTGCACTATCTTCAATCGCCTCTTTTATCTCCTTTCTACTTTTACCATATTTCATTAAACCAGCTAACATAATCATAGATACTGGAGTTGGATTTTTCCGACATGCAGAGATAGCCAATTCAATGTTCCCCTTTCTTATTAAATCCTTAATTCGAACAACAAATCTTTTACTCTTGGTTTTAATACTTTTTAAATAGAACATCCTTTCAAAAAAAATAGTAAGCGCTATCAATGAGCATATAAAAATAGGATACATTAAGAATCCACCTTTTTGAAAAACCTCTAACATCAAATATTTGCCCCCTCTTTTTTAGTTTTTAATATTAGTATAATATTAACTTACCGATGATTTGATTGGCTAATTCTCCAACCAATTTAGTCGTTAGTATCAAATATAAATTTTCAGTTTTAAACTCAGAACTTACCACCTGTAACTCATTACTCATTACTCATTACTCATTACTTATTACTGGTTATATGACAAATAAAAGTCTACCACCTTTTTATCACTTGCTTGGGTTAGCTCAAAGGGAATCTTCTTAATCAATTGGAGATAATAAGAAGGTTCC
>LDZU01010036.1_pt1 | contig 21879 bp, 20 predicted proteins | sample 615531 | NCBI WGS metagenome assembly LDZU01 (sample SAMN03408293, study PRJNA278302) | terrestrial metagenome | isolation source: oil reservoir sample SB2 | place: USA: Alaska, North Slope, Schrader Bluff formation | collected 2011-09 | reverse complement strand
ATTAGATTTGATGGGGTATAGTAGGCTAAAAGAAGCGCAACAACAGCGAGTATTGCTGTAATACCTCTTGAATACCCCAATGAATTCTTTGCTTGTTGCTTCAGAATATTTTCAGAAAGTTCCGTTGCAGATAAAATAAGCAGGGAATCCGCTGTTGAAATCATCGCAGCAATGGCGCCTGTGATCAGGATAGCAGCAAAAACCGGTGGAAAAACAGTAAGCATTACGTTTGGCATAACTGTTTCGGGATCGGAGAGTCCCTGTGGACCAAAAACAGCAATACCAATCCATCCGATGGATAAAGCGCCCAAATAGGCGAAGAGAGTCCAGATTACACCTACATTCCTGGCTTTTCTTGCCTGTTTTTTATCCTTGATGGCCATAAATCGCATGCTTAATTGAGGCTGGCCACCCAAATATCCAAAAAACCACGAAAAACCACCCATGATGGCGATGCCGGCAGCAAAACCTGAAACACCATTCGTTATCGAGCTGTATGAATTTCCGGCAAGATAGAGCGCTTCCGATAGACTGCCGGCAAAAAGGTCTGGATGATTTTTCAGATAGAGCAATCCCACAAGAGGGCCTACAATGAGGGTTATTATCATGACAATGGCCTGGATGACATCTGTATAAACAACTGAACGAAATCCGCCATAGACGGTATATGGCACAATAATGCAGGCTGTTAAAAGCATCCCCAAAGACGGTTCTATACCAAACATGGCATTCAATGTTTTTCCGCCGCCCAGAAATTGAGCTCCAACATAAAAGAAAAAGAAGAAAACAATCACCAGGCTACTCACAATACGAATCGGCTTTTCCATTGCTCCATGCCGTCGGGCAATAAACTCCGTAAAACTATTTACATCATATTTTTCCGCCTCTTCCCGCAAACGGAATGCAATCAGCCACCAGGCCACAATAATTCCTGATACACATCCTATAGCCGTCCAGATGCTGGTTAGTCCTGTTGCATAGGCAAAACCCGGAAGTCCCAACAATGCCCATGACGATTCTCCCGTTGCCCTTTCACTTAAAGCAGCAACCCATCCCGGCAGATTACGACCTGCAATCGCATAATCCTTCTGTGATTTAACCTGCCGGCCCTGCCATATTCCCCAACCGATTAAAAGAGTCAAATAAATAATCATAACAAGGATGATTTGCGATTGATTAACCATAGATCCTCCACTTATACAATGATTATATTAATTATTCAAGATTTTAAATTCAATATTTTTACGTTTAGACGTTGAGTCCTTGAGACGTTCAAACGTTGGAAGGTTTAAAAGTTTCTGTAAAATATTTTATTTCGTCCCGTACCCGCCGGTATACATCCAGGATAGCTTCTTCATCGGTCCATTCTTTTGTTATGCCCGGAGGATCATCGAAACTTTTATGATAACGCTTAACTTTTCCGGGAAAGTATGGACAGTTTTCCCGTGCAGAGTCACACACAGTAATAACCATGTCAAAATCGATGTCTTTCAATTCATCGGTCAATTTGGAATGATGAGATGAAATATCCACACCGGCTTCTGCCATGACTTTGACTGCCCGGGGATTGAGTCCGTGGGATTCAATCCCCGCGGACCAGACATCAAATTCGTCTTCGCGTAATTCCCTGAACCATCCCTCCGCCATCTGACTGCGGCAGGAATTACCGGTACATAAAACGAGAATTTTTTTCTTTTTCACGAGTTCCCTTTCCCAAGCATTATTCCGCCAGGATTTCCTTGATTTGATCAACCGATAAAACCCGGCCGGATGATTTCAACTTTTCATCAATCACAAGTGCCGGTGTCAACATTACACCGTATTTCTGATATTCTTTCCAATCTGTCACTTTTTCAATGTCGTATTCCAGTTTCAACTCTTTTGCCGCTTCTTCGGCATGTTGTGCCAGTTTGTGGCATTTGGGGCATCCGCCACCCAGAATTTTGATGTGTTTCATAAGACCTCCGATTAGGTTAAGGTTAAGCCCGGTGAAATAAGTGAAGCGTATTTCTCAGGGGAGATTGAGGATTTTGTATTGGTTTTATGGTCAATTAAGGTGAAGGGAAATATTTTTTGGAATGCAGCTGCAACTTCATAAACCCATGAACATCCTGAATTCTGTAACGACCTGTCATTCATGAAATAAACCGGTGTTTTGTTTTATTGGCATAATTAACAAGGGTCAGCATGACTGGGACCTCCACCAGGACACCCACGATTGTTGCCATGGCAACAGGAGAACTGACACCAAATAGAGAAATGGCCATTGCTACCGAGAGTTCGAAGAAATTGGATGCACCGATCATACCGGCCGGGGCTGCTATATTGTGGCACAATTTCAGTTTTCGTCCCGCATAATATGTCAGAAAAAAAATAAAGAAGGTCTGGATTGTGAGTGGAACGGCAATCAGAAAAATATGTAGAGGATTCTGTAATATAATATCTCCCTGAAAAGAAAAGATCAGGATTAGCGTCAACAGCAATCCACCTATAGTTACATGTTTAAATTTGGGAATAAAAACTGTATTAAAATAAAATTCCCCTTTTCTGTGGATAAGTAAATAACGCGTCAACATTCCACCGGATAATGGAATAACAACAAAGAGAAACACTGACAAAAAGAGGGTATTCCAAGGAATCGAAATACCACCGATTCCCAGCAAAAAAGCAACGATGGGTGTATATGCAATGAGAATAATCAGATCATTGCTGGCTACCTGGACGACTGTATACGCAGGATTACCATTTGTCAGATGACTCCATACAAACACCATGGCCGTACAGGGAGCTGCACCCAAAAGGATTGCTCCAGCCAGATAATCCTTTGCAAGCTCAGGTGGAATGAGAGATTTGAAAACGATATAAAAGAAAAAATAAGCAATTCCAAACATACTAAAGGGTTTAATGAGCCAGTTGCTGATCCAGGTGAGATAAAGACCCGTTGGTTTTTTACCCACATGAAGAATACTGGTAAAATCTATTTTCATCATCATGGGATAAATCATCAGCCAGATCAAAACAGCAATGGGAATCGATACGTTAGCATATTCTAAACGGCTAAGAAAATCCGAAACCTGGGGTAATAATTGGCCGATCAACACCCCGCCTACCATACATAACATAACCCATATTGTCAGATATTTTTCAAAAATACTGATATCGATTTTTTTCATATTCGCTCAAGGTCCTTGTATTCTGTATAGAGTCAACATGTATTTTGTCCCGTGATTATATCATATCCTGCCAAATATCATTCCACTAATGGTTGCCATGATTATCACAAGGAGAATGAAGACTACCGTTTTCTTTGTTCCCAGCACGCTCCGGATCACCAGCATGTTGGGCAGGCTCAAGGCCGGGCCTGCAAGCAACAGCGCGAGGGCCGGTCCCTTCCCCATCCCGGCACCTATGAGTCCCTGAAGAATGGGAACTTCTGTCAGCGTGGCAAAATACATAAAGGCACCGGCAAAGGATGCGAAGAAATTGGCCCACAGTGAATTCCCACCGACGGCACCTTCAACCCAGGCAGAAGGAATAAGCCCTTCATGACCGGGCCGGCCCAGTAACGCACCGGCAATCAAAACTCCCAACAACAGGAGTGGCAAAATTTGTTTGGCAAATTCCCAGGATGCGCTAAACCAGTCCGAAGTTTCACCCTTATCTGTACTTGTGAATACCGAGAGACCAATCGCACCGGCAGCAAAAGCCAGCACCGGCTGATCCGGATACAGAAATCCCAGAAACACGACAGGAACAGCTGCAACGGCAACTTTCCACACGGCAAGTCCAAACCAGAGTACCAGTATCATAGCAAGCCCGACAGAAAAAAGAGCTGTTACAATCCATTTTACCTGAAAAATAGCTGCCCAGATACCCGTATTTTCAGCGGGAGCTCCCCAGTTGGCAAAGACAAGGATTCCCACGAGGGAAATAAAAAAAAGAATGTTCTGAAAGCCGCTTCGTGAATCACTGTTTTCCGGGACAGCCATTTCTGTTACAACCCGTTCTTTTTCTTCTTTTATAAAAATCAGATGCATCAGGATGCCGATCACAATACTGAAAACAATAGCCCCCACCGCCCGGGCAATACCCATTTCAAGACCCAAGACACGGGCTGTAAGAATGATTGCCAATACATTAATGGCCGGACCTGAATAAAGAAATGCCGTCGCAGGCCCCAGTCCGGCTCCCATCCGGTAAATTCCTGAAAAAAGGGGTAGAACCGTACATGAACACACAGCCAGAACCGTTCCGGAGACAGATGCCACGCCATAAGCAGTCATCTTTTTCGCCTGTGCACCCAGATATTTCATAACTGCACCCTGGCTGATAAACATGGAAATGCCACCTGCTATAAAAAAGGCCGGTACCAGACAAAGCAATACGTGCTCACGGGCATACCATTTGACCAGATTTAGCGCCTCAAGCACGGCATTGTCAAAGCGGGGATATCCGACGGGCAGGTTGTATAAGACAAGAAAAACAGATACAATCAACAAGAAAGGCTTCCACTCCCGTTTCCAGATCATATTACGTTTCCTTTTCAACCTGAATGCGTGTCATCAGGGACGAACGCTCTTTCAGATTGGACTTTATAATGTCCACAGCACATTCGGTAAATTGCAAAATACAGGGTGTTTTCAGATGGTAAAACACCTGTTTCCCCCTTTTCTCATCACTCACGATCCCTGCTTCTTTCAAAATGGACAAATGTTTTGATATGGTAGAAATATCCGCATCAATCTCCCGGACAAATTCACACACACATTTTTCCCCATGTAACAACTGCTCCGCCATGTATAAACGGGTGGGATGTGCCAGTGCTTTTAAAATGTGTGCCTTGGCTTCGTATAATTTCTTTTCATTTTCGTACATCTTTCCTCCCATACTTGGTAATTTTACCAAATGACAAATAATACATCAAGAAAAATACTGACTACTTAAAATTCAATACTCAACATTCAGAATTCAGAATTAATCTAATCGTTGTCCCTTCCCCCTCTTTAGACCGGTAGACAAAGATCCGTCCGTGATGATATTCCTCAAAAATCCGTTTTGTCAGGGAAAGTCCCAGCCCCCAACCCCGTTTCTTTGTACTGTATCCCGGATTAAAAATGGTCTTCCAGTGGGACTCGGGAATTCCTTTTCCTGTATCACTCACATCGATGAGAATTTTTTGACCGTTCTGATCTTTGACATGCACTTCCACCTGTCCGGCATTATCGCCAATTGCATCCACTGCATTTTTAATCAGGTTCTCCATCCCCCACTCAATCAAATCCCGGTTCCCCCGGATTTTCCGGTTTGTTTCAACATGAAACTCAATTTTCAATTGCTTGTTTTTTTGAGGGATACGCCTTTCCATGTATTGCCTTACATGATTCATCACTTCCTGCAAATCAATAATTTTTTGCTGTCCCCGGGATCCAATTTGTGAAAACCGGTTTGAGACCTTTTCAAGTCTGTGAATATCCATATCCATTTCATCAAAAATTTCGTGATGCGTTTTAAATGTCTCACGGGCCAATGCCAACCAACCCATCAATGAACTGATCGGTGTTCCCAACTGGTGTGCCGTTTCCTTGGCCATACCGACCCAGATAAATTTTTTCTCACTGCTCCGGATATACTGAAAGACTATAAAACCAATACATATCAGCAGAATAGCACCACCCAATTCTATATAGGGCATCCATCGTAAACGCCGGATTGTGGGACTGTCCCCGTAATGAATATACCCTACTATCAGGGTATCGTATGTAAGAGGCACGGGGTCTGTAACCCGATCCATCATAATAACTCTTTCGATAAGGGCTTTATGAACCGTTGGGGTCATACGTGTCGTATCGGGGATGCCGGGAACATTTTTCCAGGCACTGATCTCATGATTTTGACGGCCTGTAACAACGATTGGAAAAGAAATACGTGTTAAAATCTCATCAAATAAAAAACCGAAATCGGTAAAATCCTCCTCACTGGCAATCCGGGCATACAATTCCGTGTAAAAAAGGAGAACATCCTTTGCTTCCCGCCGTAATTCATGGACGTTCTTCTGGGAATAAAAAAGAACTCCCAGGATGAAAAGAAAAGAAACAAAAGCCAGTAACATTTTTATACGGAGGGAATTGATCATAATATGGAATCCTGCTTTATAATCCTATGGGGTAAGTTACACATATTCATGTCCCAAAAAAATTTTTACCCGTATAAATTCTCAGGAATTCTTTCCTCCTTGATCCCAGATGAAAGTTCTCATAATTTTTATCTAATCATGTATGATAAAAAGAAGTGACACATGCCATGAACCATTACGGGTATACTATGGGTAAAGTGATCGATTTAAAGGTCGAACAAAAGAAAACTTTGGAAACACCTGTCATGAAGGCAAACCTGATTTTAAAATCCATGTACCTGATGATGGATATTTTATACGGCTTCAAACGGACACTCCCCAAGTTCATGATTATTGAAGTCCTGGCAAGGTATCCCTACTGGGCCTGGGAAAACGGCGGGTATAAAATAGTCACAAAATCCCACACCCGCTCGCGTTGGGTCAAACGTGTGGAATCAGATATGGCTTTATACCTGATCGATCTTGGCAGAAAATCCCAGGACAATGAGCAGTGGCATCTGATGCTGATTCAGGATATCATGAAACAAAAGGGACTCCATCTCGGATGGTTTAAAAAAGTATTTCTTCCCCGGATCATGGCAGGAAATTACTACTATCTGACACGAATCATGTGGTGGATGAACCCTGCATGGAGTTTTCGGATGAATGCCGCTTTTGAATCCCATGCAGAACATGAATACATGAAACTTGTTTTGGAACATCCCGAATGGGAAAATGAACCGGTAGACAGTGAATATTTTGAATTCTACCCAAAGCAGAAATCCATGGCGGACCTTTTCCGCCGGATCGGTCTGGACGAACGGGATCACATGTGGCATTCTCTGGAAGGAGAGGACAGGTGGAAGGGGACGAGGGTGTGATTGGGAGACCTGGAGAGGGATAGACAAGAAGACTGGAAGAGTGGATGACTGGGGGAGAGTGTGATTGGATGAGGATGGCTCCCGGTTTCAGTTCGGAAGAATCAGGTGAGAAAAATAGCCGTGGACTTTCGTTCGGGGGAAAGGAATATGGAAGGATTAGGCAATTGAAAGATTGGATGAATGAAATGAACAAAAAAATGGAATATCCAAATTATGGAGGAAGATTTTGTGGCTATAAATTCATATTTGCATGTATTTTCCTTCTCTTTTTGAGTATAAATAGTGATGTTGCATTGGGACAGGTAACACGTGCCAGGGATTATGGGATAGAAATCGGTGTTTTCAAGCCCGGGAAATATAATGCCATAACAGATGTGCCGGGCGTAAAAGTCGGACATACAACACTTAACTTAGAAAATCACATCCGTACCGGTGTGACTGTCATCCTCCCTCATGTGGGAAACCTCTATCAGGAGAAAGTCCCGGCAGCAATCTATATCGGTAATGGATACGGCAAACTGGCCGGCTACACCCAGGTTCTTGAACTGGGGAATTTGGAAACCCCCATCGTCCTAACCAATACATTGAGTGTCCCCGTGGCGATGAATGCCCTAATTTCTTACACACTGGGGCTTTCCGGTAATGAAACCGTTCGCTCTGTAAATGCCCTGGTCGGTGAAACAAACGATGGATATCTGAATGATATCCGGGGGCAGCATGTAAAAGAAGAACATATTTTACAGGCAATTCACAAAGCAGAGTCTGGACCGGTGGCCGAGGGGAACGTCGGTGCGGGAACAGGAACGGTATGTTTCGGGTGGAAAGGAGGAATTGGCACGGCTTCGAGGGTTATCCCCGGCGCGTTGGGTGGATACACCGTCGGCGTCCTGGTCCAAACAAATTTTGGAGGTGTTTTGGAAATCAACGGAGCTCCTGTCGGTGTGGCATTGAAGCAACATGCTTTTCGGGATGCCATTCATCATGAAGCCGACGGCTCCTGTATGATCGTTGTTATGACAAATGCTCCCCTGACGTCACGAAACCTGGAACGATTGGCAAAACGTGCCATGCTGGGGCTGGGCAAAACTGGCGGTATTGCATCCAATGGAAGTGGAGATTATGTGATTGCTGTGTCAACAGCCCCTAAAATTCGTATCCCCGCATCATCAGAATCTCCTCTTCTCAAACAGGAAATCCTGCGTAATGATCACATGTCATCCCTTTTTATGGCTGTCATCGAAGCTACAGAAGAAGCGATTATCAATTCCCTGTTTGCGGCAGAAACAATGACTGGCAGAGATGGCCATCGGGTTGAAGCTTTACCTAAAGACACTGTCATAAAAATCCTTAAAAAATATCAGGTGATTCAATAAATATTCTGCATTTAAAAAATCTTTGTCATTTAATAATCCATTAACAGGTTTATTCAACCGGTTTTGATGAAACCATCATGGACTCAACAGGCACTTTGGGAACCAGTCCCCGTTCTGATGCCATGGAGAGGAACCGCCGAATCGCCTCCCGTCCACGGTCGCCATAATCAATGGTCAAATCATTGACATACATGGAGACGAATTCACCGACACGCTGTGTATCCATCCCCCCGGCATATTTCATGGCATAGGAAAGGGCTTCTTTTTTATGTTCAATGGCGTATCGGATGGCCTCACGAAGAATCACATTTAACTCTTCCATGGTTTTTTTCCCAAGATTCCGGCGGACCACATTTCCCCCCAAAGGAAGAGGCAAACCGTCTGTCAGCTTGTACCACCATTCTCCAAGGTTGATCACCGAATATAAGCCCCGGTCTTTCCAGGTCAGTTGGCCTTCATGGATCAGAAGTCCGGCATCCACCTTTCCTTTTTCAACACCCTCCATGATCCTGTCAAAAGACATAACCACCGTTTTAATGTGAGGATTCCAGAGCTTCAGAGCCAGGTAAGCCGAAGTTCTCAACCCCGGAACAGCCACTGTTAACTGACTCAAAGCATCAGGGGTCATGGGTTTACGAGCAACCACCATGGGACCGTAATTATCCCCCATGCTGGCACCACAAGTCATCAGGGCATACTTATCGGCAATGTATGGAAAGGCGTGGATGGATACAGCGGATATTTCAAAACGGCCGGTTTCTGCATCTTCATTCAAAGATTGAATATCCTTGAGATAATGATCAAATTCATAACCCCGGGTGTCAATCTTACCGGCAGCAAAGGCATAGAACATAAAAGCATCATCAGAATCCGGACTGTGGGCAATCACGATTTTTTTCCGCATGGTTTCTCTCCGCTTTACATTTTTTATCACTTTAAAAGTCTTTTAAATTCGCACATGTTCATGAAAAAAACAAATGATGGGAATTCTTTTTTGGCCCTGACTGGAAATCTTTTCTTTTTTCAGGTATCCCATGCCCTTTTTCAGGTTTCTCTCATTTGGGCTGTGTTGGACATCAGCGGATCAAAACAGACGACAGGCCTTCTGGCCTCGGCCGTTTATCTGCCTTACCTTTTTTTCAGCCTTCCGGCCGGCATCTTTGCAGACGGGCGGAGTAAAGTGAGCATTATTCGCTGGGTCTGCCTTCTGGAAGCAGGGATTGTTCTGCTGATTCCCCTGTTACACAGTCTGGACAGCCTGTCCATTCGCATGATGGGAATCATAGCATTTATCCTGACCAGCGTGGCGGCTTTTTACAACCCCTCCCGTGATTCATTGATCCCTCTTTACCTGCCCGAATCCAAACTCCTCCGGGGAAACACCATTGTCCAGATGACCATTCAAATCGCTTTTATTCTGGGACCGGTCCTTGCCGGATACCTGATTGACCTTATAGGAGCCGTCCAGGTATTTATGTTAATCGGGGTCCTCTTTCTTTTCGCCTTTATCACAGGATTTCTGATGAAACATCCGGCTCTGGAAAAGGATATCCAGATTCAATCTCTGGATATGCGGACGCTGACAGATATTTTGGATACCCTAAAAAATGACCCTGTTTTAATCTGGTTGTTGATTATCACTGTGGTGGATAATCTCTTCATTATGGGTCCGGCCGTTGTGGGTATGGCTATTCTGGTCCGGGAAGTCTTTAACGGCAGCGCTTCAGACTGGGCGTTGTGTGAAACATTCCTGTCTGTCGGGATGATTGTCACCTCCCTGCTTCTCATGAAATGGGGACGCAAAATCCCCCTGGGAATCATGCTCATTACCGGTATCATAATGGACGGACTCACATACATCCCGGTTAAATGGGCAAGCTCTATTCCCCTTCTCTGGGCCATTATTTTCTTTCATGCCCTTTTCATCCCTCTCATCGTCGTCGGCAGAACCACTATCATTCAGAAAAGGGTCCCCCATTCCCTTCAGGGACGGTTTTTCAGTCTGATATCCATCTCCGTCATAGGGCTTATAAACCTTTGAGGACATTACAAAACTCGTAACAGGATATACTGCACGCGATGGAAGAAACACTTAAAATCATACTCCTGGCTATCACGGGTTTGGTCGCCGGTTTCATCAATGTCAACGCCGGAGGAGGATCAACCATTACCCTGCCGGCCCTGATTTTTCTCGGACTGGACAGCACCCTTGCCAACGGGACAAACAGGGTGGGTATTCTGTTTCAGAACGTGTTTGCCGTACAATCCTTCCGGAAACAGGCCGTCCATCATACCCGAGAAAGTCTCAAACTCTCTGCTGCCACCCTGCCCGGTGCCATTCTGGGATCTTTCCTCTCTATCCAAATATCAGATGTATGGTTTGAACGGCTGCTGGCCATCATTATGGTAGGCATTGTCATCACTATGATAATCCCCCAGAAAAAAAATGCATATGAACAGACAGCTCCCCATCCCCAACACCGTTTTGCCGGGATGGTCGGACTCTTTTTTATCGGTTTTTATGGCGGCTTCATCCAGGTTGGTGTGGGCTTTCTACTCATGGCTGTTTTGTATCATGTTCTTAAACTGAACCTCGTATATGTAAATATGCATAAGGTGTTTATTGTAGCCATTTACACTATTCCCTCTATCATTATTTTTTCACTCTCCGGTAATATTCACTGGATGTATGGCCTGATCCTGGGCATTGGAAATGCCATTGGCGCCTGGTGGGGCGCAAAAATTCAGGTCAAAGGCGGTGAAACGATCATTAAAGCTATTCTCGCCGTTGCCATTCTGATGATGGCAATAAAATTAATATTATAAGTACAACTCTTAAATAAGTATTCCCGCCAGCGTAGCTGTTGTCCAGCTTGCCAGCGCGCCACCAAACATGGCCTTTAATGCCACTCTGGAAAGATCGGCGCGGCGTCCCGGCGCCAAGGCACTGATCCCTCCCAGTTGAATGGCAATGGACGAGAAATTGGCAAAACCGCATAACGCATAGGTTGAAATTATCTGAGCCCGTTCTCCCAAAACATTTGAATGAATATAGGTTCCCAGATTGCCGTACGCCACAAATTCATTCAATGAAAGTTTAATACCCAGCAGGTTCCCCACAAGTTGGGCTTCATCCCAGGGGACACCCATGACAAAGGCAAGGGGTCTTAAAAGGTTTCCAAAAAGTGTTTTGAGGGAACCGGGAAAAATACCGGCATATTCTTTTGTGATGGGTGATGAAACGGTTTTGGCGGTGTACTCATATATGGCACCTCCCAGGAGTCTTCCATCGATCAGCATATCCAGCCAGTTCAAAAAGACATCAATCACAGCTATTAAAGCAATAAATCCCAGGAGCATGGCTCCCACATTCACCGCCAGTTTCAACCCGTCGGTAATTCCAGAAGCGGCGGCATCTATCACATTGGCATTTCGGGGCATTTCAGGCATTTCCACTGTTCCGGCGGTCTTGGATTCCTGTGTTTCGGGAAAGATAATTTTCCCCATCACCAGAGCCGCCGGTGCAGACATAACACTGGCAGCAATGAGGTGACCGGCATTGACCCCCATGGCAATATAACCGGCCAGAACACCGCCGGCAATGGTGGCAAAACCGCCAACCATAATGGTTAAAAGCTCACTGTTCGTCATATCCTTAATGAAAGGTTTGATCAAAAGAGGTGCTTCCGTTTGCCCAACAAAAATATTGGCCGAACAACTGAGGGTCTCAGCTCCGGATGTCCCCATGGTCCATTGCATAAAACGGGCCATGGCCACAATCACCTTCTGCATAACCCCCAGATGATAGAGAATACTCATAAATCCTGCAAAAAAGACAATTGTGGGGAGCACCTTTAAAGCAAACTGATATCCAAACCCAGGCCAGGTATCCACTGCCGGGAAAAAATATTGTGTTTCAATCAAGTTTCCGAAAAGAAAGGCGGCTCCGTAGTTGGACATGTTCAGGAATTCGGCCACTTTGTTACTGAAGGACTGGAAAATAAATTCCCCGTCATATCCCCGGCTAATAGGAAGTGCAAAAAGGGCCACGGTAAAAAGTCGGGAAAGAGTTTGGGAAAAAGACCGGTTTTTAAGTTTTTTAAAAAGAAAGATCCCCAACAGTAACAGGATCAAAACAAGTGCACCATGGGCAATTTTATACACAAAGAACCAGGCAATGCCTGGGATAAGTGTCCAGCCAAGTCCTTTCAGAATCGCCTGAGCCCGTTTTTCCGGTATCGCCAGATCATCCTTAAACTGAAACAGAACAATAAGAAAGGCCAGGACTCCCATTCCCATAAAGCTGAACAGGCCTTTTTGAAGAATAATCACGGCAAAAAGCAATTGCAGTCCCATGCCCCAGACAACAGTGCGGATTTGGATTTTTTTTCGTTCATTGGACATAAGCCAGGCGATAAAGAGCAGGATAAACATTCCAAGGAGACTAATCAGTTTCATAAGAAATCCTCTTTGAAAAAATATTATTCGTCTTTCGGTGGTTCAAAACAGTGGCGGCACCGGGCTTCATAAATTTCATCGGCACCCACTTCCACCAGTTTGTCCGAACGTGTTAACCGTTGTGTATAATTTGCGGGAGCCCCGCATCGCATACAGATGGCCAGGGGTTTGGTAATATATTCCGCCAAAGCCAGAAGTTCAGGCATGGGGGGAAAGGAACGGCCCCGGTAATCCTTATCCAGACCGGCAATAATCACCCGTTTTCCGCTGTCTGCCAGCTTTTGGACAATTTCCACAATATCCGTACTTAAAAACTGCACTTCATCAATCCCGATCACCTGGGCAAAAATTGCATGCTGCAGGATATCCTCCGGTTTATCGATAACAATGCTGGGCAATTGCAACTGGCTGTGACTAACGATATTTTCATCATCATAGCGGTTGTCAATCCGGGGTTTGAATACCACAACCTTCTGTTTGGCAATTTGCGCCCTGCGCAATCGCCGGATAAGTTCTTCTGTTTTTCCGCTAAACATACTGCCGCAGATCACTTCGATCCAACCGCCTTTGTGTGGATACCAGTCACCGACCATGAGCTTCCCTTAATAACCATTTAATTTTCGTTTTTAACACATCTATCGCCACATAATTTTCCGCCCCCTGGGGGATGATAATATCCGCATACTTTTTGCTCTGTTCCACGAACGTTTCGTGCATGGGACGGACTGTTTTATAATATTGGGTGATCACATTTTCCACGCTTCGCCCGCGCTCATGAATATCTCTCTGCAAGCGTCGGATAAAGCGCACATCCGCATCGGTATCCACATAGATTTTTATATCCAGAAGAGACCTTAATTCCGGATTATCCAGAATCAGGATACCTTCCAGAATAATCACAGGCTGGGGATAAATCCGGCGGGTTTCTTTCCTCCTGGAATGAGTTTTATAATCATACTGGGGTGCTTCAACCGGTTCACCCTTTCTGAGGAATTTCAGTTGATCGATAAGGAGAGAAAATTCCACGGAATCGGGATGGTCAAAATTCCAGTCCGATGCTTTAATCCGGGAATCTTCCGGAATGTTCCGGTAGTACCAGTCCTGTTCAATAACAATAGCGCCTTTGTCTTTAAAATCCCGGGCCAGTGCCTTGGCGACGGACGTTTTACCGGACCCACTGCCTCCTGCCAGACCAATAACAACACACGATGTATCACCCATGTTTTAAATTCTTCTCGTCAAAGGCTGCAGGCAGAAGTTCTGACGTTTTCATCTGCCGGGTTACCGTTCCTGATTCATCCACCATGATCACGTCAATATCACCACAGATATCCCAAAGGACCTGTCTGCAGGCACCGCAGGGACTCACACCGCCTGGACTTGCCACCACCAGTCGGCGGAAGGTATCTTCCCCTTCGGCAACCGCACGGGATACGGCATTCCGTTCGGCACATACAGAGAGTCCGTACGAACTGCTTTCTATGTTCACACCAGTGTAAATTTTCCCATCCTTCCCCTCAAGAGCGGCACCTACATGAAAACGGGAATAAGGCGCATGGGCTTTTCCCCGCACCTCACAGGCCGCCCGGATTAATGCGTCATCATGCTTCTCTTTCATGTAACCGATCCTGCTTTTTATTCAATTATGTTGAATTTAACGATTTTTTTTTGCTCATGCCCTGCTTTATCCCGGAGAATCCATTCCAGGGTATGCTCACCAGCCGGCAGCTGCCGGGGCATTTCAACTGATACAATCCGTGTGGGTGCATTGTAATAGTAAATCATCCAGGTTCCGTTTAACATGACCACAAGATTTCCCGCATCTATACCGCTCAGATTATCCGAGACTTCAACCCAGGCCTTTTTCAGATCCTTCAAATAATAATGTCCCCCGCTTCCCGGAAAGACTTTTTCAAAAACCGGCGGTTCCAGATCTCTCACCAAAGCATAGGTCCCGCAAGACCGTGTGCGGGTCCGGTAATAGTCTTTTCCAGGTCCGGGATCCTGACTGACAAGAGACCATTTTCCATCCCCTTTTGCCCGGTACAAACCGGTCTGAGCATGATAGGGATAGGTGGGATCACTCCGGAGTGCGATCTCCAGGGATCCTTTTAAAGGCTGGTCCATGGGATGAAGAGAATAGATCTTTGATATGATTTCTCCCCCTTCAGGATCCTTTTCTTTTTCCTGAGTGCTAATCCAGGAAATGACATCCCTAAAAAACGTGTTTTCCGGAATGACAACCCCAAACTGTTCATCATCGGAGCGGAATGAGATCCTTTCAGTTGTTTTCACCACATGAGGAGAAATATTCCATACCGTTTCCCATTCATTGAGATGATAATCATATATGTTTAATTTGTGGTATGATTCAAATTCATCCGGGGGAATCAGCGCTGTCCTCGCCCAGCTTGCCGTTACTGTCTCCCAGTCCAGGGATGTGCATGCCCTTCCCTCAAGAGACAAAAGCAAAGAGGGTGGCAGAACCATATTGGATTCAATTTCAAAAAGGATGCCTGCGGAAAAATGGCGGGGAACAACCCGGATAGCCGCTTTCGGATAGTTTTCCGGATTGTAGAAATGTTTTAGAAGAGGGGAGGGAACCGGCCCGTGTTTGGGGATGACCCTCAGCAGAAGGGCACCGTTTTCTTCATCTGCTTTAATTTTCAGGTTTCCGTTAACCAGAGATCCGAGGGTTCTATTGACCTGAGCTTCTTTATGTCCGTAAGGATTATACCGTTCAATAAGGAGTTCGGCATTGGGATATTGTTTAAGGTAGCATGAGTCCACGGAAACAGTATAAACATCCCCCTGTTTATCCACCTGACAGGGATTATCAGGGGTTTCAACACCTTTCAGTGCAATTTTTACACCGGCACGGTTTCCATTGGCATCCCGGATCTGGATCACACAGGTGTGAACACCTTCTTCCACCGTCAGATATCCCCCGTTTTCACTACGGTAAAAGGAGAGCTCCTCGGTGCTTTCGAAAGTGAATAAGCGGTAAAAATTCCCATTCCCTTCGTAAGCAAGGCGGTAATTCCTATCTTCATGCATCCAGTGGGTCTGGTCCCAGTTCAATTTATCAAAGCGGCTTTCAAAAAGATTCTTACCGTCCAGGTAAAGGCTGATGGAATAGACCCCGTTTTTGTTATGGGGATAATTTCCCCGATCCCAGGTTTTTAAACTGATGCCGAAGGTTCCGTGAAGATATACCGTATCAATCAGGGTATACGTGTTTTCTTTCTCCGGGATCAGAGGAAAAATCATGCCATCCGTTGAACCATTGACGCGGGCTCCCGGACTCAGGGGGATAAAGGCAATTTCCACCGGTTCCGGGGCCACATCATCTTCAATGGGGAAACCATTCAGAAGGGGGTTGATGGGATAATTTGAGGAATCCCGGATTTCAAAATGAACATGGGGGACAACTGTGCCCGAATGGCCGGAATAAGCCACAACGTCTCCCTTTCGGACAGGGTATTCACCCGGATTCAAAACCAGTTCCAGAAAAACCTTTTTCGAGGAAAGTTGTTCGCTTCGAACCCGGGAAGCAATCCGGCCGTAAAAAGAATCCAGATGAGCCAGAACGGCAATGCGATTATCTTTCAGGCGGATGTACAGGGCTTTGCCATATCCTTGTGGACTTACAAGCACCCGCTCGATATACCCATCCTCAGGGGCAAAACACGCATAGCCGTCGCGTGCCCAGGTTTTAATATCAATCCCAGAATGAAAATGTCCGCTCCGGGTTTCACCGAAGGTTCCGCTGAGAAGCCGTGTCGCTTCGGTAGGCCAAAGATACTCCCCGGCAATTCCCAATACGGGGATAAAAAGCAGAATACCTTTTAATAAAGAGGTAAAGCGCATAAATAATTATTTCTTCTTCAGTTTCAGAAATTTCCGTTTCCCGATTTTAAGCACCGCCTCACCTTTTATGAGAGGAACCGATTGGATATCCGTGATTTTTTCACCATCCAGGGATACACCGCCCTGTTTGATGAGACGCTTGGCTTCACCGGACGATGAAACCTGACCGGCGGCAACCAGGATATCCATGATTCGTTCATCCGGTGACATGGTGTATACTTCCATCTCATCCGGCACACCGCCCTTTACAAATACCTGGTTAAAATGATCCCGGGCTTTGTCTGCATCTTCTTTTGAATGGTAGCGCCGTACCAGATGCCAGGCCAGGTCGTGTTTGGCATCCCTGGGATTTTTCCCGCTTTCCAGGTCTTTCTTTAGACTCTCGATTTCTTTTGGGGATAAATCGGTTGTCAACACAAAATAGCGAAGAATCAGTTCGTCCGGAATGGATAGTGTTTTGCCGTACATCTCTTCGGGAGGATCAGTCAGGGCAATGTAATTCCCCAGGGATTTGGACATTTTTTCCACGCCGTCCGTACCTTCCAGGATCGGCATGGTGAGAATCACCTGGGGATTCTGACCGTATTCCCGTTGAATATCCCGGGCCACCAAAAAATTGAATTTCTGATCCGTACCGCCAATCTCCACATCAGCCCGTATAGCGTAACTGTCATAGGCCTGAGCCAGGGGATACATGAATTCGTGGACCGAGATGGGCATGCCTTCTTTGTACCGTTTGGCAAAATCATCCCGTTCAAGCATGCGTGCAACGGTATATTTTGACGATAAAACAATCACATCCCCAAAAGAAAGTTTATTCAGCCAGTCTGAATTATAATGTATTTCAAGCCGTTGTGTATCGAGAATAATCCCAGCCTGATCAAAATAGGATTGGGCATTTTCCCTGGTTTCCTGCAGGGTCAGGGCAGGCCGGGTTTTGCTTTTGCCCGAAGGATCCCCGATCATGGCGGTAAAATCACCGATAATCAACACAGCCTGGTGCCCCAAATCCTGAAAGTTTCTCAGCTTGTTCAGCACCACACCATGGCCGATATGCAGGTCTGGACGGCTGGGATCAGCCCCCAGCTTTATCCGCATGGGTGTGTGAGTCTTGATGGATTGTTCAATTTTCCGGACCATCTCTTCTTCCGGGAGTATTTCCTCTGTTCCCTTCCGGATCAGGTCCATCTGTTCATTCAGCGAGGGAAATGTGGTCATAACCTACCTTTTCTGTTTCATCATCCGCTCCATGGTCCGTTGGGATTCTTTTTCCGCCAGATCTCTCCGTTTGTCATAAAGTTTTTTCCCTTTTACCAGAGCAATTTCCGCTTTCAGGTGATTTTTATTCCAATAGACTTTCAGAGGAACGATCGTTAGTCCGCCCTCCTCCTTTTTCTTTCGCAGTTTTCGGAGTTCATCCCGGTGAAGCAGGAGTTTCCGGGGTCTCAGAGGATCATGTTCTTCATATCCCAGGTGGGAATAAGGAGCAATATGGCACTGAAGGAGGTAGAGATCTCCCTCCTGAAAATAGCAATAGGCTTCTTTCAGACTGATTTTTCCTTCCCGGATAGATTTTACTTCCGATCCTTTGAGGGCCAGACCGGCTTCCAGGGTTTCCAGAATATGATAATCATGAAAAGCCCGCTTATTTGTCACGACTGTTTTAATCATCGGTGAAATTTAAAGGGAAAAGTGGAGTTTACCAATCACTTAGCGATAGGTAAGGACCCGGGGTATTTGTTCTGAATTCCCATTGAGGATCAAGCCCACAAGGCCATAACAGGTGACGAGAAAACTTCCCCCATAACTGAGAAAGGGGAGGGGTTTTCCTGTCACCGGCAGAAGTCCGACTGTCATGCCGATATTGATGAAAAAGTGGAACAGCAACACAATGGTTCCCCCGATAATAAGCATAGCTCCGAATTTATCCCGGGCCTGATAAGCCATCCTGAACCAGCGGATAAAAAGGGTAAAGAAGAGAATAAAGAGAATAACAACCATTATAAAGCCTAGCTCTTCGGCGATGACGGAAAAAATGAAATCCGTATGTTGTTCCGGCAGAAACCGCAAATGGGTCTGGGTTCCGGCCATAAAGCCTTTCCCCCGGAGTCCGCCTGAGCCGATGGCAATTTGCGACTGCAGCACCTGATAACCAGCGCCCAGGGGATCCAGTTCGGCATTGAACATGGTGAGAATCCGGGTTTGCTGGTAGGGTTTTAAATGATTCCAAATCAGGGGCGTAATCAGGCCGACAACAATATTACCGATAAATATCCCTGAGGATGCAAAAATATTCGTCTGGTTAAAAAAGATAATCAATCCCAACATAATACCCCAGATGGTAAATGCCGTGAGATTGAATGCTGCCACAACAGTGATCATGGGTGCGATCAACAGAAAAATGTAATACACCCGGTAACCCGACGCATAAAGCATACCAATAAAAACAGCCAGATATACAAGAGCTGTCCCCAGATCCGGCTGGATAAACACCAACACGAAAGGAATAAGAGTTAAAATCAACGGTTTAAACACATACCGGAAAGCCTGGGTGGAATTTTTCGTAGTGGAAAAATACCGGGCTAAAATGAGGATGAGAAAAAACTTCATGAATTCTGAGGGCTGGACCCTGACAATTTTCAAATCGATCCACCGGTTTGTTTCAGCAATGGTGCCGGACATAAAAAAGGGAATCATCAAAAGCAAAACGCCGGCAATATAAAAAACCAAGGCATTGCTGAGTAAAAACTGTTTGGGTATCACATAAAACAGCACCAAAACCCCAAGACCCAGAAAGAGTGCAATCAGTTGGACGACAAACTGGAGGGACCATTGATCTGTTTTACCTGCACCGGACGCACTGTAAATAGAAAAGAGTCCGATAATGGTCAACACAAGGACAATCGCCAATGTCAGGTAATCCAATTCTGATATTTTCTCACGTAGATGCTGAATGTTGTTCATCAAAAAGCACTCACTTTCCAAAAATAATCAAAAATTTTCCGGGCCATAGGAGCTGCAGAACCGCTGCCGGATTTCCCGTTTTCGACAAACACGACAATGGCGTATGGGAATTGTATGTCTTTCACAAAACCGATAAACCATCCATGCGCTTCCCCATGGGGATTCTGGGCGGTTCCTGTCTTTCCGTATACCTCAAGATGGGGAATATTCGCCACTTTCGCAGTCCCGTTTTCACCCGCCACAACCCGTCGCATGCCTTCATGGATCACATCCCAAACCCGGTCATGAACACCCTGCACAGAATCCTCCGGAAAAGAGAGCATCCGGAGTTTTTCTTCCTTTTTATCATAGATCGCCCGGCCCACATGAGGTGTAATTATTTTACCCCGGGAAGCCAAAAGGCAGGTATAGCGTGCCATGTCAATAGGTGTTACCAACACATCTCCCTGCCCGATCACCATATTCAGCAACATTCCCACAGTCCACCCGTTGCGTCCGTATTTTTCATCCAGGTACCGTTTGTCCGGAAGAATACCGGCTTTCTCTTCAGGGATATCAATTCCGGTTAACGTACCCACACGAAAAGCACGGCCATAGCGGTGCCAGCGCTCCAGTCCCACATCCTGAATCAGATTATAAAAATAGACATTACAGGAATTTTCTATGGCTCCGTATAGATCCAGTGCTCCGTGTCCGGCCTCTTTCCAGCATTTGTATACCCTTCGTCCCAGGCGATAGGACCCGGAACAGTGATATTCCTTGGAGGGAGAAATGACATAATCTTCCAGGGCGGCGACGACGGCGATAAGCTTAAAAATAGAACCCGGTGGATACAGTCCCTGAACTGTCCGGTTAATCAGGGGCTTACACGGATCATTCAGCAAGGCCAGCCAGTCATCCATCTCTACGATACCGGAAAATATTGCCGGATCAAACCCCGGCTGGGATGTCATGGCCAGAATTTCGCCGTTGGTATAATCCAGAACGGTGACGGAAAAAGGGAGAGTATCAGCCAGGGATTCCACATAATTTTGCAAATCCTTGTTGATCGTCAGATAAAGGTCATTCCCCGGAACAACCGGAATGCTTTTGGAAAAATCCTCACCGAAATCCATCCCATAGGCATTAATGCGGACATACCGGGTACCATTGATTCCTTTCAGCTCTTTCTCGTATGATTTTTCAACCCCTTTGACACCGATATAATCACCGGGGCGATATCCCTGGTTGCTCAGCAGTTCAATGCTGTTTTTATCGATTTCAGCCGTATATCCCAAAAGGTGTCCGGCCTGAACCCCCTGGGCATATTGACGGGTTGGCCGGGATGTCAGGGTCACACCTGAGAGTTCCAACTGATATTCATGGATCAGGGAAACAGTCCTGAAATCCAGACTGGAAGCAATTTTTGAAGGACGGTAATACCCGTTCATGTTCTTTTCCATCCGTTCTTTGAGCGTTTCCGCGGGAATATGCAGTATCTCCGACAACACCTCCCAGGTGTGTTCACTCTGTCTGATTTCGAAGGGATAGACTTCCAGATCATAGTTGGACTGATTATAAACCAGCGGACGATTGTAGCGGTCGTAGATTATACCCCGGGGTGCGGGAACATTGTATTTGCGATACATATTTTTAACGGCTTCGGAAGAAAAGTCTGAATATTTGCGAATTTGAAGATCGTAAATTCTGAATAAAAGAATACCAAAAAGGATGATGGTTATCCCAATGAGGATATAGTACTGGACAGGTGTAAGTGTATTCTCATGGGATTGTGCCATTACTCAGTTTCCGGATAGAGCGGAATAAAATAATTCGCCAGCAAAAAGAGTCCCCCTGTATAAAGAAACTCCGGCAGGCTATAGTTTATCAGCACATAATTAAAATCCACGGGCATTTCAATGAAGATGGTCCAGTTAAAGACGACATGACTCAGAAAAATCAGGAGGACAGATGAAATTGTTGAAAAGACCCTGACCCGGAGGAAAGACTTGTGGATCAATTGAGCCAGAATAAAGCCGGAAAAGGTTTTGATCAACGGTGAGAGCCCCAAAACCGATGGATGGAAAAGGATATCCTGTAGGATTCCCAGGAGAAAGGCCGCCCAGACAGTCTGGGTGGGAGAAAGTCGGAAAGCCAGATAGATGAGCAGGATGAAGAAAAGGTCCGGACGGATGCCCTGTATATCCAATACTTCATTGAAAAAGAACTGAATGAGAATCGT
>LDZU01006183.1_pt1 | contig 21919 bp, 19 predicted proteins | sample 615531 | NCBI WGS metagenome assembly LDZU01 (sample SAMN03408293, study PRJNA278302) | terrestrial metagenome | isolation source: oil reservoir sample SB2 | place: USA: Alaska, North Slope, Schrader Bluff formation | collected 2011-09 | reverse complement strand
TTACTCGACGAACCTACGAACCACCTTGACCTCGACTCTGTCGATTGGCTTGTTAGTTACCTCAAAGGGTACAAGGGGGCCATGATAGTGGTCTCTCATGACAGATACCTGATCAGGAGTATCGGAAACCGCTTCTGGGAAATCAACTCTGGTCGGCTATGGGACTTCTCCGGGGGTTTCTCAGTTTACTCTTCAGAGCGAGAAAGGATGATGAAGACAACCCTGAGGACACGAGAGAATCTTGAAAAAGAGATCGATAGATTATCAAAAGTTGCAGAGCGATACCGAGCCTGGGGAGAGGAGAAATTCATAAAACAGGCTATCAATAAGGAGAGACAGGTTGAGAGGCTGAAAACAAGACTTGAGAGTGTGATCTCGCCGGAAGATGAAGAAAGCGACTTGAGGCTCAGACTCAGGTCGGATGATAGAACCGGATACAAAGTCCTCGAGCTCTCAAGAGCTGCCTTCTCTTACGATGAGAATTCTGTTTTAGAGAACATTAGCGTGATCGTTCACAGAGGTGAGAAGATGGCACTTCTGGGTCCCAACGGAAGCGGAAAAACCACTTTACTCAAGATAATTACTGGAGAGCTGCAAGCGGATAAAGGAACTTATCTCTGGGGACACAATGTCAGGTGGTCGCTTCTTTCGCAGACTACAGCGGAACTCAACGATGACTCTACAGTGCTGGAAGAAGCATGGAAAGAAGTGCCCCAGTGGCCTGATTACAAGATAAGATCATATCTCGGGAGATTTGGTTTTGAGTTGGATGAGGTCTTCAAAGGGATTATCGAGCTTAGCGGTGGCGAGAGAACTAAACTGGCTCTTGCCATAACAATTCTGAAACACCCGAACGTTCTCATAATGGATGAACCCACAAACAACCTTGATATCTGGTCTATAGAGAACCTGGAAAAAGTTCTCAAGGAATACGGTGGTGCCCTGATCATTGTGTCGCACGATAGGGACTTCCTAAGAAATGTCTGCGACAGGTTTGTTGAAATAAGAAGAGGAAGAATCGTGCACCTTGATTCACTCGAAGACTATCAAGGGGCAAGCAATTCTGAGGCGGAGACCAGCTCTTCATACAACAAAGGACGATCTTCTTACGAGGAAATCAAGAGGGTCCGGAACAGATGTCGAAGCCTCGAAAGGAGACTCGACGAGCTTCGAGACGACGAACGATACACCGAGCGACAAATAGAGAGATTACGGAAGGAAATGGAAATCCATTCTACCTGCTATGAAAGATTAGTGGCTGTGAACAATGACTTGAAAACTCATGAAGATCACTTGCTCAATATCCTGCTTGAGAGAGAAGAGCTCTGCAAAGAACTCGAGAGTCTTGAATCTGAGCTTGAGAAAATGAAATGAACGGGCAGATGCATATAGCGAACTTGTCTGCCCGGTTTCAGTTATCAAACATGTATTCTTGTGCCAGCTCCATCGGTCAATGCTTCTTCAACGTGTTCAAGAGATGTTATGATTGCATCTTTCCCTGTCCGCTCAACAAAGGCAACAGCTGACTCAATCTTTGGGTACATACTGCCCTTGGCAAAGTGCCCTTCTTCCATCAGTCTTCTTGCTTCAGAGATTGAGACACTCGTGAGTTTCTTCTCAGAAGGTTTTCCGAAATCTGCGTACGCGTAATCAACAGCTGTGAGAATCAGGAACATATTTGCACCGAGAAGGCTAGCAAGTAATGCTGAAGCTCGATCCTTATCAATCACGGCTTCAACCCCAGCAATTGACCCATCGCTTTCTTTCACAACCGGAATCCCCCCACCTCCTGCCGCGACCAGTATTACACCTGCGTTCGCCAGGGCCTTGAGGGATTCAACCTCAACAACACCAAGAGGTATCGGAGATGGCACAACTCTTCTCCAACCCCTTCCTGCGTCTTCAACAAAAGACCACCCTTTCTCTTCAGCAAGTTGCTTGCCGGTTCTCTCGTCGTAGAAAGGTCCTACAGGCTTTGTGGGATTCGAGAACCCGGGATCGTGCTTATCAACGATTATCTGAGTGAGAACACAGGCAATCGGATTATTCATACCCCTTTTGTTTAATTCGTTGAAGAGTGTTTGTGTTATTAGATAGCCAATCGATCCCTGTGTCATGGCATCGTTGACATCAATCGGAAATGGAGGAAAGGTATCCTTTGCAATATCCTGCTGGACCAGAAGATTTCCAACTTGCGGCCCATTACCATGTGTGATGATTACTTCGTAACCATCCTGCACAAGATCTGCCAGGTATTTCATGGTGGATTCGAGATTCTTCTTCATAACTTCAGCGGTTGGGAGCTCCCCTGGTTTGTTCAGGGCGTTTCCACCTATTGCTACAACAATCTTTTTCATCTGACCACTCCTATAGTAGCGTAGCTATCATGACTGCCTTGATAGTGTGTTTTCTATTCTCTGCCTCTTCGAAGACGCGCGAAGAAGGGCCCTCGATTACATCTGCAGTCACTTCATTTCCCTTGACAGCGGGCAAACAGTGAAGGAATATCGAATCAGTTCTACCTGTGTAAGCCATGAGTTCTGAACTTACTTGGTACGGGCTTAGAAGCTCGACTCTCTCCTTCATCTTGTCTTCTTCACCCATTGATGCCCAGACATCCGTGTATATGGAGTCAGCATCTTTCACTGCTTCACGTGGGTTGTCAGTGATTTCTATTATCGCACCCTGTTCTCTTCCTATCTCCCTGCACTTCTCCAGCAGTTCCTCGTCTGGTCTGAGGTTCTCAGGTCCGCATGCAACATAATGCAATCCCATCTTAGCTGAACCGATCATGAGAGACACAGCGACATTGTTTCTTGCATCGCCCAGATAAACTAGTTTTCTTCCTCGAAGAGTGCCGAAAGCTTCTTCGATGGTTAGGAAGTCGGCAAGGATCTGGGTAGGATGGTAGGTATCTGTGAGCCCGTTATAGACAGGGACACCCGACCACTCTGCGAGTGTTTCGACTGTTGATTGCTTGAATCCCCTGAATGCGATTGCATCAAACATTCTGCCCAGAACTCTCGCAGTGTCTTCGAGGTCTTCCTTTACACCGAGGTGTATATCGTCTTTTGACAGAAAGACCGGATGACCGCCTTCTTCTCCAAATGCTGTCTCAAAAGCTGTTCTTGTTCTTGTTGACCTCTTCTCAAATACAATTGCAAGGCTCTTGCCGGCAAATCTCTGTGTAGGTGTTCCTGCCCGCTTTTCCAATTTAACCTGCCTGGAAATATCCAGCAAGTACCTGATTTCATCATAAGAGAAATCAAGCAGAGTTAGCAAACTTCTGCCTTTCAAGTTAATTCCCATAGCTCCAGCCTCCTTCTTTTCCTCGTTATCTCTTATATAATACAGACAGTGTCTTGATGTTTCAATTTCCCTGTTAGTTTGTATATGCAGAGGTAATGGTTATACGTCTTCATTTATACGTTATGCGGTGTTATGCTGTTTTATGCTTCATTATGCGTCAGAAGCTGTGGAAAAGGTTGAGTCGTTTCCTGGAGGTGTATTTGATGAAGAAGTACCTGGAGACAGCAATATCGAATGCTCTGAAAACACTGGATCTATTAGATATTAAAGGATACAAAGTTGAAGTCCCGCCGGAGGGCTTCGGTGACTATTCGACAAACGTTGCGTTCTTTGTATCGAAGAGAATGAGAATGTCACCGTTGAAAGCTGCTGAAGTTATTGGTGAAAAGTTGCTTTCTGATCCCAGGGTCGAGAGAATCTCTGTTGATGGACCGGGTTTCATAAACATCATTCTGTCACAGGAGGCTTTTTCGGAAGCGCTTTTTCAGACACTCAACAACAGGTACTACTGGAGGATCAAAAGACCGGCAGCACAGAAAAATATACAGATTGAATTCGCTAGTGTTAATCCAACTGGCCCATTTACCGTAGGACATGGTCGTCAAGCTGTCATAGGAGATATTCTGGCAGAAGTAATGAGAGCGAGAGGTCTGCATGTTGAGAAAGAGATGTATTTGAACGATGCAGGGAGACAGATACAGCTTCTGGGGGAGTCAGTTTGGATTAGATATCAGCAGCTTCTTGGAAAGAAGGTGGAGCTGGAAGATACGCATTACCAGGGTGGATATCTCGTGGAAATGGCTGAAGAGCTGATCAAAGAAGTTGGAGAGACCTATCTTGACAGATCAGAAAAAGAAACAAGAAGATTCTTTCGTGATTACGTCCTTGATAGGATGGTTCAGACCATGAAAGCCAGCATGGACAAACTGGGTGTCTCTTTCGACAGTTTCTTCAGCGAAAGAACTCTTGTTGAATCCGGAGCAGTTGACAGGGTACTGAAAACACTGCGAGATAAGGGACTTGTTACAGATAGAGACGGAGCCGTGTGGTTCAAGGTTTCTGCGTTTGAGGATGAGTCAGACAAAGTCCTGGTACGCTCCGATGGAACGTTCACGTATTTCATGACTGATATCGCCTACCACCTGAATAAGTTTGAACGCGGATTTGATTACGTCATTGATATTTGGGGTGCCGATCACCTCGGGCACATACCGAGAATGCGCGCTGCTATGAAGGCTCTGGGTATCCCCGAGTCCTTTTTCAACGTTATGGTACATCAGTATGTCAATCTGAAGAAGGGGAACGAGATAGTCAAGATGTCCACCAGGAGAGGAGAATTCTATACACTCGATGAATTAATGGAAATAGTGGGAGTAGACGCTACCAGGTACTTCTTTGCAATGTTCGATCCGGATACACACATGTTGTTTGATATTGATCTGGCAAGAACCAAGAGTGCAGAGAACCCGGTGTTTTATGTGCAGTATGCTCACGCACGAATCTGCAGCATATTCAGGAATGCTGTTGAGAAAGGCATATGTCATAGTACTGCAGAAGATGTAGATTATTCATTGCTCCAAAGTGATGAGGAACGAAAGCTCATCAGAGAGATCACGTCATTTCCAGAAGTCCTTGAACGAGTTGCTGGTGACTATAAAGTGAGTAGAATAACAAACTTCCTGGAGGAACTGGCAAGTTGTTTTCACATATTCTATAACAAACATAAAGTCATTGATCGCAATCATATGAAGATGTCGGAAGCAAGAGTTGGACTTTGTATGGTTATCAAGAATCTTCTGGCGGACGGGCTGGCCCTCCTGGGAGTATCAGCACCAGAGTCAATGTAGATAGTTGACAAATACAATACGCAGTGCGATTACCCCGGCGAGTATCAAGAGTTCCTCTCCAGTAACGATATACGGAGCATGCTACAATCTTGGTGGGAGGAAGAACGATGAGAACGGTCTACGTGGTCATTGACACTGAGACTACAGGCTCTGAACCGATGAAAGGTGATAGGATAATCGAGATTGGAGCCGTTCCGATATACAAGGGAAAGGTTATGTCAGATCTTGCATTTCATGCCCTTGTGAACCCTGAGGTCATTATCCCAGGTCACATAACCGGTGTGCACGGGCTCAAGAATGACGATCTTGTGCAGGCCCCAACTATGATAGAGGTATTTCCGCGCTTCAAGGACTATCTTGGGTCTTCGCTGGTGGTAGGTCACAATATAGTCGCTGATATGACCTTTCTTGACATGGCATCGAAGGAAACAGGAATAGCACCACTGACAAACCGATATCTTGACACACTCGAACTGGCAAAGGAAGCTTTGAGAAACGGGCCATTCAAACTGACGGATCTGGCACAAAGACTGGGAGTATTAGAAAGACCTACACACAGAGCCCTTGATGATGCCTTCGTTACCGCAAGAGTTTTTCTTGAGCTTGCTAGACTGATGGGCGGTCTTTCCAGGCTCAGGAGATACGTTAAGAACTGGAGGGGTTAGATGATAAAGAACTTTGTATTGGACACAAATGTACTTGTCCACGATCCTTCTTGTATAGAGAAGTTCGAGGACAACAACGTGATCATTCCTTTTCCGGTGCTCGAAGAAATCGACAAGCTGAAATCTAAAGACTCGTCAGTTGGTCGGAGCGCCCGTGAGGTGAATCGGACACTGGATAGCTTTCGCGAAAGAGGCAAGCTCACTGAGGGCGTTTCACTGAAATCAGGTGGAAAACTCAGGGTCGTCGTCTTCAAGGAATTCAGTATTTCGCAGGCGGGACACCTTACAAGAAAGGCAAAAGATAATGACATACTGATGTATACAATCGAGCTTCGAAAGAGAGAAAAAGAACCCGTATATCTTGTTACCAAGGATATTAACCTCAGGATAAAAGCCGATGTTCTCGGGATTCCTTCACAAGACTATCTGGCTGACAAGGTCAGCCTTGAGGAAAGATTCTCCGGAATTATGGAACTGAAAGATGATGTGTTGAGAGAGAAGTTCCAGAAGGATGGATCAATTAATGAAGATGATGTTGACGAGGAACTGACAAGCAATGAATTCGTCCTTTTTGGGGAAGACGTATGGGGTCGTGTAACCCCGAACGGGAAACGGATCGAAAGTATCTCAGTTTCAATGAAGACATCATGCTGGGGGATCTCACCCAGGAATCGTGAACAGATGCTCGCTATGGATTTGCTGCTTAACGATGAAGTGAAATTCGTTGCCCTTCCCGGTAGTGCTGGAACTGGAAAGACACTTCTTTCTCTGGCATGTGGTCTCAGAAAGGTTTCAGAAGAAAACAAGTATGAAAGGCTTCTGGTAACTCGTCCTCTAATTACCATGGGAAAAGACGTTGGGTACCTTCCCGGTTCACTTGAAGAGAAAGCTCGTCCCTGGATGCAGCCAATCAGGGACAACTTGATGCTTCTCTTTTCTAACAGGCACATGGATCTTGATAGTTTCCTCAAGAAAGGTGATAAGCTCCAGATGGATGTTTTGAGCTACATCAGGGGAAGAACCATACCAAATCAGTTCATTATCATCGACGAATCCCAAAATCTTACTCCTCATGAAGTTAAGACCATATTGACAAGGGTTGGCGACAACACCAAGATAGTGCTCACTGGAGATCCGTACCAGATTGACAATTTCTACCTTGATACGAACAGCTGTGGGCTGGTGTACGCCACATCAAAGTTTATTGGTAACCGTCTGGCAGGACACGTGACTCTGGTTCGTGGTGAACGATCCGAACTTGCCAGTGCTGCAGCAGATCTATTATGATTCGAGAAGGCTTTCCCTATCCTGAGTATGATCTCTTCTTGCGGATTTCAAGGGAAGACATTCATGTGCTGTGCTACATCGTTGAAGGGGAAGACAACCTGATGAATATTCGGCATACAACTGAGAATGGTCTTCTCAAAGTAATCGTAACCGGGCTTCAACTTGATGATTCTCTTGCATTTCTCGAAAGTATCAGGAGTATCCTGAATATGGAAGTGGTGGAAGTTCGTGAAAATCCTGGACATACTTAGTCTCCCCCTCCCGAAGAAGACAGCGAAAAGTGTGCGCGAAGTTGATTATGAAAGAATAATTGACAAGGGTTATGATACAGTCCTATTTGATTACGATAATACTATTGCAAGCTGGCGATCTCCTTTCGATATGAGGAATCGTCCTGTTATTGAAATGCTGTTGACCAGAGGCATAAAGGTGGCGGTTGTTACTAACGCCCCGGTCAAAAGAGTCAGACATCTCTACGAAATCTTTGGAGATGATGTCTCTGTTTATCACTCGATGCGAAAACCCGGTACAAAGCAATTACGTCGTGTCCTTAGTGAAATGCGCTCAGTTCCAGAGAAGACAGCGATCGTTGGAGATCTCTTTCTAACAGATGTTATAGCCGGCAACAGGATGGGAATGTATACAATAATGGTCAGACCATCTTTCGAGAAGGAGGTTGCCCTGTACAAGCGTCTTGCTGGCTGGGCAATCATAGCTCTTTATATGGTGTTCTTCTACACAATCGGTTGGTTTTTCAGACTTATCGATCTTGCCACACCTCATGTTTTCGTAGAAAGTGTGGAGCAGGTCGATTTCTCTAAACTCAAATTGGCAGGGTACGAGCTTGTGATATTTGATTTTGACAATACTCTTGAACCCTGGAGGTCTCATCAACTATCACTGAGAACTCTCAGTGTGCTGAAGCAAGCGAGGGACTCTGGATTGAAGATAGCTTTAGTTTCAAACGGTAAGAATGATCGTCTTGATTCAATTCGGGAAAGCATAGGCAGTGTGCCGGTAATTGGGAGAGCGTTCAAACCATCTCCGAGACGTTCCAGAAGATTTGTTAAAGAAACTGGTGTGGCGAACCATAGGGTTGTTGTCATTGGAGACCAGCTTTTCACAGATGTTCTTATGGGGAACCTTATAGGTGCATACACAATTAAGACTGTACCAATCTCCGAGGAAGAATTCTTCTGGACCAGGATGATTCGGAAAGTTGAAAGGCTTACTATCGCATTATTGAAGTCAAAGGGAGAGGTGGAACGCGTCTAGCGAATAGCTGCGGTACGTCATGTACATAATCACCGAAGACAATTAGGAGGTAGAACATGAAACTCAAAGAACTGGCAGTTCCGGTCGGGATTTCAAACAGGCATGTGCATCTATCTGAGGAAGATATCAGGAAGTTGTTTGGAGAGGACGCCGAGTTGACGCCCGTGAAGGATCTTGGACAACCCGGCCAATACGCTGCAGCTGAAAAGGTTATACTGGCAGGACCAAAAGGGTGTATTGAGGGTGTCAGAGTGCTAGGCCCAGCGAGGAAGGCAACACAGGTAGAATTGTCAAGATCAGACTGCTTCAGACTCGGTGTTCAACCACCGGTTAGAGACTCCGGTGATCATGAAGACTCCGCTTCCCTCACAATAATCGGCCCCAAGGGAACTGTGAGTCTGGAAAGAGGTGTTATCCTTGCAAAACGCCACATTCATATGCGACCTGAAGAAGCAGCAACTCTGGAACTCAAGGACAAAGATATAGTTGCTGTTTACTGTGAAGGGGACGGCACTCGACGGACAGTTTTCAAGGATGTGCTTGTGAGGGTGAATGACCAGTATGCACTGGAATTTCATGTAGATCTGGATGAAGGGAATGCCGCGATGCTTAGCAACGGCGATGTTGTGAAGATAGTGGAGGAGCTTTAATGGTATTTGTGGGTACAAGCGGTTACCAGTTTGATGACTGGATAGGGACTGCTTATCCCGATGCGATCCCCAGATCAAAGATGATCAGGTATTATTCTTCCGTTTGGCAGTTCAATGCAGTCGAGTTGAATTTCACTTATTACAGAATGCCAACACAGAAGACAATCATTGGAATGCTGAACAAAGTAGCTACAGATCCTGTGGTTTTCAGTGTAAAGGCCTATGGGGATGTGACCCACAAACACTGGCGAATGAATAATATGGAGGGATTGAAGACCGACAGCGACGAATTCATCAACGCCGTGAGTCCAATGAAAGACGCATCGAGACTTGCAGCAGTTCTCTTTCAGTTTCCTTCTTCTTTCAGACCTTCAGAGGACAGCAACAGGTATTTGGAGAAACTGGCTGGATTATACGCTTCTGCTGATGTTCCTCTAGCAATAGAGTTCAGGCACAGAGATTGGAATTGTGAAGAGACGCATGAATTACTCAGTTCGATGGATATGGTTCCGGTAGTAGTTGACGAACCTCAAATTGGTTTGCTTTTTCCATATGTTACTGCTTCGTCTCGACGATATGCCTATTTTCGTTTTCACGGAAGGAACAGGAACTGGTTTAACTCTGAAGGCGGCGAGAGGTATAACTACGATTACTCCAGAGACGAGCTGAGAGAGTTTGCTGCAGATGTGCTAGAATTTTCTGAAAGAGGGCTGCAAGTATACGTTTTCTTCAACAATTGTTATATGGGTCGTGCAGTACACAACGCACTTAGTTTTAGACAGATGCTTGGAGGAGAGTAAGAAGATGATCAAATTGCCTGATCTTTTTCGGGTTGTTTTGAGGATGATATATGACGGAAAAAATGCCGATGAAGTGTATGATCAACTATCCCGGGTCGGGATCGATGATGATCAGGTCGATAGAATCTACACTTCAATTATTGGCTTGATTGCCAGGGGAATGGACAAAACCGAAACGGTTTTCGCAGATACGTATGACATAAGAAGGAGAGTCTTCACAAGAGAAGAACTCTCCGTAATAAAGCATGTACCAAGCCTTTATGATTCAGTTCTGTGGGGTGAGATCAGCATAGAGGAGTTTGAATCAACACTTACAGACTTCGGCGGATTTGGGGTTGATTAACAACCGACTCCTCAATTGATCACTTCACGCCCACCTTGCTATTGTGAAGAAGTAGCGGTCTGGTAGCCTATCATAGTTCGGAACCACCCGAACAGTATAGGCTATTCGGCCTTCTTGAGGTATGGAAAACTCCCCGAGGTATACGTACTCGCCATGAACATCGCTCTTCTCAAGGTTCATAGGAAAAGTAGCAAAATCATCAACTGAACCTTCTTCATTAAGCGTTGCAAGGAAGACCTCCACCTTCACATCATCAGGGGTCAGTTCTCCAAGATAGATGTTGGTGGAGAGCCTTATCTTCTCACCAACAGTGATACTTCTCTCAACATCAGAAGCTGTAAGATTGGGTTTGACTCGAATATGTCCCCAATACCTTGTGAGGTGCTGTTTCCACTGCGCAATCTCTTTGGATTTCTGGAAATCATTGTCTGCCATGAATGACGAGAGTTCAGAGCTCTTGAAATAGAGCCTTTGGGCATAATCTATAAGCATTCTATGCGTATTGAATTGTGAAGACACGGTCTTTATTGATTCTTTCATCTTTTTGACCCATTCTCTGGGGATCCCGTCTTCATCACGCTGGTAGTAAAGAGGAACGATTTCACGCTCAAGTGTCGTGTATATTGATACACTGTCTATTCGGTCCTGGAGCTCTTCATCGTCGTAATCCCTATCATCACCGATGGCCCAGCCGTTATCCTGAGTGAAGCCTTCGACCCACCATCCATCCATAGTGCTGAAATTCAGACAACCGTTCATTGCAGCCTTCTGCCCGCTCGTGCCGCTCGCTTCGTGAGGTCTTCTGGGAGTGTTCATCCAGATATCGCAACTGCTTATAAGGTGTCTGGCCACGTTCATGTCATAGTTCTCCAGGATAACTATATGGTTCTTGAATTCAGGCATCCTTGACATCTCATAGATCTTCTTCATGAGCTCTTTGGCAGGATTATCTGCGGGATGCGCTTTACCTGAGAAGATAATCTGTACGGGTCTTTGGGGATTATTCAGTATTGCTTTGAGCCGCTCAATGTCCTTGAAGATTATCGAAGCCCTCTTGTACGTTGCAAATCTTCTAGCAAAACCAATAGTAAGAGTATTCTCATCACATATCCTGTCTACCTCAGCAAGATCCTCCACTGTCTCTCCAAGTCTTCTTCGTTGCCTTCTGAGGCGGGTCTGAACAAAGCTTCTCAGTCTTTTCTTCAGCTGCATGTGAGCATTCCACAACTCATTATCGGGAATCTTGTCAATGGCATCCCATACGCTTGAAGAATACACACTCTCTTCCCAGCACTTGGGAAGGTATCTGTCAAATAGAGCCTTCATGTCTTTGTTAAGCCAGGTCCAGATGTGCACTCCGTTCGTAACATGCGTAATCGGCACCTCAACTGCCGGAAGATCTTCGAAGATATGATTCCACATCTTTCTAGATACTGTTCCATGGAGTCTACTAACTCCGTTTGATAAAGCAGATAACCTCAGGGCAAGAACGGTCATTCCGTAGTGTGTCCTTCCATCTTCAAGCCTTTCAGTGCCAAGATTCAGAAATTCATCCTTGGTTACACCCAGTTGGTCCCAGAAACCCTGAAAGTGTCTTTCAACCAGATCCAGAGAGAAGACATCATTTCCCGCAGGAACAGGTGTGTGGGTCGTAAAAACGCTGCTTGCTCTGACAAACTCAATCGCAGTTTCCCAGTCAAGTCCTTTGCCTTGAATGAGCTCGCGGATTCTCTCCAGGGAGAGAAAAGCTGCGTGTCCCTCGTTCATGTGCCATATGTTGGGGTTGATTCCCAGTAACCTAAGTGCCCGAACACCTCCGATGCCAAGCAGCATTTCTTGCTTAATACGGTTTTCTGTCCCTCCACCATAGAGCTGTGCGGTTATCATCTTTTCATCGGAGGAGTTCTGATCAATGTCTGTGTCCAGAAGATAGAGAAGAACAGTACCTACCCTGCATTCCCATACCTTTGCCCAAACCTTTTTCCCCAGAATAACAACATTTACGTGAATCTCCTGACCATCCTGGTCTCTGGCTGGTTTTACTGGTAGATCCTCGAAATCGTATGCTGGAAATGTAGCAGTCTGCCAGCCGTCTTTATCAATCATTTGTGAAAAGTAACCCTGTCTGTAAAGAAGACCTACAGCCACAAAACTCATGCCCAGATCGCTGGCTGTCTTCAGATGATCACCCGCCAGGACCCCAAGTCCCCCGGAGTATATCGGAAAAGACTCGTGTAAACCATACTCTGCACAGAAGTAGGCTACCTGATTCTTTGCCTTGTCCGGATGCTCTTTTTTGACCCATGTCGTGTTTCTTTTCATGTACGAGTCGACTTTCTCCAACACTCTCTCAAGTCTTCCTACAAACTCGTCATCGTTTTCCAGTTCAAAAAGCCTCTGCTGGCTCACCCTTCGAAGAAACTTAATAGGACTTCTCTTCTGGTCGTACCACAGCACAGGGTCCATCATTCTGAAAAGATCCTGAACTTCGTAATTCCATGTCCAGTAGAGGTTATATGCGAGCTCCTCCAGCCTTTCCAGTCGTTTCGGGAGCTTTGGTACTGCCATTAGTCTCTGAATATACTTCATTGAAATACCTCCAGTTGGAAAAATCTACCCTTCTACGATTATACGGTAACCAGTATGATACATCCATACGGTGGCTGTATCACAACAAGCTGGTACAAACTCTCTTCTGAGTTGATTGTCTTAAGAACACTGTACTGATGATGTAGACTTATAGTATATACAGGATACTGAGGAGGGGTGAGAATGAAAAAAGTTAAGGCACCCAGAGGAACCAAGTTAACTTGTAAGAGCTGGTTAACAGAAGCAGCAATGAGAATGCTTATGAATAACCTTGATCCAGAAGTAGCAAAAGATCCGGACAATCTGATTGTGTATGGTGGAATTGGCAAGGCAGCGAGAAACTGGAACTGTTTTCACAGGATTGTTGAAACGCTCAAGGATCTGGAAGATGATGAAACGCTTATCGTTCAGAGCGGCAAACCTGTGGCGGTATTTACGACAAATGAATGGGCTCCCAGGGTGCTAATCGCAAATTCCCTGCTTGTTCCAAAATGGGCTACGTGGGAAGACTTCAGAGAATTGGAAGAACGGGGTCTCACCATGTTTGGTCAGATGACAGCAGGAAGCTGGATTTACATCGGTACACAGGGCATACTACAGGGTACCTACGAAACCTTCGGGGCAGTTGCCAGAAAGTACTTTGGTGGTTCGCTCAAAAGAAGGTTTGTCTTGACAGCTGGCCTGGGCGAAATGGGTGGAGCCCAACCTTTGGCTGCAACAATGAACGGAGGGGTTATCTTGAACGTGGAAGTAAACCCCTGGGCGATAAAGAGGAGATTGGATACGGGCTATCTGGAAACGTCCTTTGATGACCTGGATGAAGCGCTGGGAGCTGTCGGGCAGTCTTTGAAGGAAGGTGTCCCGAGATCCATAGGACTACAAGGGAATGCTGCAGAGATATATCCCGAGCTGGTTAATAGAGGAGTGGTTCCTGATATAGTTACCGATCAAACTGCTGCCCATGACCCTCTAAATGGCTATATACCTGCCGGTTATTCAGTTGAACAGGCTGCAGAGCTCAGAAGAACTGCTCCTGACGAATACCTGGTCAGGGTTGGAGAGTCTGTTATCACACACCTTGAAGCAATTCTGCATATGAAAAGACAGGGAGCCAGGGTTTTTGAGTATGGCAACAATATTAGAAGACTTGCTCATGACAGCGGCCTTGAAGATGCCTTTGATATACCCGGTTACGTACCTGAATACATAAGGAATCTTTTCAGCGAAGGAAATGGCCCGTTCAGATGGGTGGCACTCTCCGGTGACCCTGAAGACATTTACAGGACAGACGAAAAAGTAAAGGAGTTGTTTCCTGAGAACAGGCATCTTACGAACTGGATCGATCTTGCACAGAGAATGGTGAAGTGGCAGGGGCTTCCCGCAAGGATTTGCTGGCTTAAACATGGTGAAAGGGAAAAGATGGGTGTTGAGATGAACAGGATGGTCGAAAAAGGGGAGTTGAAAGCTCCCATTGTAATCGGGAGAGACCATCATGATACAGGTTCAGTTGCATCTCCCTACAGGGAAACCGAAGCAATGGCAGATGGTTCGGATGCGATTGCAGATTGGCCTGTACTGAATGCACTGCTTTCTGCCAGCAGTGGTGCCACGTGGGTCTCCGTCCACCACGGTGGTGGTGTTGGCATGGGCTACTCTATTCACTCTGGAATGGTTGTTGTAGCAGATGGAACGCGTACCTCTGCCGAGAAACTGTCAAGGGTGTTGAACAACGATCCAGGCCTTGGAGTGGTAAGACATGCAGATGCAGGCTATGAAATCGCGATTGAATCGGTGAAAAAAGGTAATCTCAGTATGCCTATGCTCAAAGAAAAAGCTGAGGAGTAACGTTACTCCTCAGCTCATATAATAATTGCCAAGATTATCTCTTCTTTATCCCTCTCTTCTTATCCAGCCTTCTGCGATAGGCAGAGAGTTTTTGAGAGCTGTCTTTCATGAAACGCCCCAGTTTCTTCTCAAAATCATGGTCACCGCCTCTTTCGGCAGACTCCCTGTTACCAAGATCCTTGATAGATAACTCCCATTTGCCTTCTCTGGTTGTGCCCATGACCTTTGCCTTAACTGACTGGCCGACCTTCAGGTAGTCATCGATGTTCTTCACGTAATCCTTTGAGACCTTAGAAATGTGGATGAAACCTTCCCCACCCTCTTGCAAGGTTACATACGCACCAAACTTCTTCAGGCCGGTCACCTTGCCTTCAACGATGTTTCCTACCTTAACACTCACATGCTCAACCTCCATATAGGTTTTGTAGGCGACTTCAGTAATCGTCACCGAATTTTGTTCTGAACTTCTGAACTCTTCCCTCCGTATCGATAATCATAGATGATGTATCACCTTTGTAATAGGGATGACAGTTTGAACAGAGGTCAATTCTTACGCTCTCCTTCGTGGACCAGAATTTGTGTTCAGCTCCACAAGTACACTTAGCAACTACCAGTTTCAGTTCTGGTTGAATCTCCCTTTTCATTTGTATTTCACCTCTCGAGTCTTTGTCCGGAGTGATTATATCATGGCTCTTAAAAGCTGTCAAAAAAGTCTGCCTGCATAGTATGGTTCTCTTGTGGTAGAGCAATTCGTTCTTCTTCGCTTCTTAATAAGATTCTCCGGAAATATCGCGTTCAAACCACGGGGATATGAAGTGATCCCAGAATTGTTTCAGGATTATTGTTAGCGGAACAGCCAGAAATGCTCCGACTATGCCAAGGACTTGACCGAAAAAGATTATTGCGAAGATCATTATGACTGGATTTGTCCTTGTATGTCCTCGCATTAGCTTCAGGAAGACAATGAACGCTGCAGTATGAATGATCAGAAGTGCTGCCAGCAAACCAATGAAGACCAGCAAGTTTCTTGCCGATACCGCGAGCAATATCAACGGAATAATCTCAAAGACGACACCCACAATAGGTATCATGTTCGTTATCGTCGCCCAGAAACCCATTAGCAAGCTGTAAGGCAGACCAAGCATTCTCACAAGTATTGCAACAATCATTCCAACGAAAATCGATACCAGAACGATAGATGTCACGAAACGTTCCAGGTTTCTATATGTGTCTTTCAAGAAAGTAACAGCCTCACTCCTGCACGATTTCGGATACAGATGGGGTGAGAATCGTTTGAAAGAAGGAAAATAGTAACTGAAATATATAGTCCCAAGAATCACATAGAATAATACTGAACCCAGGGAGCTGAGAAATGCCGGAACCTTCTCAAGCAACTCCCCAGAAAACCCTCTGAACCATATTTGCAATTCAAGTAGAGTGCGTCTAACCGTTTCCAGAATCTGGGTTCGAGTTCCTTCGTCAATTGTTCTTGGTATTATCGCCTCAACAACATCTCTCCAGATCTCTTTCGAAGGAACTATCAGGGCCTGCTCTATTAGCCTGTTGGCCAGGACCAATGCATTCTTCTCGGTGAGGTGTCTTCTGGTTATTTCAAGGATCGAATTATAACTTGGCTTCAGCTCAGCATAAGCATCTCCAACAGCAATCAACAGAAAACCTCTCTCTTGAAGAGCAAGTTTAAGCTGTTCTACGGGAATGGGTAACTGCTCTCTCTCAGCCTCGTAGATCGATTGATAGTAAGATTTAAGCTCTGAACTGAGATCTGCAAGTTGTTCTCTCTCCTCATCATCCAATCTCTGTACAAATCCTTCATCGAAAGAGATTCTATCGATGTTTGCATTGATTTCGAAAATACTCACAGGTGTATCCGTGTCAGAGGGAAAGAAGTCAAGAACGGTGGAGTAGAAATTGCTCGCTTCTCGAACAACTATTGGGACAAGAAAGACTACTACCAGAGCAACAAAAAGAAAGAGAAATACCAGTCCCATTATCACAGCTGCAAGTCTTCTGATTCGCAGATAGCGTCCTGCGAACTTGGTCCAGGGTTCGATGATCAATATGATCACAAAACAGATCACAGCAACTGTTGCAGTTCTTGGAGAAACTGCATATACAGAGAAGAATACCAGGGCGTATAAGACGGAAAGCAAGAATACAGAGAGTTTGCTGTTGCCAAAGAGCTTTTTCAGCATTATCCTCCCACCTTAGGAGAAAGAAGAAACTCTTCTGAGATGCTCTTTAAATCACTTTGCTTGCCCATAACAACCATAAGCTTTATTCTCGCTTTCTGTGATGAGAGACCTTGTGCGAATATTGCTCCGATACTCTTCAGACTCCTTCCACCACCTGTGTATCCGTATGTCCCGAGGACTCTGCCCTTGAAGCACCTTGATGTTATTATAACAGGCATGGAGTGTTTTTCTATGAGCCACTTAGTTGCATCGTGTACGCTCACAGGTACGTTTCCTGAGCCGAAGGCCTCGAGAACAAGACCTTTGTACCCAAGCTCAGGAAGCACACGTATGAAGTCACCCTTATCGCCTACAAAGGTTTTGAGAAGAGCCACCGAGTTTTCGATTCTCTCTACCGCGTAATTGCTCCTGAGTACCGGCCTTCTGTGAACAACAACGCTTTCATCATCTACAATACCAATGGGACCACTTCCAGGTGATTCGAAAGTAGCGATATTGCTCGTATATGTCTTTGTCACATCAACTGCAGCATGAATCTCGTCATTTACACAAACGAGCGTTCCGAGATTTCTTGCAAAGATGCTCGCCGCAACTCTCACCGATGATAAGAGATTCCTCGGCCCATCAGTGCCCAGTTCATCGAGATTTCTCATTGCTGCAGTGAGAATGATGGGCTTCTCTGTTTGAACTGTCAAGTCTATAAAATACGCTGTTTCCTCGAGTGTATCTGTACCATGTGTAATGACAACACCTGCAACATCATCTCGTTTCAGTATTCTGTTGACTACCCGGGAGAGCTCCCACAGAATATTCGGACTCATGTGTGGACTCGGTATATTGGAGAAGTCGTAGTGCTCTGTCTCTGCAATCGCGTGCAGCTGTTCCACATGTATCAGGTGTCTGTGAGTTGTAGTAGCAGGCACAGATGAACCTGTCACAGGATCTCTGACCATTGCAATAGTCCCGCCAGTAGTAACAATAACAATCTTCTTCATTCTTTCCCTCCCGTACTGGTTTTGACTTTGCGAAGAGCCAGTACTGCATCACTGCCGACTTTTTCAGCCACATCGTTCCAGTTACGAAAAGGTCGTCTGAGAACGATAGCTGTCGCAAGTTTTCTTCCGATACCAGGGATGTATTCGAGTGCATCCAATGTAAGCACGTTAATGTTGCTTCCCAGTGGCAATCCTGTCAAGGATCTGCTTCCATGTTCAACAACTACCATATCTGTGGCTGTTTCAAAAGGCACAGGGCTGGCCACAAGGATTGGATAGGTTGCCAGGGGTCTTCCAAAGGTTAACTTCCCCTTTAAGGATTCCGGAAACACTCTTCTGATAATTGCTCCAATCGGGAAGACCTTCTTAATCATTGGCAAATCAAAGTTTTCTCTTATAAGCGATTTATGATGCTCATATGACCTATGACTGACTGTCGATCGTTTCATCTTGTCAATCGGTGCAGACTCAAACACAATCACTCTTCGAATGTTGACTCTCCGGACCAGGAGACCACTCTCAAGTATGTTTTTCAAGTATTCTCTGTCTATGCTCAAGCTTCTCTCTGACTGCCCCGGTAGACCGTACAGGAGATTAAGACCTGGAAGGAGTCTGGGGACACCGTCAAGCCGATCCGGGCAGGTCCTGTTAACCAGGTCTATGGCAAACACAACATCATCAGCAGTGCCACCAAGGTTGTTTGCATCTCTTACCTCTTGATCAAAGGATTCCACTCCGAAAGACAGAGAATTGCCGACACTGCAATGACGTGCGATTGAAGAGATGATTCTTTCAGAAGCTATCGGATGACGAGCAATGAATATTGGATTAGCGTTGTCCACATGAAACACTTCAGGCGATATGATCTCTTGAGTCATTGTCAGTAGTCTTTCGACTGCTTCCGGGGCAGGTCTGTCTTTGGACTTATTGTATCCAAAAGCAATAATGTTTGAGCTCCTCCCGAATCTAATCGCTTTCACTCCAACCTTTTTGAGCTCTCTCAGTTCCTTTTTGATTGCTGAAAGAGAACGTGATACAAAGGGACCATAAAAGACGTTCTCGGTGCAGAAAGAGCAGCTACCATCGATCCTGTCGCAACCTCTCGAAACGTCAAACTCAACCATCACGTTTGGATACAATGGATGCTGTTTGATGACCTCAGCTCCCAACGGGTATAGCTCGTTTAGGAGTTCGTAAGTTGTCCCCAGATGCTTCATTTCCAGAAATCCAGCCAGCGAAGGAATGTTTTCTGCGATAATGACATCGTCAGGAACGCCTAGAGATCTGGCATTTGTTCCTCCTCTGAGGGTATAGCCTCTGGTGATCGGCCCAAGCAAGATCTTCAGTTGATTTCTGTTTGAGGAAAAAAGTCTGCAGACTTCCGAAGGGGTGATCGGCGAACCACCCAGATACTTTCCAGGCGTTGCGATGCCCCCGCACACAATCATCAGCTCCTCCTCAATAAAGGAATTCCACGCTTGCATAGTCCTCACTTTGTCGATTGTCCAGTAATGCACTTCGTAGCCTGTCTTTCTGAGAAGACCTGCTGTTGCCCGCACGATTGGCGAAATGTACGGAGGAACGCCAAGAGATGCAGGTTCATCAATGTATCCATCAACAATCACTGCCTTCATACAACGTACACTCCTTAAGATCTCATTCACAGCACGCAATGCTTGTCAGTGTATAATCATATTACATCTTATCAGGAGGGATATACTTGCCAACAGGAAAACACTGTTCCTTTTGTGGGAGATCGGCTTCAGAGGTCAAGAAGCTGATATCAGGTACTGAAGGATATATATGTGATGAATGTGTGGGACTCTTTCAGGACATTCTGAAGCAGGACCAGAAAACGAGAATAGCCGGTGAGAAGAAGCTCCCGACTCCTCCAGAAATCAAACAGGAACTTGACAGATACGTCATAGGTCAGGAGTTGGCGAAGAAGACCATAGCAGTGGCTGTCTATAATCACTACAAGAGAATTTTCAATAAGGTAGAGGATGTTGACATAGAGAAATCGAACATAATGCTAATTGGACCGACCGGCTGTGGTAAGACACTTATAGCAAGGATTCTGGCGAAGATTCTCGATGTTCCCTTTTCGATTGTTGATGCAACACCACTCACTGAAGCAGGCTATGTCGGAGAGGATGTGGAGAATGTAGTTCTGAGACTTCTGCAATCAGCTAATTTCGATATCGATAGAGCTCAGCACGGAATCATTTACATCGACGAAATCGATAAGATTGCCAGAAAATCACCAAATCCTTCTATCACCCGGGACGTTTCAGGAGAAGGAGTTCAGCAAGCACTTCTGAAGATTGTTGAGGGAACAATAGCAAATATCCCCCCTCAAGGCGGAAGGAAGCACCCATATCAGGAGTTCATCAAGATTGATACGTCAAACATTCTTTTCATAGTCGGTGGAGCATTTGGCGGTCTTGAAACACTGATCAAGGAAAGAGTTATGAAAAGTACGATGGGATTTGGGGCTGAGGTCAGAGGGAAAGATTCTTTAAGAATAGGCGAAATTCTTGTACAGGTTGTACCGGACGATCTGATTCATTACGGACTGATCCCTGAGTTCGTCGGCCGTTTTCCGGTTGTTGCTACTTTGTCTGATCTTGATGTGGAAGACTTAAAAAGAATCATGAAGGAGTCCAGAAACTCTTTGTTGAAGCAGTACACGAAACTCATGGAGCTTGACGGTGTTGAGCTCGAATTCACTGAAGAAGCACTCACAGCTGTTGCTGAAAAAGCACTGAAGCGCTCTACCGGGGCACGGGCATTGAAGAGTGTTCTTGAAACCGTGATGCTGAACCTTATGTACGAGGTCCCTTCAAAGAAGAACATTGAGAAGATCGTTATTACTGCAGAATCCATCAAAGGCAACGGAGAACCGGTGATATATTACCGGAAGACCGCATGATTTTGGTTGCATTTGAAACCTCCTGTGACGATACCGGAGTCGCGATTCTCGAGGAAGAAAGAGTTCTTTCGAACAATCTTGCTTCACAGGTCCACGTACATGGTAAATTCGGTGGGGTAGTGCCTGAGCTTGCTGCAAGGAAACACCTGGAAGCTATACCGGTATTACTTGATAAATCTCTTGAAGAAGCCGGGTGTAGCATTAACGACATTGACTGTTTTGCCGCAACGGTTGGGCCAGGTCTTGTCGGGTCTCTTCTTGTTGGGTTGAGTTTTGCAAAGGGGCTGGCTATCGCCACGAAAAAACGTTTTGTCGGCGTCAATCATCTATTGGGGCATCTTCATGCAGTATTCCTGGCATTTCCCGATATCAAATATCCCTTTGTTGTTCTGCTTGTCTCAGGAGGGCACAGCGAAATCCTGATAATGGAATCCTGGGAAAAGTTTTTTAGAGTGGGAAAAACAAGAGATGATGCAGCTGGTGAGTCTTTTGACAAGGTTGCAAGAATGCTGAATCTGGGATATCCAGGAGGACCAGCGCTTGAATTATTGGCTTCTGCAGGAAATCCCAGAATTCCTTTTCCAAGACCGCTTTCAGAAAAAGACAATCTTGACTTCAGTTTCAGCGGCCTGAAGACAGCAGTACTTTATCATCTGAGACAAAATCCAAAAGAGAAGAAAGAAGATATTGCTGCATCTTTTCAAGCAGCCATTATAGAGTCTCTTCTAGAGAAGACATTTTCTGCTGCTGACAAATTCAACATATCCACAGTAGTTATTGTGGGAGGAGTAGCCTCGAACGCACTGCTGAGGTCAGAAGCACATGCTTATGCCAGGAAAAGGAACACAAAAGTTTACTTCCCGCCAAAACAGTACTGTACTGACAACGCTGCCATGATAGGAAGAGCAGCATTTGAAATGCTGAATAGAAACCTCTTCTCTGATCTTTCTGAGAATGCAGTTCCTTATCTCGGGCTCAATGAATCCTGCTAAGTGTCGCTGGATTCGGTGACTTTTTCTGTCTTCTTGTTCGAGCTCTTAGAACCGTTTCCGCCTTTAGAATCTGTGGAATAGAATCCCTTACCTTTGAATACAACGCCCACTCTGCTGATGGTCTTTTGGAGTTTTCCTCCACAGCTTGGACACACTTTCAAAGGTTGATCCGACATC
>LDZU01004912.1_pt1 | contig 22051 bp, 13 predicted proteins | sample 615531 | NCBI WGS metagenome assembly LDZU01 (sample SAMN03408293, study PRJNA278302) | terrestrial metagenome | isolation source: oil reservoir sample SB2 | place: USA: Alaska, North Slope, Schrader Bluff formation | collected 2011-09 | reverse complement strand
CTCATTGTAATGATCCTGTTTTTCGTCATATCCTATTCACCTCCAATAGGACATTTTAACTTTGCTCAAATAGGACATTACTACTTTGCCCTGACACTTCGAATTATGCTTGACGCATATCCCAAGTGCCGGTATAATCCTTTGGCTAAATTGGAATAATCATAGAATTTTAAGGAGTGTAAGATGACCCCTCTTCCAAAACGAAAAATTTCCCCTGGTCGACGTGACCGACGACGTGCCCATGATGCACTCAAAGCTCGTAATGTTGTCATATGCCCTAACTGCGGTGAAACCCGTCTACCTCATCGTGTCTGCCCTAACTGCGGACATTACCAGGGCCGGGAAATTCTGGATATTACCGAACGAGAATAATTCTTAAATAGTATCAATCAAAAAGCTGGGCTCAAGAGCCCAGCTTTTTTTATGCTCATAATTCATCGTCATCAGGATCTGGCATGAAATAAGGCTCAAATTGGTGCATAAACCGCCGTGGTATCAGCCCCTTGATCCTTGTCCCCTCCTCCAAATTTTCAACTTCATGAACCTGTCCAAACTCATGTAATTTCGAAATCAACTGCCCCTCCTGGTAGGGGATGAAAACATCCAATTCAATGTAAGTTTCAAATAACTCACTTTCGATTGCGGAAAGTAATGCATCTATTCCCTGACCTGTCCGGGCTGAAATTGGGAAAGTGCCTGAAAATTCCTCCAAATTATCAACCGCAGCTTCAGGATCTTTCAGCAGGTCAATTTTGTTAAAAGCTGTCACCATAGGGATATCCCCAGCCCCAATATCGATCAGTGTCTCCTGAACTGATTTTGCCTGCGCACTGGCATTTCTGTGAGTGATATCCACAACATGTAACAGCACATCCGCATCAGAAATCTCTTCCAGGGTTGCACGAAAGGCTGCCACCAATTCCGTTGGCAGTTTTTGTATAAACCCAACAGTATCTGTAAATAAAACTGCCTGACCGCCAGGTAGTTCAACACGCCTTGTTGTAGGGTCCAATGTGGCAAATAACTGGTCTGCGACATAAACATCCGAGCTCGCCAATCTGTTTAGCAAAGTCGATTTGCCAGCGTTGGTATAACCAACCAGGGCAATGACAGGTATTCGGGTCTTCTTGCGGCGCTGACGATAACGAGAACGATGCGCCCGTACCTTTTCTAACTCTTCTTTCAGAAATTCAATTCGGCGTGAAATTATTCGACGGTCAACCTCAAGCTGCGTTTCACCGGGGCCACGCAAACCAACACCCCCAACACCGCCAGCTCGACCACCGCCGCCACCTGCCTGACGAGCAAGGTGTGTCCAGGCTCGTGTCAACCTGGGCAAGCGGTATTCATATTGTGCCAATTCGACCTGCAAACCACCTTCACTTGTGTTCGCGTGTTGTGCAAAAATATCCAGAATTAATGCCGTTCGATCAATAACCCGAATAGACTCTCCAAGCGCTTCCTCCAATTCTCGTTGATGTCTGGGCGATAAAACATTATCAAATATCACCATATCTGCACCCAGCTCTTGAGCAAGAATTTTTACCTCTTCAACTTTTCCAGACCCAATAAAAGTCTTTGGGTTGGGCGTGTTCAGGTTTTGAGTGATAGTCTCCATGACTTCAACACCGGCTGTTTCAGCAAGTAAGGATAATTCATCCAGCGAGTCTTCTAATGATAGTAAATTTTTATCAGAAAAAAGGCTGACCCCGATTAAAAGTGCCTTTTCCTGTGGCGCTGTCGTATCAATTAATTTTGTCACTTAGTTTCCTCTCATCCATTTCTTCAAACGACACATTGCTTCTTCCAAAATTCCTTCGGGTGTCACAAGCGATATGCGTACGTATCCAGCTCCCGATGGACCATACAATTCACCCGGGGTGATGCTTACACCAGTAGCATGTAACAATTCATCACAAAAAGCGATGCTGTCAACATAAGGCGAAGGGATTCTTGCCCAGACATATAAAGATGCTTTTGGTACTTCGAAATCAAAGTCCAATTCCCTTAAGGTGGATACAATAATATCTCGCCTTTTTTGATAAACCATATTCCGTTCAGCTATCCATGATTGATCACCCAAAAGTGCAGCCTTCGCCGCCTCCATGATTGGTTTAAAATGTGATGAATCCAGCTGGCTCTTATATACCCTCAGTAAACAAACAATCTCTCGGTTACCTGCTGCTACCCCAACCCGCCATCCAGCCATATTATATGTCTTTGAAAGCGAATTGAATTCAATCGCCACCTCTTTTGCGCTAGGTACCTGAAGGATGCTTGGTGCTTCATAATTATCAAAACAAACGTCAACATAGGGTGCATCATGGGCAATGATGATTTCGTTTCGTTTTGCAAAGGCGACAACTTTTTCAAAAAAATCGTATGGTGCAACAGCGCCGGTAGGATTATTCGGATAATTCAGCCACATCAATCTTGCTTTGTTTGCTATTTCGGTGGGGATAGCTTCAAGATCAGGTAGAAAGTCATTTTCAGCTAACAGCGGCATATAATAAGGCTTGGCTCGTGTGATAACAGCGCCCACCCCATAAACTGGATATCCGGGATCGGGCATCAAAACCCAATCACCCTTATTCAAAATCACCTGACTGAGGTTAAATAATCCCTCTTTTGATCCAATCAAACCCACAAGTTCTCGATCCGGATCAAGATCAATTCCAAAACGCCGTGCATAATATGAAGCAAAAGCCTTTCGTAAAGAGTCAGAACCGCCAGATTGACCGTAGCCATGCATATCTGGACGTCTTGCTGCATCAACAAGTGCTTCTATAATAAAATCCTTTGGCGGTAAATCTGGCGATCCAATATCCAGCCGAATGATATCCTTACCAGATTTTTTTAATACCTCAATCGTGTCTCCTAATTTTGCGAAGAAATAGGGTTTTACTTGAGAAACTCTTTTGGCTGACTCAATAATCATTTCGAAATTTGTCCTTGTCATCTATTGGTGAGTGTTAGGTATTATAAATCATACTTTTGAATTTCACCCAGGTAAAAAATCCTTGAAAAGGATAAGAGTCTTAATTGACACAAATAACATCCCTTGAATTAGAATCCTTCTACTGACATTAGATATTGATCTAAATCTGCTAAAGCCCTTTGCGAATAAAAAGAATACCGATCCTTTTTTGATCGATGCTGATCATCTTCAGGTTTGGGAAGCAATCCAAACATTGCTTTAATAGGTTGAAAATCCTTGGTTTCTGCGTGGCTTATGTAATGCAGTAATGCACCTGTCATCGTTGTGGTTGGTAGTTTCAAAGGTGCTAATCCCCAAATAAACCTTGCAGCATTAATGCCAACAACCAAGCCTGAAGCAATATTACCTGCATACCCTTCAATACCCGAAAGCTGTCCGGCAGCAAATAAACCTGGTTTCTGTTTAAAGGCAAGACTTTCAACGAGTAAGCTTGGTGATGTAATGTAAGCATTGCGGTGCATCTGACCATAACGCTCAAAGCTCGCATTCTCCAAGCCCGGAATGAGCCTGAAAACACGTTCTTGTTCTCCAAAAAGAAGATTGGTTTGAAACCCTACCATATTGTATAAATCAGCTGCCAGATTGTCCTGCCGTAACTGAACAACAGCATACGGCCAGCGCCCAGTTCGGGGGTTGGTTAAACCCGCTGGTCGCATTGGTCCAAAAGCCAAAGTCTTTTCTCCTAAAGCCGCAATAATTTCGACTGGTTGACAACCCTGGAAATACTGCGCACTTCCTGCATCAACACCAGACTCGATCTCCACTTCAAAATTTTTCAATGGAATTCTTTTTGATGAAAGCAAAGCCTCTCGAAACCGCTGATATTCTTCTCGATTTAATGGGCAGTTGATATAGTCTCCATCCTGCGAGTCACTCAGATCATAACGATTTGCCCGATAAGCAACATCCATATTGATTGAATCAAAATGAACAATGGGTGCGATTGCATCATAAAAAAATAATTGCTTCTCTCCTGAAAAACCCTGCAAAGCCTTTAATAATTTTGGTGAGGTTAATGGCCCGGACGCAAAAACAGCAGGGGCTTCAGGGATATTGGTTATTTCCTTACGGATAAGCCTAATATTCGAGTGATTTTCAATTTTTCCTTGCACACAAGATGAAAACGCATCTCGATCGACTGCCAAAGCTCCCCCTGCTGGTAAGGAACTTGCATCTCCACAAGCAATGAGTAATGAACCAAGTCTTCGAAGCTCTTCTTTCAATAATCCCGATGCCCTGTTGGGTAAATTCGAACCTAACGAATTCGAGCAAACCAGTTCAGCCAAATTGCCTGTTCGATGGGCACCCGTTGTTTGTTCTGGCCGCATCTCGTATAAATCTACACCAATTCCTCTTTCAGCAGCTTGCCATGCTGCCTCACACCCGGCTAAACCGCCACCCACAATCGTTAATCTCATAAAGAAGTCCTCACAAATTAGAATAGTCGCATTTTACCACTCGAAGGACAGTCTATAAACCTTCTCCTGGAAACTCCTGGCACGCTTCTTGCAACAAACGCATTATTCATTTATAATGATTTCAGGAGCTGAGATTATGAGACTTAACCAGTATCAAGGTCAAAACCAAGTACAGAGCCCGATGACGTCAGCGCACATAGCGCAAACGATGACCTTGCTCTACATGACATCAACCGAGCTATTACAAACCATTGACGTTGAATTATCTAAAAACCCAGCCCTTGAACTGGTGAACGAACGAAGATGTCCGATGTGCGGAAGAAAATTGCCGCCACAAGGTCCCTGCCCTATTTGCAGTCAGCCTAAATCTCTCGACCCTGATGAGACAATTGTATTTGTTTCCCCCAGAGATGATTTTTACAACTACAGCGGTTCTGGTAAGTCCTACAGCGACGACATGCCAGAAGATCCGTACTCATCTACCCCACTTAACCTACCCACCTATGTCCTGCGCCAGGTCGCACCAGAATTAGAAAAAGACGAGCGTGAAATTGCGGCGATGATCCTGACGAATCTCGATGACGATGGATTCTTAGCCATTGAAGTTCGCGAAATTTGCCGTTTCCACCACACAACACCCAGCAAAGTTGAGGCGATTCTTAAGAAAATCCAGCGCTGTGATCCCCTGGGTGTTTCAGCAAGAAATATCAAGGAAGCTTTGTTAGCACAGGTGGAGTTCTTATCTGAATCTTCAATTGTTCCAGAATTTGTTCGTCGAGCAATTTCAGAAGATTTCGAATTATTACAAAAGCGTCATTACAGCGAACTGGCAAAAAAGTTAGGGACCAGCGTTCAGAAGATTAAACTCGTCTCCCATTACATCAGTGAAAATCTGAATCCTTTCCCTGCTCGAGCAAATTGGGGAACCTTTAGACAGCCCAATGACAATACACCAGATGTGTTTCATCAACCCGATATTCTGATTTATTATCTCGACAATAAACCTGGGAACCCGCTGATCATAGAAATCATCACCCCTTCTCGTGGCACCCTTCGATTAAATCCATTGTTTAAGAAAGCCTTAAAAGAACAATCCGAAGAAAAACAAGAAGAATGGAAAAAGGACCTCGATAAAGCTTCCCTGCTCATCAAGTGCATTCAGCAGCGCAACAATACCATGCGCCAACTTATGGAAAAAATTGTTGAGGTGCAAAAATCATTTATAATTCATGGTGATGTCCATCTTGAACCATTAACCCGGGCAGAGGTGGCAGAAAATTTGGATGTTCATGAATCAACAATTTCAAGGGCTGTAGCAAATAAGACTATTCAGCTCCCAAACCGGAAGATCATTCCGATGTCTACTTTTTTTGATCGCAGCTTATCTGTCAGAGCAATTATGCGCAACATTATTGAGAACGAAAATCATGCAATGAACGATACGGAAATCCGCAAGATCCTGGAAAAGCAAGGCATTCAGGTTGCTCGCAGAACTGTCGCAAAATATCGTGCAATGGAAGGCATTTTGCCAGCACACCTACGCCGCATCGAAAAATTTGCAACCGCTTGAGTAAAATGTGACCCAAAATCTAATCGAAAACCTGGCAAATGTTGAATTTTCAAAGAATGAAGGGATACAAGCTATCCTGACATTAATCGATTTAATTCAGGATCCTGCGATTATTTACAACCAACCAGAAAACCAAATTCTTACAGCCAACAACCCCCTGTTTCTCCTGACAAATCTTGGAGAAAATGATTTCCTAGGTCAGCCAATTGATACCCTTCTTCCTGACATTTCCGACACCGATCCAATCTCTGGGCATGACCAAAAAGCCTTTCTAAAGCACAAGAAACAGCCTTTGATCCCCGTCAGGGTGAAGATCTTTCCCCTCACCCATAAACAGAATTTGCTTCTCCTGACCTTTCAGCCTGAAGGGATAACGACGAGCCAATCAAGTATTCATGAACAGGTCAAATTTATCGAGAACTTGAAAATCCTGCTTAAAAATGAAAACAAGAATAATCTCCATGAAACACTCTCACATATTGTTAAGGAATCAGCAAGAATTTTAGAGATTGAGTTTGTCTCAATCTATAAAGCCAGCGGTGGAAAACCACAGTTGGTGCAATATCAGTCCAATGATGAGCGTTTGGCATTCGAATACCCCAAGGTTCTTTCGGGTGAGGACCTGGTCAATGCGTCTGACGCGGTCGAGTGGAGGTCAGAATTTCCACCAAAGACCCATCTTCAAAAGACTGCTGCAAATGCAGGCTATAAGTTTCTGGTTACAGTGCCTCTGGGAAATGATGAGGCAAAATTTGGTCTGTTAATTGCCGGAAGTAAACAATTAAATCCAACACAGGTGAGCCTTCCACTTGTAGAATTATTAGCTGGTTACATAACAGAAATCATGGAAGACCAGATTTCCCTTCAAAATTTGAAAAATCTCTCAAGCAAAATCAGGCAAGTTGTAAAAATTCAAAATGAGATAATCGAGAATCTTGATGAGGGTGTCATCATCCTTGCGCCGGATCTTACCATTGCAGAGACCAATCCTGCGATTGAAACAATCCTCGGTTACGCCAATGTCGAAGCATTGCGTCAGCCAATTGATTCCATCTTGATCGGGTCTGAATCCCTCGGTTCTGCACTCTCATCAGCCAAGCAAGGCATCCCAACCCTCACAGGCGGCGACCTGACATTGCACCATCGCAATGGCACGTCCTTCCCTGCTCAAATAATGATGTCCCCTGTCATGCAGAATGGACATGTCCTTTCAATTATCATCCTAATCAAAGACATCAGCCAGCAAGAACAAAATCAGGCAGCCAGAAAGCAACTGGAACAGCGCGCCATTCTTGGAGAAGTCATGGCAATTTTTGCCCATGAGGTACGCAACCCTATTAACGCAATTATGCTTTCTTTACAGGTCATTGAAGATAATCTGTCGGAAGGTGATGAAAATCTTAAATGGATTGATAATATGCGGGATGAATGCAATAAGCTGCTTTACCTAATGGAAAGTGTGCTTTCATTCGCTAAACCCCTGGAATATAAAATGTCTGGTGTGGATCTCGATTTCATGCTGCGTCATATCCTTGATAGATGGCATCCAAGGCTGCTACGTTTGAACATTTCGTCATATTACGAATCACAGGTTGTTAATCCCATTGTTGAAGGCGATCTGAGAGCACTTGAACAAGTTTTTACAAATATCATCAGTAATTCTGTCAATTCAATGAGTGAAGAAGGAGGCACCCTGGGCATTCGCATTACCGAACCTGAGCTTGAAGAGGATCGGAAATTTTACCAGGTGATCCTGACGGATTCGGGGCACGGCATTCCTGATGAAATCAAAGCACATTTGTTTAAACCATTTGTTACCGGTTCAGATCATGGCACTGGCCTGGGGTTAGCAATAACCCAGAGAATTATTAACGCTCATAAAGGTAAAATTGAGGTGGACAGTTACACAGGAGGCACAATATTTAGAATTTTCCTGGTGAAAAAGAAAGGCATGCTTGATTAATGAGTGCAACAATACTTGTCGTAGATGATGTTGATACAGCCCGAGAAGCCATCGCAGACAGCTTAAGAAAAGATGGCAAGGAAGTCCTCGAAGCAGGCACATTGAAAGAAGCGCGGGGATTTTTAGAGATGGGGAAAGTAGATATATGCGTCCTCGACGTTTTACTGCCTGACGGAAATGGATTATCACTTTTAGATGAAGTCGTACAAATGGATGAGCAGCCAAAATTCATCATCATCACAGCCCATGGTCAAATTGATTACGCTGTTGAAGCGATGAAGAAAGGGGCATTGGATTTTATCACCAAACCCATTGAGATGAAAACACTCAAAAATTCCATTCAAAGGGCTGAGGAATTGGTCGCAATGAAGCGAGAATTGGACCATCTTAGAAGCTCTCAATCTTCAACTTCAAAATTTGTTGTTGGAAACCACCCACGCATGAAAGCTCTTATTAACCTTGCCCAAAGGGCTTCGGAAACCTCTGTTTCCATCTTAATCACAGGTGAATCCGGGACGGGTAAGGAGATTATGGCAACCTTTATTCACCAGGTTGGACCCAGACAGCAGCATCCATTCATAGCAGTGAACTGTGCAGCCATCGCAAACACTTTGCTCGAATCCGAGTTATTTGGCCACGAAGCCAACGCTTTCACGGGCGCATCCAATAAAAGAAAAAACGGTTTGATGGAAGTCGCTGACGGAGGCATTCTTTTCCTTGATGAAATCTCTTCCATGCCCCTTGATATGCAGGCAAAACTTTTACGGGCTATTGAAGAACGAGCCTTCCGCAGAGTCGGAGGGACAACCCTTATCAGGGTTGACGTTCAAATAATCGCAGCCTCAAACCAGGATCTCAAGGAAATGATCAAACGGGGTGAATTCAGAGAGGACCTGTACTATCGTCTGAAGGTAGTGGACCTAGACATCCCCCCACTCAGAAAACGGAAAGAAGATATTCCTGAGCTGGTGGGCTTACTATTGAAGCAGAGCAACATGTCAATGGGAATAAATATCCAGGATGTCACACCACGGGCGATGCAAGCCTTAATGGCATACCAATGGCCTGGAAATATTCGCGAATTGAGGAATGCACTCGAGCGCGCCATCATTTTCTGCGATGACCCTGCGATCGACATTCATCATCTGCCTTCTGAAATAAAAGAAAATTATGTAAATTAACAAAATACCCCTTGTTTATTTGTTTTGGCACAGATATTGCTACAACACCTCCAGAGACATTTATCAGGAGGTGTTTTATGTTTAGTACCGCTTTTGAATTTCAAATCACCATGGCGACTGTTCTATTTCTATTGGGATTAATCGTCATGGTCATCAGCATCTTCATCCTAACCCGGCAGGCAATTGGACGAGATGTCCACACAATTGCCAGTCAGACCTCGAAATTGGCTGAAAAAGGCATAACTGAAAATATTGCCGGCCTGGTCGGGAATGCATCAGCGCTGATCAACGCATTACATGACCTCTCAAAAACAAACACCGGCATTGGCGTATTCTTGGTCTTTCTGGGAATAGCATTGTTGACAACTGCTTATTTCATTTCCAGAAATTTAGGCATCACACCTTATTAAAAACAATCATATCAAGGATAGGAGATCGCCATGCCTTTAGAGGGATTGCTTGATTTAATTAGAAAACAGTTTTCATCTGAACAAAGACAAATGATCGTCAGCAGCCTGCAGCAAGATTCCCTGGTCTGGCAATTTGCACAGGATGAAGACACAAGTCTGCCTTACTTCCAATCTAAAGCATCAGACATAGCGACTTTTTCACCTGGAAGAATTAGCTCATGGCTGATTGGCAACGCAACGGGGCAAGATTTAGAAAATCTTGATGACTTAGACAATCAAATTCCAAAAGAAATTTCCCAACGGTCTTCTCAAACATTAGAAACCCTTAGCAATACGGGCTTACCACCTGCAGATCTGACTTCCGCTGGTTTGCTAGCCCTGTCTGTTCGTGAATTTCGTAGATCAAATGGTCATTGGCAGGGTATTGCCGGAGAATTATTTGAAAAATCAAAAATAGTTGATGTACAAAAATTCTTTCGTATTTGGCGAACCCCTCTTGCCTGTCTATTCTTATACAGCCCGGATTTCAATGATTTAATCCTGGATTTCTTGAATTCCGACAAAGAATTTTTGTCTAAAGCAGCCGTACCTTTGAGTATCCATGCATATTTAGCCAATCCAATTGAGAGTGAAAATAGACTGGATCAATTATTTCAGCTGTATGTTAATCGTTCTCAAGACCTGCAGCTTGACAGCTTAAAATGGCTTGAAATATTCCATAGGTTTGATTTGCGCAAAAAGCTCGCTAAAAGTTTCCTCGAAACAAAGAAAAACATTGACTTTTCTGCAGGTGTCTATTCCGAGATTGAAGCATTTAAGGCACTCAATCAAGAAACGGACCCATTAGAAAAACAAATCAGGTATTCTTTACCGGAAGACTTAAATCGATTAGCTGCTTATTATTATTACAGCGGAGATGAGCAAAGATCATCTGAAACATATCAGCTATCCAGCGACCTTTTGAAGTTTTTGGAATCACAAACAATGTTTCAATCGATTAATTCTCAAAAAGGCCAGACTTCCCCAACAAGCTGGATGGGTTTGATGGCTTCGCTTCCAAATTCAAAGACAATAAAACATTTCTACATCAAAACGCTCATCGAACTGGGCAATTATGATGAGGCAGAGGAAAAACTTGAATTTTTATCTGACTCTGATGAAAAGCATATTCTTAAGACACAGATTGAACAAAACAAGAACGATGAAAAGCGTATCGACACACATCTAATAAATATCAAGCAAAAAGAAAAGTCCGATTTCCCGTCCTACTACGTTCATAATGCCCAATTTGATAAGGTCGGATATTTACTTCAAATGCTTGAAGCTCAAAAAGACAATCAAGCCATCATCAAATTCGCTGATGATATTCTAAAAAATCAATTCCAAAATTTAGATATCATCAAAAAAATCAGGGACGTTTACGAGAAATCTCAATTATTTGACAAAGCCCTGACATTAACCTCCTACATCGAACTGAGAGAACCTGACAACAAAGATAATCAACGAGCACTTGCCCGGCTCTACAGTAAGAACAATCGATGGGAAGATACCTTCGCGACATCACAGGCGTTTATCAAATCAACACCGACCCCTGCAGTCGAAGATCTTGAAATTTTTGCCGAATCTGCCCTAAAAACAAATCGAGTTGACATAGCAATTTCCGTCTGCCAAAACATCCTTAAAAAGGATGCACATAACACAAAAGCTTTAATCCTTCTTGGTGAAAGTTTTATGCACAAGGGAGACATTATAAAAGCCATACAGCACATGGAAAATGTTGTCGAAATGATCCCTGAGGAACCTGAGACTTGGCTGACATTAGCGCGATTATGGGATCTCAACGGACAAAAAGATAGATCCTTTGAGATCTTGAATAAGGGCGTTTTGACATTGCCACACGACCCGAAACTTCTTCGTGCCTATGGCAAAGCACTTCTGGATCGAAAATCCCCGGCGGAGGCATTGCCCCACCTGGAGAAAGCGCACGAAATTGACCCCGAAGATTTACAGGGAAGCCTTGTTTTAGCAGATGCACAACACCAATTAGGTCATTTTGATGCAGCATGGCGTTTGTTAGCACCCTTTGAAGCGACCTACCCACAATATCCCAATGTCTCAAAATTACTGGGTAAAGTTATGCTGGACATGGGCAGGGAGAAATCAGCCGAGCCAATACTGATCTTTGCAGCAGATCAATACCCGGAAGATATCGCTATTGTTCTAACAGCAGCAAGATTGATCATCAACAAATTTGAAAACAGTGTTGAAGAGACCCCTGAAGAAAATTTGGTGAGAATTAAAGAAATCCTCAATAAAGCACTCGAAATCAGTCCCAGCCAAAAAGTTCTGAAATTACATCTGGCTGATATTGAAAGATTAAGTGGCAGTTTCCAAACTGCCCTTGATCAATACAAAGCGCTGTCCGACGAAATACCCAATGAAGAGACTTCCATTAATTGGCGCCTCAATTATGGCATAGGTAAAACATCAATAGCTCTCGGCGAGTATGACATGGGGTTGGCGGCACTCCAGGATGCGGGTTCTGAACAACCTGAAAATCTTCTCATTATTCACGGATTGGTGGAGGCTTACCAGGCAGCTGATTTACAATCAAAAGCCAGGGATTTAGCAAACACAGCGCTCAGATTAGCGCCACAAGACATAACAAATATTCTCTGGTTTGCAAATTTCAAAACTAAAAACAACGAACCAGAAGAAGCCGTGAATGCCCTGAGAGAGGCTTTGCGCATTAATCCTGATAAACATCAACTTAAACTCTGGTTGGCAAAGATCCTTTTGTCGATTGGTGACCATGAAGAAGCAAAACAAATCCTTTATGATCTGACAAATCTGGACGATATTTCTCCTGAAGACCTTCACCAGGCTGCCTATACATGTGTTCGCATGAATGAATTAGCGCTTGCGGTAGAAGCACTTGAAAAAGCGGTTGAAAGATCTACAACTTTCAACCCCATAAGGATTCTCGATTTATCTGCTGCTTATACTTTGGTAGATAAAGAAAAGAAAGCGCTCGAACTATTCAACCACACACAGGATTACCATGATATTTATCCTCAAATTTCCTTGATGAAATCTGATATCCTGACAAATTTAGGCCACTATCAATCAGCCTTCAACACACTCAAATCCATTGAAAATTCCGCAACGGAAGGGCTTCTCAATAACGATGAAATCAACAAAGACACCTCGCCCCTCCTTTATACTTATGATTTAACAATTTCTGGCTATCTCTACCGAATGGGTCAATTGAATCTCGCTTTAGGTGATTTCCAATTAGCATTAGCCTACCTGGCTCAAGCAGCTGAAATTAAACCAGAGGATGAACAAATAAGGCAAACGATCTTTGAAACCCAGTTACAACTGTTCAATTTTGATGAAATACAAAAAGCAAGCGTCGAAAATCAAAACGAAGCCACCAAATCCGATTCATTAGGTGTGAACCAGCTGGACATCATTTGCTCAAAGGCTGAAATTCAGATCCTTCAGGGGCAAATGGAAAATGCTGCAGCCTTGATTAATGGTTTGTCTTCATCAAATCGAAACTATCCTCGATATTTAGCTGTTCAAAGCCAGCTTGCAAGCTACCGTGGAGATGTAGATCTTGCGAAAGATTACTTTAATGATGCCATCATTTCTTATAAGAATACATTGGAGGGAATGCAATCTAAATCACTGCAAATCCTTCTCAGAAAAATAAGAAATTTGATCAGTATTGCAGATGCCGCTTTTGCCCAGGATGACTATATCACTGCGATTCAAACCCATCAACAGGCTTGGCAGCACCTCGACAATCAACCCTTTAATAATTGGCGCTTTGCCCAGTGTTTGATAAAATCCGCTGAATATCAGCAAATTGCAAGATCCCTGTTGATCACAAATCATTCTCCTGGAGAGTCAATCCTTTCAAAAGACTATGAAAACATTGCCCGGAAAATTGTCAACCGTTTGCAAAAGCACCTCCCAGAAGAAACCTTTGTCTGCAGCCAGGCGAGAATGGCCGCTGCCTTCTCAGGTGAATGGCCAATGGGATTAAGCGCCGATGTCTGTTTGAACACCCCTGAGACTGCTGCTTCTGTCTTAATCTTCACTCAAGATGCCAATCTTGCTGACAAAATTGCAGATATTTATCCAAACAATCCCCATATACTCCAGGCGTATGCAATCTATGCTCTGAAAAACGAAAAACGGAACGGCCATCGATTTGCTGCCAGGGCACTTGAATTTGACACATCCAATCCAGCCAATCACGCATTACTGGCAATGCTCAATAAAGACCAACCAGAACAAGCATTGAAGTCTATTGAAACTGCTTTATCATTCTGGCCTGACGAGTCAAAATGGCATGCTTTTGCTGCTGAATTGTACACACAAATCGAAAAACATGACCTGGCATCCAAACATATTTCTGAAGCTTTAAGAATCCAGCCTGAAAATGCTAATTTTTGGCGGAAGAGTGCGGAATTAAACCTGCAAATGAACAACTTAAGACATGCAAAATATGATTTGGAGAGAAGCGCAGCCTTAGCTAAAAAAGAGACTGAAATCTGGGTCAGGATGGCTGATGTCAATCGTCGATTAGGGTTCGTACAGGAAGCGACACACAACATCGAAACCGCTTCAAAACTCAACCCCAAGGACAGAACAATCGCCTTTCAGGAAGCAAAATTCCTTTTCGAAACCAAACAATATGAACAGGCTGAAATAAAGTCTGAAGAAATCCTTAAAAACGAAACGAATAATATTGACGCTTTCATCATCCTGGCACAATCACAGGCAAAACAAGGCAAATTCACACAAGCTATCGCAACAATAAACAAAGCAGAGCAGCAGAATCCTGGGAATGTTGGGATTGCATTGGAGACCCTCAAAATTAAAAAGGACCATGAGGGAATTGAAACAATCTTGCCGCAGCTCGTCGAGCTAGCTCAAAAGGAGCCTGAGAATCCCGAAGTCGTTACAACTTTAACAGATTGGCTCATCCAAACAAACAGACTCAAGCAAGCCAAAGAAACTGCCCAAACTGTTTTGAAAATCATGCCGCATCAAGCCGAAGTTCACCTGATGCTAGGTCGATTACAACGTCTTGATGGGCAGCTGGACCAGGCAATCGCACATTTTTCAGACGCAATCACACTTGAACCTAACAAAGTGGATGCTTACATCGAATTAGGTAAGACTTATCAGGATCGCCGTGACCTTGAAAAAGCCATTGAAATTTATCAAAAGGGTTCACTGGCAGATGCATCAGACCCACGCCCATATTATCATGCGGGTATGGCACTCAAAGAACGGAAAGATTATCCCGGGGCAGAAGCAATGCTCAAACAAGCAAAGAAATTTGCACCGGATGATCCAAATATTGTTCGCCAGCTTGGCATGGTTACTGCACTAAACCTGATAAATAATTTACGAGAGGCAAGTTAACAATGACAGACGCCAACAATCAACTGGACTATCTAGGAGCAATTGATCGCTATCGTTTTCTAACCATCCTCAATGCCGCTGATCACTGTGAGGAATATCCGTTTGCCAAACAAGCAACAATGTTATGGCTCGCCAATTTCCCCGGTGATTTATATGTGAAATATTTTCAGGCAAAAACATTCATAAAAACTGGCAAAATCGATCAGGGAAGATTGCTGTACGAAAGTCTGATAGAACTGGACCCCCTGTTCTTCGAGCCTATAAAAGATATGAGTGAAGTGACCGCCAAAAAAGATCTGCAAAGTCGCTACCGATCAATTTATCAGTATCTTACAAAGAACAAGTCTTTCAATCAGGCGCAGGAAACCTGGCTGTCACCTCTGTGGGAAGCCCGATCAAAGTTTGAACAGGGTGATTTCACGAATGCAATGCAATATGTGCATCAATCACTCTTGAAAACACCTCAAACACCCATTCCAGCAATTTTGCATTTACAAATTGCCAATAACCTGGGAAACCAGGAAATGGTCAGCAACCTGAGCGAAATTTATTACGACGCCTGGCCAAAGTGCTTGCAAATCAATGTGGTAAAAGCAATTTCTGAAATTGAACATGGATTGGAAGCCAGGGCTGTTGAACGCTTACATTGGGTTGAATCTCAAGATAATGCAGGTCAGGTGATAACAAGAATGCTAGGCAATGATCACCAATTTAAGGATATGTGGCCTGAATATTTACAAGCGCATTTCGACCTGCCAATACCTGCCTCTGTCAGTGCGTATCTGGGATGGAATCAACTCAATCCTGGTTCTTTCAATTTTCCTACATTTTCTCAAAGTCCATTTTTCAGACGGGTAACCCACACACCTTCAATCAGTGAAACACAGGAAATCAGGGTGGCTCAAGCATCAACCCGTTCTTCGAAAAATAAGCCCGAGTCTTTCACCGATAACAGGCCAAAACAAATAGCAAAAAAGGATGCAAATAACAATGACATAGAAAAAGTTCAAAATGCTTTCTCAAAGATCGCCAAGCGATTAAAGAAGCTTGACTTAGAACGAACAGACACCCGCTTCCCGGTTTATGTGATCTTATCTTCAAGAAAACAACTGGAGAAAGTATATGGACCAAACACCGCAGACGTCATTGATAAACTGCTCCAAGAGCTACTGGGACATATCCAGGGACTGCCTGATTGGGATGCTAAAATTTTCTATCCGGATGATTCAGCCTCAATGGCAAGGTTAGGGCTCAAGCCCTTTATCGCCTATGACCCATGGCAGGTAAAATTAGCCCTTGCGGACCTTGATGAACATCTTGAAAAGCAAGGGGAAATGATCGGCGCGCTGTTGATCGTTGGCGGTCCTGAAATCGTACCCTTCCATCACCTGCCAAATCCCACAAGCGATAATGATTTAGATGTGCCTTCAGATAACCCATATGGAACAATAGATAAAAATTACTTCATCCCTCAATGGCCAGTCGGGCGTCTCCCCGGAGAAACTGGCTCAGACGCGGGTTTGCTACTCTCACAGATCAGAGGTTTGATATATCAATACAAGCAAAAATCAAAGAAATCCAAATCAAATGTGCAGAAATTCGCCTCAATTTTCACATGGATTCTGGATATCTTCTCCAACTGGAACAGGAAGCTTAACGCGAACCAGAGCCTTGGTTACTCTGCAGAAATATGGAAAGAAGCATCTTCTGAAGTTTACAAGACTGCTGGCCAGGGAAAAGAGCTGCATCTTTCACCACCCGTGCATGCTGGTTCGCTTGCCCTAAACAACAGCCTTGGGCACAAAATTGGTTATTTCAATCTTCATGGCATCAAAGACGGTGCTAACTGGTACGGACAAAAAGATTTCTCATCGCAATCCACCGGCCGAGATTATCCAATTGCACTGAGCCCAAACATGTTTAGTGAAAAAATCCGCTCACCAAAACTTGTATTTACTGAAGCATGTTACGGCGCAAATGTTTTAGAGAAAAGGCATGACGAAGCGATCTCATTGAAATTTCTTGACACCGGCACAAAATCCTTTGTTGGCTCGACCTGCATCGCCTATGGATCGGTCATGCCGCCATTGATTGCGGCAGATTATCTAGCAAACGCTTTTTGGAAGCAAGTCCTCGATGGACAGGCTGCCGGCTATGCATTGATGCAAGCCAAATTAAACCTTGTTGAAGAGATGACAAAAATACAGGGCTTCCTAGATGGTGAAGACCAGAAAACGATCTTATCCTTCATTCTTTATGGCGATCCGCTGGCAGTTCACGATGGGATTAGTGCACTACCAAAACCTTTACTAAGGGAAAAATCGCATCCTGATATAAAAACAATCAGCGACTCCGATTTAGTGCCTGAAAATGACGAGAGCGATTTACCTAAAAACGTTAGCAAACAAGTCAAGAAAATTGTTGAAAGTTATCTACCTGGCTTGGAAAACGCACAAATGAAGATGAATAAATCCTATCAGGAATTCAATGCAAAGAAAGTGGGTAAATCAAACGACGCACAAAGGTACGTTGTCACTTTGCAAAAATCCTTTGATCTCAATTTAGATGCAGAGCATCATCATTATGCACGTATGACTTTCAATGAAAAAGGCAAATTAGTAAAATTCACAACTTCAAGGTAAATCCTCTGTGGCAAACCATTCAATCTCCTGAATGTCTCTAACATGCCACATGAGATAACAATGCCCCAGCGCCCCTGGGGCATTGGGATTTTTAGGCTGGACTTGCCATTCTTAATCTTTCTCACAAGAATTGTATGATATTCAGTACCTTGACCAAATGCCTGCCTGTGTTAAAATATCAACAATCGAATAATTTGTTGTAGTATCTTCGAGTCTGCCTGCCTAAAGCGCTGCAATGGCAATCAGACCGATAGGGTAAGAATGGAAACTTTCTTGCCTCCCGTGTTTGGAAAGGAGATTAACACAACAACACGATAAATTTAAGATCGTTTTGTTTTGTGCGCTCCTTTTCCGGAAGGAGCTTTTTCTTTGACAACCCAAAAGGAAAATAATAAATCCTTTTATTTTACAACTCACGATTTATTAATTATGGCTGTTTTAGCTGCGCTTGGGGGTGTCACCGGCACTTACATCAACGCGCTTGGTGATCTTGTACAGGCTGCCCTTGGTTTTCCGGGCGGGACACAATGGGCAGCTGGCTTTCATGTCCTGTGGATTGTGATTGCGTATGGGATCGTTCAAAAACCAGGAACCGGCATTGTCATGGGCTTGTTAAAAGGTGCGGTTGAGCTTCTGAGTGGAAACAGCCATGGAATCATTATCTTATTGGTCGATTTGGTTGCTGGAATTTTAGTTGATTTCGGATTTCTCTTGTTTCGCAATAAAAGATCCCTTCTTGCCTATATCCTTGCAGGTGGATTGGCTACCGGGTCTAATGTTCTGGTTTTTCAAATTTTTGCGACCATTCCTTTGAACATTCTTGGCTTGAGTGCAATTGCGATATTATTCATTCTGGCTACTCTCTCAGGTATTGTCTTTGCAGGGCTTTCACCTTATTGGTTGATCAATATGCTCACAAATGCTGGCGTTGTTAAATTACCTGTACAAAGAGAAAAGAAGCAAAAGTTGGGCTGGATCATCCTGTTAAGCACGTTGATTTTTGCTTTTGTCTTTACATTTGTATTGGTTGGAACATTGAAAGGCGCAGAAACTATCAAAATTTCTGGCGCAGTAGAAAGCACCTTAGCGTTTCCAAACAACGAGCTTAATATCAAAAAAGTCACTCGACAAATGGTATATCGCGGCGTCCTCACTTCATACGAAGGCTTCCCATTAAGTGAGATTATAAATTATGCGGAACCCCATAAAGACATGAATACCGTCCTGCTTGAAGCCTCCGATGGTTACGCCTTCATGATTAGCGCTGATGAACTGAATGAAAATGAAAATATTCTTCTTGTTCAACAAGGGCGTGGACAAAACGCCTCATTTGACATTGTTGGACCTGAAAGCAGTAAAGCCTGGGTTCGAAACGTGATAGATATTCGCCTGATAGCTGCTAAAGGGCTCGAAATCAATAATCCACAGGATGAAACATATTTATTTGAAGCTAAAAACTGGATATCTGAGATGGACAGCACACAAATAGCCCTTCCTGAAGGATCTCGAAAGCTGCAAGGTGTACCTGTATGGAAAGTTATAGAAGCATCAGAAACAGGAAGTAACATTTCTCAAGTCATCTTTAAATCAGAGGAAAGTCAAGACCTCACAATTGATTGGGAAACAATTAAACAAAATAACGACATTCGGTTATTCATTTTGATTGAGGATGAAAGTATCAGTTATGTTCTTGCTGAAATGTCCGGTGATATTCTGATTTACCCTATTTCAAGCATAGAAATTAATTAATCGATGAGCTGGGTCGTAGTAAGCAAATTTTCCTATACATATCCCGGTGAGAACACACCCGTGTTTCGTGATTTAAATTTTGTAATCAATCGCGGCGATTTCTTAGTGATAACAGGTAAGTCAGGCTGTGGAAAATCCACCTTCGGTAAAGCCCTTGCAGGTTTCTTATTTCAGGATGATTCGGCGAATTATTCAGGAAAAATAATTATCAATAGCGAAGATATGACCCAACTGCCCCTTTATGAAGCCAGCAGAAAAGTTGGGTACGTTCAGCAAAATCCTGAAGATCAATTTTGCACACTCAATGTTGACGATGAGATTGCCTTTGGTCCTGAAAACTTGTGTGTTCCACCAGATGAAATTGAAGACCAAATAAATCAATCACTGATGATTGTTAAAGGCATAGAACTAAGGGGTCGCGACTTAGCGACGCTATCTGGTGGAGAAAAGCAAAAGGTAGCGATTGCATCCATGCTTGCCCTATCTCCTGAACTTTTGATCCTCGATGAACCGACATCGAATTTAGATCCCATTGCCACCCGGAATATATTCCAAACCCTTCACAACTTACGGGAGTCCATGGGTTTGACAGTAATCATTTTTGAGCATAAATTATCTCAATTGGTTGATTTAGATCCAAAATTTTTTGTACTTGACCAGGGTGAAATTAAACCCCTAGGAAATAATCAATACCGACCTAAATCTGTTAACAGGATAAATCTTTCGTTTCCTGGAAAGACTTCTCTTCATAATGATCATAAAAACACCTTAATCAAAGTTGAGAATCTTAATGTGGCAATTCAGGACAAAATCATTCTTCAGGAAATTAATTTCGAAATTGTTCCCGGCGAGTTTATTGCATTAATGGGACCAAACGGCAGTGGTAAAAGTACTTTATTACAATCATTGGTTGGTTTTCACCCGCCGAACAGTGGAAACATTCGTTGCTTCGACCAGGCATCCCCTAATATAAAAACATCCAATCTTGTTATGGACATTGGATTTATATTCCAAAATCCTGATCATCAATTATTTACGCAATCTGTACTGGATGAAGTGATATTCACTTCAGAAAACCTCAAGATACTTACTGAAGAAATTACTAATTTGGCAAACAAATGGCTTGATCAAATTGAATTATTGCACAGAGTAGATGATCACCCACAGCGCCTCAGTTATGGTGAAAAACGACGCCTGAATCTTATCGCGGCGATGCTTCACAATCCAAGGCTTCTGATTATCGATGAATTATTAATTGGTCAGGATATGGCGAATGCATTAATATGGATGAAGATATTACATGACTATACGAAAAACGGAAATTCAGTCCTGCTAGTAAACCATCACCCAGAACTTACCAAAGAATTTTGCAGTCGCTTGATCTTCCTTAATGAGGGAAGAATGTTACTTGATCAGCCTGTAGACTTAGCATTTGAATCGTTAAGAACGGCTGGTTTTGATTCATTTGTACCCGGCAAGAGAGTGAGTGAAATTAATGCGTAAACTCACCTACTCACCTGGCAACAGCCTTTTGCATCGCCTCTACCCATTGACAAAATTTACCTGGCTGCTTCTCACGACAATTTACGCCTTCATCGTTAACCGTGCGGAGCTGCTCGTCATCACTGCTTTCTTCAGTCTTGTCATGCTATTGTTGGTCAAACCCGATATCTCAAAGGTGAGAGGTTTTCGACTGGCATTAGCAACAGGACTCACTCTCGTTGTTCTTTATATTCTTTTTGATAAACAAGGAAAAACGCTTTTGGATCCTGGCATCGGTCTTTTGCGGGTTACATCGAGCGGATTTAATCTGGGCTTACTCATAAGCGGTCGTTTTTTGTTGATCATTTTTAGCAGTTATCTCTTTATCTTGACTACAAAACCCAATGACATTGCTTATGCTTTGATGAAAATTGGTTTGCCTTACCGATATGGATTTATGCTGGTGACCGCATTAAGATTGGCGCCCATCCTCGAAGAAGAAGGGCAAACCATTTATAAGGCACAACTTTTGCGTGGTGTGCGTTACGACCAGGGAGGCGTTATTAAAATCCTGAATCTCATCAAACAATTCTTGACACCCCTGCTGATAAGCGCCCTTCGCCGGACGGACAAGCTGGTTTTCAGTATGGAAGGTAGAGGTTTTGGAAGGCAAACTGGACGAACATTTCACAGAAGCCAAAAAGCAACCCGACTTGATTTATTTATCAGCCTGATTCTGATAGTTTACTTTGCCAGTTTATTATTTTTGAATTATTGGAGAGCCCTATGAAGAAGCACCAATCAAAACCGATTACGATCTTTCTCGTTGTCTTTACCATTGTGCTGCTTGGTGTGATCATCGCACTTGTCATCTCTACAAAACCAATGCCAGTTTCTTTACTGCAAGAATATGGCTTGGGCTTGCTCTGGGAAGAGGGTTTGGCGATGAACGAATGTGCAGAATGCCATGATTCAGTGGATTTCCACTCCTGCGAAACCTGTCATGACGATCATGGGGCTGTTGAACTAACAAATATTCCTTTTTCTGAGATCGTCGAATTAACAGGGGACGTCCCCGATCCAAGCTTTGTAAAGATCCATCAGGTAATTCCAGATCAAGAAAATTTAGGAACGCATATCACATTACTCAATTTCTTAGAAATTCACGGCGTCCAGGAGTTTGAAACCGTGAC
>LDZU01010020.1_pt1 | contig 22100 bp, 17 predicted proteins | sample 615531 | NCBI WGS metagenome assembly LDZU01 (sample SAMN03408293, study PRJNA278302) | terrestrial metagenome | isolation source: oil reservoir sample SB2 | place: USA: Alaska, North Slope, Schrader Bluff formation | collected 2011-09 | reverse complement strand
GCCGTAGCTTTAAACTTCTCTTTCTCCATATCAAAAGTCTCTTTAAATTAAACGCTTGCATTCAAAAGAAAGGTCTTATGGAAACAATCAGTAAATGGAGAGAATTCAATCAACGGCTGAAATATGTCCAATCCGTCATCCTCACAACCCACCTGAATCCCGACGGCGATGCCATCGGCTCTGAACTGGCTATGGCTTATCACCTGCGCCAACTGGGAAAATCCGTCTCCATTCTCAATCCATCACCCATGCCCGAGTCCCTTCGCTTTCTGGATGAAAACCATGAGATTACAACCTTTGTGAAAACGATTCATACCGGTGATGTAAACCGGGGGGATCTTGTAATTTTTCTTGATGTGGGGGATTTTGACCGGGCAGGCTATGTGGGACTGGCAGCACGGGAATCAGGCAAAGCCGTGATTTCCATCGATCATCATCCTCAAATATCCCATGAAAAGTACCTCCTGGCCATCGAAGATACCCATGCCTCTTCTACCGGTTATATGATCTATGATTATCTGAAGGCTTTCTACCCCAGCCACCTGAATCCTCCCATGGCCACTGCCCTCTACGTAGCCGTTATGACCGATACCGGTAATTTCAAGTTTTCCAATACACGGGCTGAAGATCACCACATGGCCGGAGACCTGATTGTATATGGTATCGATCCTTACAAGATGTATTGCCGGATTTATGAGCAGTTTTCGCCTGCCCGCATGAGACTCCTGGGACATGTCCTTCAGGATCTCCGTTTTGAGTCTGATGGCCGACTGGTCTGGTTTGTGATTTATCAAAAAATGATGGGAAAATACGGTGTTACCCATGATGACCTGGATGGTTTCAGCGATTTTATGCGCAGCATTGCCGGGGTAGAGGTGAGTGTCATGTTCAAGGAAATGGAGGACGGAAGTTGTCGGGTGAACCTCCGTTCAAAAGGCAGGGTGGTTATTCATAAAGTGGCTCAGCACTTCGGCGGAGGAGGACACCCTTTTGCCGCCGGGGCAAATTTGAAAAAAGGGATAGAAGAAGCCATCCCCGCCATCCTTAGCGATGTAAAACGAGCGATAGAGGGTACACCATGAAGAGTAGTAAATCACACATCACAATCGATGTGGCCAAAGGGTGTGGCTTTTGCGCCGGAGTCCGAAGAGCCGTCCAGATGGCTGAAAATGCTGCCCAAAAACACGGTCGAGTGACTATGCTGGGTGATATTGTCCACAACGAGGCAGTCATCCGGGATCTGGCCCGACAAGGGGTCCAGGTGGTGGATTCTCCCGATAAAATTCCCCACGATGCCCCTGTTCTTCTCCGGGCTCATGGCACTACACCGGCAGTGGAAGATTCACTCTACGGGCGGGGATTTACCATCCTCGATGCCACCTGTCCCCTGGTAAGGGAAATCCACAAAGCCATCCGGGAATTGGAAAAAGAAGGCCGCCGTTGCCTGATTGTCGGTGATCATGGTCACGATGAGGTGATTGGTATTGCCGGACAGGTGAAAGATGCGGTGGTGATTGAAACCCCGGAAGAAGCCCGAAATCTTCCGACCATAAAAAAGGCCGGTGTGGTATCTCAAAGCACCCAGACTCAGGCCAATTTGCAGGCCATTGTGGCCGAATTGATTCCCAGGGTGCTGGATTTACGGGTGGTGAATACCATCTGCGCACCCAGCCGCCTGAATCAGAAAGAAGCCGAACGGGTCGCCCGGGAGAATGAAGCGGTGATTGTCATTGGAAGTGAGACCTCTGCCAATACCAGGCGCCTGGAAGTTGTAATCCGTAAGCTGAACCCGAATGTCATCCGCATTGCCTCGGCGGATGAACTTGATATTGAGGGTTTAAAATCCGTACAATCAATAGGGATCACTGCCGGAGCCAGTACTCCTGATGCGGTGATCCGGGATGTGATAGAAAAAATTCAAACGATATGAGTGGAAAGAAGGACTGACATGGAAAAGAGTTCCTATGAAGTGAAAGTGGGCCTGGCGGAAATGCTCAAAGGCGGCGTCATTATGGACGTGACCAATGTGGACCAGGCGAAAATTGCCGAAGATGCCGGTGCAGCAGCCGTGATGGCCCTGGAACGGATTCCTGCCGATATCCGGGCTTACGGCGGCATCGCCCGGATGAGCAATCCGGAAATGATTCTCAAGATTAAAGAGGCTGTCTCTATCCCCGTTATGGCTAAATGCCGTATCGGACATTTTGCCGAAGCCCAGATACTGGAAGAACTGGGGATTGATTTTATTGACGAATCGGAAGTGTTGACGCCTGCCGATGAAGAAAACCACATCTGGAAACACGATTTTAAAGCACCTTTCGTCTGTGGTTGCCGGGACCTGGGGGAAGCCCTCCGGCGGATTGGCGAAGGGGCCGCAATGATGCGGACCAAAGGTGAAGCAGGTACCGGCGATATCGTGGAAGCGGTCCGGCACATGCGGGAAGTCAACCGGGGTATTCGGCGTCTCCAGATGATGGATAAAGAAGAATTGATGGCGGAAGCCAAACGCCTGGGTGCACCTTTTTCCGTAGTGGAAATTGTGGCACAGAAAGGCCGCCTGCCCGTCCCCAATTTTGCTGCCGGCGGCATTGCAACCCCTGCGGACGCCTCCCTTATGATGCAATTGGGTGCCGAAGCGGTTTTTGTAGGGTCGGGTATCTTTAAATCCGAAGATCCTTCCGCCCGGGCGGAAGCTATTGTGAAAGCTGTGACCTATTACACCGATCCGGCTGTGCTTCTGGAGGTCTCGAAAGGACTCAAAGACGCCATGCTCGGCAGGCCTGCCAAAGGATTACCCGACGATGAACAGCTGGCTAAACGGGGGTGGTAAGTGCTTCAAATCGGTGTGCTGGCTATTCAGGGTGCCTTTCATAAACATGCAGAGACCCTGAAAGCCCTCCAAACCCAACCGGTAATTGTTAAATATGCTGCGGACCTGGCACATCTGGACGGGCTCATCATCCCTGGCGGGGAATCTACCGTCATTACTCGTCAATTGGGATACCGCCTGGCCTGGGAGGACCTCCACGCCTTTGCCCAGAAAAAAGCGGTTTTTGGAACCTGTGCCGGACTCATTATGCTGGGAAAGGGCTGCACCGATCCACGGGTGCGGCAGTTGGGACTCCTGGATGCGGTGATTGAACGGAATGCTTACGGTTCCCAGATTGAATCCTTTACGGAAGATATAACCCTTTCCTTTGATGAGCATCCCTTTCATGCCGTCTTTATCCGGGCTCCGAAAATCCTCAAAGTGGGTAAGGAAGCAGAAATTGTGGCCACCTTTCGGGGTGAAGCGGTGATGGTTAGGCAAAAACACCTCCTGGGTGCCGCTTTTCATCCCGAACTCACCAATGACGTCCGGGTCCATGACTATTTTATCCGGCACTGTGTAACCCAATCCGGGAAGTGATATGGAATACCAATACCTGAACGGGGTCAATACCCCGGCTGATCTGAAAAAGCTCAATGTGAATGAACTTAAGATCCTGGCTGATGAGGTCCGGGATTTTATTATTGAAACGGTGAAAAAAACCGGCGGGCATCTGGCCCCCTCCCTGGGGGTGGTGGAACTGACTATCGCCCTCCTGTATGTATTTGACCTGCCCGAGGATAAAATTATCTGGGATGTGGGCCACCAGGCCTATGCCTATAAAGTCCTGACCGGCCGGCGGGATAAACTCCACACCCTCCGCCAGTACGGCGGCATCAGCGGTTTTTTAAAACGATCTGAAAGTGAATACGATGTGTATGGCGCTGGACATGCATCCACGTCTATCTCTGCTGCCCTGGGTTTTTCCGTGGCCAATGAACTTCTGGAACAACCCGGGAGGATTCTGGCGGTGATCGGAGATGGTTCCCTTACAGGCGGACTGGCTTACGAGGGACTGAATAACCTGGGGAATATGAAAAAACAGATGATTACCATCCTCAACGACAATGCCATGTCCATCTCTCCTAATGTGGGTGCCATGTCCAAATATCTGAACAAGATTGTGACAGATCCTATTTATAACCGTATCCGGGATAAGATCTGGAACCTGACCAGCAGGCTTTCCCTGGGGGAATTTATGCTGCGGAGCGGACTCAAAAAGCTGGAGGAGAGTCTGAAAAACATCCTGTTGCCCGGCATTCTTTTTGATGAAATGGGCGTGCGCTATTTCGGTCCCGTGGATGGCCACGATATCCAGGCTCTGGTAACCATGTTCCGCCGCCTGAAGGATATCAAAACCCCTATTCTGGTCCACGTGATTACCAAAAAGGGGAAAGGTCTCACGGAAGCGGAAGACGACCCCACCACCTTTCACGGTATTCAGGGCGGCAAGGTAGGACCCAAACCCAAGGCTCCGACTTATACCCACGTGTTCGGTCACACTGCTGTGGAACTGGCGGAAAAAGAACCCAAAGTGGTGGCTATAACTGCCGCCATGCGGGAAGGGACAGGACTTATTGAATTTGACGAGAAATTTCACAACCGCTTTTTTGATGTGGGGATTGCTGAAGGCCATGCCGTCACTTTTGCTGCCGGAATGGCAGCCAATGGTCTCCGGCCTATTGTGGCTATCTATTCCACCTTTATGCAGCGGGCCCTCGATCCCCTGATGCATGATGTGTCCCTCCAGAAACTCCCCGTGATTTTTTGCCTGGACCGGGCAGGACTCGTAGGCGCTGACGGACCCACACACCACGGTGTTTTTGATCTCTCCTATATATCCATGCTGCCCAATGTGATTGTCGCCGCGCCGAAAGATGGAAACGAACTCCGGAATCTCATGCATTCCGCCCTGACGGTGACGGATAAACCCTATGTGATTCGCTACCCACGGGATGAAGCGGTCCGCTTTGAGCCGAACCGTGAACCTGAAATAATCGAACCCGGTACCTGGGAAATCCTCCAGAAAGGCAAAAAACTTGCCCTCATTGCCACCGGATCCATGGTGTATGAGTCCGAACTGGCCCTCCGCATGCTGGCCGGAGTAATCCCCGATGTGACCTTTGTCAACGCTCGTTTCATCAAGCCCATGGATACAGACCTCCTGAAACAGCTGGCCGAATCTCATAAGATTCTTTTGACGGTGGAAGAAAATGCCCCTGCCGGTGGTTTGGGTCAGCAGATCCGGGCTCTGTGCAACCACAGTGGGAAAACACGTGTGGTGAATATGACACTCCCCGATGCCTATATCCCCCATGGCAAGCGCACTGAATTACTGAAAGAGGCGGGACTCTCTGCCACCCAAATTGCCGATACTCTGAAAGAATTACTGAAATAAGGACGGGCGTGATTCGTTTTAAGACATCTTCTCCGGCTTTTTATGCCGATTTGCACCTCCATTCTACTGCCTCGGACGGACAACTTTCACCTGCCGCTGTGGCCCAAAAACTTACCCGCAAAGGGGTCATGGCTGCCTCCCTTAACGATCACGATACAGTCCGTGGCTTTGCCCCTTTCCAAAAAATGTTCCGGGGTATTGCCATCCCCGGCGTGGAACTCTCGGTCCTTCATGAGAAGGTTGATTTTCACCTTCTGGGATACGGTTTTGATCCGGGAGACTCCTCCCTGAATGAAAAACTGGGCTATTACCGGAAGGTCCGTCACGAACGCATGACCAAAATAGTAGCAAAATTGCAACATTTAGGACTCCCCATCCGTAAGGAAGAGGTGGAAGCAGGTCTGCGAACTGACACGGCTGCCGGCCGGCCCCATATCGCCCGGGTCATGGTGGAACGGGGCTGGGTGAAATCCGTCAACGAGGCCTTCGAAACCTATCTGGATTACGATAAACCGGCTTATGTCCCCAAGGCGAAAATGAGTTTTGACGAAGGACTGGATTTGATTCACGCCGCCAAAGGCATCGCCGTTTTGGCACACCCCGGAAAAAGCAGTCCAAACGGATTAACCCCCCTTCTCAACCATCCCCGGCTGGATGGTATCGAGGTGTGGCACCCTGATCACAACGAAGCAATGGCTGAATCCCTGTTAAAAATTGCTGTAAACAATGGAAAGATTCCAACCGGCGGATCCGATTTTCATGGCTCCCGTCCCGGAGCTCAGGCCTCCCTGGGAGAATTCGGCCTGGATATCCGCCGCTGGATGGATTTTAAAGAAACCTTAAAAGAACGTAAAACCTTCATCGCAACCTATGTGTAAAACCATGCAGATTGATTCCCTTACCCTGGGCATTTTTCAGTCCAATACGTATTTCCTTACCGAAGCCGGTGAAACACTCATCATCGATCCGGGCGACCGGGGACAAAAAATTCTGGATTTTATACGGGAAAATGAGCTGAATCCCGTTGGTATTGTGTGCACCCATGCCCACCTGGATCATATCATTTCCGCACCCCTGATTATGAAAGAATACGCCATCCCCTGTTTCCTCCATAAAAAAGAACGGGAGGTGCTGAAATACCTCAAAACCATGTGTGAACAGTTTCACATGCCTTATCACGGAGAACCAAAACCTGTCACCTGGCTGGATGGAAAAAAGCCCCTGAAGGCAGGACATTTTAACCTTCCCTACCGGCACACCCCCGGACACACACCCGGAGGAATCATTCTTGTGACGGATTCCGGCGTTTTTACCGGCGATACCATTTTTTACCGCTCCGTAGGCCGAACCGACTTTCCCGGAGGAGATCATGAAGCCCTCATGACATCTATCCGGGATCATATTTTTACACTTCCCGGCGAGACCATCCTCTATCCAGGACACGGACCGGCTACCAGCGTAAACCATGAAAAACAACATAACCCCTTTACCACCAAACTCTGAAAAAAAGCGGTTTTCACCCACGGGGTTTCTTATCTTTGATTATGACAGAATGGTCAGTCCTGGCACATAAAGTGCATCGGTACATCACGGAAGAAAAACTCCTTACCCCGGGAGAGCGGCTTTTGGTGGCCTTCTCCGGCGGGAGGGACAGTGTGGCATTATTGTATCTTCTTCACGAATTGGCTCCGGCCTGGGGCTGGCACCTGGTGGCGGGACATGTCAATCACGGATTGCGTTCCGGTGCCGATTCCCGGGAATCCGCACTCTGCCGTCATATCGTCCACGAGCTGGAAATTCCCCTACGGGAAGGAAAACTTACCATTCCTCCATCGGGCAACCTGGAACAAACTGCCCGTGACATGCGCTACGACCTTCTCGAATCCTGGGCTAAGGAGGAAAATTGCACCGCCGTGATCACCGGCCATCACATGGATGATCAGGCCGAGACTATCCTCTATCGTATATTGAAAGGATCAGGCTTTCACGGCCTTCAGGGGATTCACCCCGCCAGAGGAACTATTCGCCGCCCCCTTTTACGTGTCTCCCGCCAGGAAATCGATGCCTACTGCCTGACCCGCGGACTCCTCTATGCCGAGGATCAATCCAATAAGGATGAATCCTTTACCCGCAACCGCATCCGCTATACCATCCTCCCCTACCTGAAAAAAACAGGGTTCCCTGCCGTCTCAGACCATCTTGTCAAACTGGCCGATTCAGCATCTTTGGCATACCGTGTTTTGAAATCCTACCTTCGCGAGGATCTGGACCGCCTTTTTTCTCCCCATCCGGAGGGATGGAACCTCAATCTGGATCGGTGGCGTACCCTCGGGGCAGACCGTCAACGGGCTTTATTGAAAGAGTTTTTTTCTCAGGAGGATAACATTGCCCACGTGAGCCGCGAAACCCTGGATCAACTGACCGGGTTTTTGAAGGAGGCAGATAAAGGACGCGTTTTTCAGGTGGATGATCAACACCGGGTGGTTGTGGAATCCGATCATGCCCTCTTAACCACCGGTGTGGATTCAGGAAAAAAGACCCTGTGGAAACCTAAAACTACTGTAGCATGGACCTCTTGGATCACACTGGTATGGAAAAAAGCACCTGTTCCCGAAAAATGGGAAACAAATCCCGCCGAAGCTTATTTTGCTGATGATTTAATTCATATAAAAGTGTATATTCGAGTATGGAAAGCGGGAGACCGCCTGGAACCCATGGGGAAAGGAAAGCATCTGGTGAGTGATTTGCTCAAAGATGCCCGCATCCCGGCCCTCATTCGACCTCACTATCCTGTGGTGACAGACGGTCAAAACATTCTCTGGGTCCCGGGCGTTCGCCGGAGTGTTCATTATCCCGTCCCTTCCGGAGCGGCATCCTGCGTAAAACTCACCTGCACCCTGCAAAAGGAGACCTATGAGCTCATCAAAAAAAAATCTGATCATTGATCACGAAGGACCTTTTCAAGGACAAAAACTCGACTGCCTTTTCAGCGAACAGGAGATTCAGGCCCGGGTGAAAGAACTGGCTGACCAGATCTCTCATGACCTGAAAAACGCAAAGAAACCGCCTATCCTCGTGGGAGTCCTGAACGGTAGCCTCTTTTTTATGGCTGATCTTATGCGGGCTATGTCCATCGAAGCGGAGATGGATTTTATCAAAATCTCTTCCTATCACCACACGTCGTCCACAGGAACCGTCCGTCTGGTCAAGGATATCAGTGCCCAGATTACGGATCGGGATGTGTTGATTGTGGAAGATATCGTGGATACGGGACTCTCCATCAATTTTCTCCGGAACCGCATGCTCTCCAACGCTCCCCATTCACTCCGGGTGGTGACCTTTCTCTATAAAAAGGAGGTAAGTCAGTTAAAAAAGGAACCGGAATACATTGGATTCGTTATACCTAATCGCTATGTAGTGGGATATGGACTGGATCTGGACCAGAAATATCGGACACTTCGTGATATTTATGCTTTTGCACCCGACAACAAACAGGAATGATGATGAAAGAAACACCCGTTAAAGATCAAAAGAAAAATCAAAGCTCCAACCGCCAACCGGGGGGGTCACGCAGACCTGTCCCACCTGGAAAACGTCCGTCTCAGGGAGGCCGTCCACCTCATGGTGGCAGTGGTCCTGGACAAAAATCCGAGGGTGAACCCGGTTTCGACTGGAAAAAAGCCCCCAAGACACCTCTCATCTGGATTTTTATTATCGTCGCCGTGATTTTTCTGGCCAATATATTCGCCAGCAATACCATTGGTGAACGGGAAATTACCTATACCCAGTTTAACGAATACCTGGAAGCAGGACAGATCCGGGAAGGGGAGATCATAGGCAATGAATTCCACGGCGTGCTTAAATCCCCCCAAACCATCACAGTGAATGGCACCCAGTTTGAATTCACCCGTTTTACCCTCATCATTCCCTTTGTGGATAGTCCCATGCTGGAAAAATGGAATGAATACGGGGTGAATTACACCTTTAAAGAGCAAACCGCCGACTGGACCCAAATCCTCATCGGTATTATTCCCTGGATTCTCATTATCGGTCTTTGGATTTTCTGGATGCGTCGCCTACAGGGGGATGGAAGCGGACAAAAGGGCATTTTCAGCTTCGGCAAAAGTCCCGCCAAGATGTTCAATCCGGAAAAAACCCAGGTGACCTTCAATGATGTGGCCGGTTGTGAAGAAGCCAAGTATGAATTGCAGGAGATTATCGAATTTTTGAAAGATCCCGATCGTTTTCAGCGTCTGGGCGGAAAAATCCCCAGGGGTGCCCTCTTGCTGGGTCCTCCCGGCACCGGCAAGACTCTTCTGGCCAAAGCGGCTGCCGGCGAAGCAAAGGTCCCTTTTTATGCCATCTCCGGGGCTGATTTTGTGGAGATGTTTGTAGGCGTAGGTGCCAGCCGGGTGCGCGGACTCTTTGAGCAGGCTGTAAAAACATCTCCCTGTATTATATTTATTGATGAAATCGACGCTGTGGGGCGCCAACGCGGGGCCGGACTCGGTGGCGGACACGATGAGCGGGAACAGACCCTCAATCAGCTCCTGGTCCAGATGGATGGCTTTGATTCCGATTCCAGCGTCATCGTCCTGGCAGCTACCAACCGCCCCGATATCCTGGATAAAGCTCTCCTCCGCCCCGGGCGTTTCGACCGCCAGATTGTGGTGGATATTCCCGGTGTGAACGGACGGGAGGGAATCCTCAAGGTTCATACCAAACATATTCCCTTGGCGAAAGATGTGGACCTGAAAATTCTGGCCAAAAGCACCCCCGGTATGGTAGGAGCCGATTTGGCCAACATGGTGAATGAAGCCGCCCTTCTGGCTGCCCGGAAGGGCAAAAAAGCCGTGGAAATGCGGGATTTTGAAGATGCCAAGGATAAGGTCCTCATGGGTGCCGAACGGCGATCCATGATTATCAGCGACAAGGACAAGAAGATTACGGCTTATCACGAGACGGGACACGCCCTGGTGGCTCTTTTCCTGCCTGAAGCCGATCCGGTCCACAAAGTCTCCATCATTCCCCGTGGACGGGCACTGGGGGTTACCCACATCATGCCTGTGGATGACAAGCACAACTACTCCCGAAACTATATTCTTTCCCAATTGCAGGTGCTGTTAGGCGGCCGAGCAGCCGAGGAGATCGTCTTTGAGGATATTACCACAGGCGCCGCCAACGATTTGGAACGGGCTACAAACCTCGCCCGGAAAATGGTCTGTGAATGGGGGATGAGCTCTAAACTGGGTCCCCTCACCTTCGGTAAACAGAATGAGGAAATCTTCCTGGGACGTGAATTCGGCCGCACCGCCGATTACAGCGAAAAAACCGCCCAGGATATCGACAACGAAATCTCCGAAATTGTCACTTTCGCCCACGACAACGCCAAAAAAATCCTTACCGACTATCTGGACCTTCTTCACAAGGTGGCTGATGCCCTCCTAAGCCGTGAAATGCTTGATAACCAGGAACTCCTGGAAATTGTCCGTGAATCCGGTATCGACATTGATCCTTTGGTGAAAGGCCTTCCTTCAACTCCTGCTGCAGAGAATAACGAGGAACGAGGGACGAGTAACGAGTAGCGGGGTAGGAGTGCCAGGATAGCATCCTTCAGGGTACTTGACGCGAACAAACAACTGGATTTATCCCGAAGGTAAGATAACCCCGGACATCGTTCCATGGAAAATGAACTTCAGGCAGGAGAAAAACAGGCTTCAATAGGTCTGACTCAATAAGCCAAGATGACTTAGGATACATGCAAGAACTCACAACGATATCCCTCAAAACTCTCCTTCACCGCATCGGTGTCCATTCTGCAGGCATCAAAATTATGTTGCCGAAGGGTCGGTTTCGTGTGGTGCTGATCCGGGATCTGAAACCGGTAACTGCCAATATCCTCAAGCAGGAATGCCTGGCCCTGGGAGCCGAATGTGCCCTCCATGAACACAGCATTACACACAAAGTGGATAAAACCCATGCCATCATTATGGCTACTGAATCACAGTACCGGCGGCTTATAGATAATTTGAAAATTCAGCCCTTCGGACTCCCCCAAATAGGGATAGATCTGGAAAATTTGCTGTTTACGCCAGCCAATACATATCTTCACATGGCCCATGGTCAGTCTTTGGATCTTACCGAAAAGACGGCTGTTATGGGCATTTTGAATCTCACACCGGATTCCTTTAGTGACGGAGGTCAATTTATATCCCGGGGCCACGCCCTGAAGCGGGCGGAGGAGATGATCACTGAAGGCGCGGATATTATCGATATCGGGGGCGAATCCACCCGTCCCGGCGCCGAAGCTGTCTCCGAAAACGAAGAACTGGATCGTGTAATTCCGGTTGTCGAGGCGCTTGCCGGAACGGTGCCCCTGATCTCTGTGGATACCACCAAAGCAGCCGTGGCAGAGGCTGCCCTCAACGCCGGCGCCCACATCATCAACGATATCTTTGGTTTTCACCAGTCTCCTGAACTGGCTCATATCGCTGCAAAACATCAGGCCGGGGCGATTCTCATGCATATCAAAGGTAACCCCCGGACCATGCAGAAAAATCCCCAATACGACGACCTGATGGGGGATATTCTGGACTGGCTGGCGGAAAGCATCCAAATCGCTGTAAAAGCCGGTCTCCCCCAAAATCATCTGGTGGTGGATCCAGGTATCGGTTTTGGAAAAACTCCGGAGCATAACCTGGAAATTCTCCGGCGCCTGGGCGAACTGTCAAGCCTGAAAGTTCCCATTCTCATCGGTGTATCCCGGAAATCGTTTATCGGTAAAATTGACGGGTCCCATGTGACGAATCGCCTTGGCGGATCCCTTGCCGCTGCCGTAACTTCCGTTTTAAACGGTGCGTCCATTGTGCGGGTCCATGATGTGAAAGAAACGGTTCAGGCTATGCGCATGGTGGATGCCATATCACGAGACAAGCATGATTGATCTCTTCCATATTGGATATCTTACGGTGACTCTCCTGGATATCATCGATATTCTGTTGGTAACGGGGCTCATTTATGTGATTTATACCTTTTTCCGGGATTCCCGGGCCAAGCAGATGGTGGTAGGGCTTATTCTTCTTATCTTGCTGGGATCCTTTGCCCGATTGCTCAATCTACAAGCCCTTTCCTGGATTCTGGGCAGCCTTCAGACTGCCTGGCTGATCTTTTTTGTCATCGTGTTTCAACCCGAACTCCGGCGCATTCTTCTTATTGTGGGGCAAAATCCCCTGGTCCGGCGGCTCTTTTCTCCAGAGACCTTCGACCTTACGGAAGAACTCATCCACAGCGTGATGGAACTCCAACGGCGGAAAATTGGGGCACTCATTGTGGTCCTCAGGGATTTGGGACTCAAAACCATTGTGGAAAAAGGTGTGCCTATCAACGGGACCCTCTCCACACAACTCATTTTATCCATTTTCAATACCGATTCGCCTCTCCACGACGGGGCCATTATCGTCTACCAGGATCAGATCATTGCTGCTAAATGTATTCTGCCCCTCAGTGAAAATATCGATGTGGATCCTACCATCGGTACCCGCCATCTGGCAGCCCTGGGACTCTCGGAAGAGAGCGAAGCCTTTGTGATTATTGTGTCCGAAGAGACAGGAAAAATTTCTACCGCCTTCCGGGGTATTTTAAAGCGGGGACTCGATGAACCAGCCCTCCGGACGGATTTAATTAAATTTTTGTCAGGTCGTAATGTTTAAATACCGCGTTTTACATCCCTTTATTCTTCTCATGGTACCTCTCCTGGTTCTGGGAGCAGGTTTTCAGCGTCTGGAAGAGGAGGGACGCATCACCCTTTCCTGGGAAGGGAACAGCAAGGATCTGGCCAACGATCCCCAGGCTGTTATGCTGGATGTAAACGGGTACTGGGTCCCGGCTGCCGTTTTCCTCTTTCAGGGCAATCCCCGGACTGTCTCCATCCATGCGGATATCCTTGAGGAAAAAAATATAACCCTCGACACACCGCACCTGCCTGTCCGGGAAAAAGCCACCGGCGCCGGACGGGAGATCATAGAAAAAAATCCTCAAAAACGCATCAACAAACCCTGGGATATCCATCCCCTCCCGGGTGGAGGCTTTTCCCTCACTGTGTATCCGCTCATTCCTGCTTCAGCCACTACCGGCCGTGAAATTACCCGGCTGACCCTCACACTCACCGACGGATCCGGAAAGTTGGTGCCATATATCGAAAAAGACCGTCATGTCCGCCCGGTGCTGAAAAAAACACAGAATTCCCACATTCATGCTCCCTTTGCCAATGTACGGGTCTCCAAACCGGGCATGGTCCGCATTGACGGCTGGATGCTTTCCGATGCCGGGGTGGATATCCGGAATGTCCGGCCTGACAGGATTCAGATTTTTCACCATGGCGAAGAACAACCGGCCCGGGTTATTGCCCGTTCGCCGGAACGCCTGGCTTCCGATGATCAGATCCTGGTCTGGCTCGATTCCCTGGCCAATCCCTACGGGACCTATCGCCATAATCCCCACAGTCCCTATGACGTGCTTCAACTTACATGGAACCGGGCAAAAGGACTCCGCTTCACCGAAGAATCAGGTGAAGTCACAGGCAATGCCGATTATCAGCCCGAAAGTTTTACCGGGATTACTCGCCTGGAACGGGCTGAACGCTGGGAAAAACTCTCTCAGGTGGATCAGGATAAGATGTCCGAAATCTCAGACCACTGGTTTTTCGGCAATCAGATCATTGCCGGTACTTCCGATACCTTTCTTATTCCTCTCGATCATCCCAAACAGAATTCCGAACGCCAGGTGAAAATCCGCCTGAAATTTCAGGGAATTACCTACGGTGCCCCAAAGCATGAACTTACCGTCCTCCTCAATAACCGCTTTCTGGCGGTGGATAACTGGGAGGGACAGAAAGAAAAAATTGTCACCAGCGAAGGACAAAATTTTTCCCACGGCCACCTGCGTAACGGAGATAATCAACTGACCGTGGTGATGTCCGGTGATCCAACCATCGACCGGCTCTACGACATGGTCCTCCTGGACTGGGCTGAAATCGAATATGAACGCTATTTCCGAACTTCCGGGGATCAGCTCCGGTTTCAAACTCCCGTGGAAACAGGCCCCGGTGAGTATCTGTACGCACTCAATGGCTTTTCAGCCCCCGATGTGATGATTCTGAAAAACGACCGTTTCTGGCTCAGGGACTATGTGGTCTATTACGATGCTAAATATCAGGGGTACTCTGTGCTCTTTCAGGATGAATCCCTTACCGGCCGGGAGGTTTATACTGCCGTGGGGCCTGAAGGTCTGGTCCCTGCCGATACGGTGATTTACCGGGATCCGGCTGAAGAGACCTTTACCGCTGCCGAAGGAGATTATATCATCATCACTCATCCGGATTTTATGGAGAGTCTGGAGGATTTCATTGATTTACAAACCGATCGGGGATTTACGCCTGTCGTGGTGGATGTAACCCGCCTGTACGACCGCTATACCTGGGGGAACCGGACTCCCTATGCCATCCGGAATTATCTGAAAGAGGCCTGGGATACCTGGAGCATCTGTCCCCGCTATGCACTGCTTATAGGAGATGCCGGAGCAACCGGCCGATCCACCGAAAAAGAGGGTATGCTGATTCCTACCCAATTTTTTCAAACCTACCGTTACGGAGCCTGTATCACCGATACCTGGTTTGGTGATGTGGATGAAGATCTCTATCAGGAAATTATCATCGGTCGTCTGCCGGTCCGGGATACGGAGCAGCTCACCAACGCGCTGGCCAAACTCCGGACATGGCATGAAAAACCCGTGGTGGATAACTGGCTCAACCGCATTGTTATGATTGCCGGTTATGAAGATGAATTCAAACAGCAAACCGAATCCGTGATCAGCCAACAAATGCCTGACGGGGTCCAGATCGATCGCCTGTATATCAATCCCAGTGCCGAAACAGGTCCTTTTTATGGAACCACGGCTACTTTGTCCGATTTTATCAATGCAGGACGTCCCCTGATCAATTTTCGCGGACATGGGGGCGGGGCCGTGTGGTCGGATCGGAGCCTTTTTACACTGGATGATGTGGAAGGATTGGAAAATAGCGAAAAACCCTGTGTGATTACATCTTTTACCTGTTTTACGGCGGCGTTTGAAACGGAACGGAGTCTGGGTGAAGGCCTTATCCGCCTGCCAAATGGTTCGGTGGGGTTTCTGGGTTCTTCCGGCCTGGGTTGGGTGGTGAATGACTATTTGATGCTTCAGGCCATTTATCAATACCTTTTTGAAGAAGATGTATCTTTTGGACGGGCTGTACAGCGGGGTAAACTTCAGTATGTATCCACCACCGGCTGGGCGACCCATGCCCAAACCGGTTTTTATCAGTACAATATTCTGGGGGATCCCTCCATTGTTTTACCCTTTGAGGATGCCAAAAACACACTGGAAATCACACCTCCCGATGCCGCACCCGGTGAAACCGCCACTCTGGAAATCCCTGGGTTTTCCGCACCCTCTGCCGCCCTGGACCTGACGTACAGGGGAAGCCGCGATAACAAACATCCCATCATACAAAACCGCCTTTTGAAACCGGCTTCGGGCTCCCGACTCACAATTACGCTTCCGGATACTATAAATGCCGAAAGAGGTGATGTCACCGTTTTTTATTGGGATGAAACTGACAGAACGTACCGGGCCGGCCATGCCCCCCTCAGTTTCGGAGCTTCCGTAATTTATGACCCGTCGTTTACCGGCAATCCACCGGAAATCGGCGGACAGGCATCGGTGCAGGTAAAAGTTTTCGATTCCCAGGGTGTGAATAGCGTGTTGATCCGATGGCAGGATGGGAGTGAAGAACTGCTGACATCCAAGGGCAATGATCTCTACGAATCCGGTTCGATTCTTTGGGATTCTCCTGCAGGAAAAACCTTCACCATCCGTGTTGTGGATGGCACCGGACAGGAGACGCACTCAGAGCCCTTTACCCTTAAACCTCTTCCCGGTGCGGATCTGACCATATACAGCGTGACACCTTCTGGTGACGGCCTTCGCCTGACCCTGGGCTCCACCGTGGATGATGAAATTACCGCCCGGGCCCAATGCACCATTTCCGGACAGCCACTTCAGACAGATACCCTGCGCCTTATCAAAGGTGTCGGGAATTATATACCGGATTGGATCATTCCCTACGGAGACGTTCCCATCTCCCTTGACATTTTCCCCCTGGAGTACCTGGAAACCGACTCCTCAGATAATGTGTGGACCGATACCCTGATGAATCACTGGCTGAAAGCGGATGAAAACGGGTTTGCTGCTTATCCTCAGGGACTTTCACTAAGCCATCCCTGGTTTCAGACACTTAACGTTTCCACCGAAATCAGTTCTGTGGTTGCTGGCATTACTTTGGTAGATACCCTTTTCGACCTGACTTCTGCCGGGGCGGAGATGGATTCCCTTCAGGCCCTTTATCTGGATTTTGAGTCGCCTGGTGTAAGTTATACGATTACCTGTCCTGCCGGCACAGACACAACCCGGCTCCCGGCAGTATACGATCCCAAATCCAATCGCCTTTTATCGCTTATTCCCGTGGAAAACGGTTACCGTGGTACCATGTCCGGCTATGTTCTCCGGGTCCGTCCCCTGGATGCCCAGGGGCCCAACATCGAAATCACCGTTAACTCCCGGGAAATTCTGCCCGGATCCTACGTTTCAGACGGAGCCCGCTTTTCAGCCATCATTACCGATGATAAAACGGTTCATCCCGATCCTCTTACCTGGGGTGTGTGGCTGGACGGGGAAAAATTGACGGATGGCGCCGTGAAATGGGTCCTCGATCCCTCCGGACGACGCCTGGGACTCAATTTCAGTCCCGATTTTACCCCGGGGAAAACCCACACCCTGGCTGTCCGGGCCATGGATGGCATGGGCAATGAAACCCGTTCGCCGGAGTATGAACTCCTTACAACCGGTTCTGCACAGATTATCGATTACGGCTGTTTTCCCAATCCCTTCGGTGCCCGGACCCAGATTATTTATGAACTCACCTCCCAGTTTGATGAGGTTTTTATCGATATTTACACCCTCTCAGGCCGGCGAATTCTTCGCATCGACCGCTTTAATGCCGAAACTGACCTGCCCCTTAATGATGTGGGTTATCACGAGGTTCCCTGGTATGGCCGGGACAAAGACGATGAATTTGTAGCAAACGGAGTCTACTTTTATCGCATACATGGCATTATTTCCGCCGAACGCTTTTCTGCCCGGGGAAAGGTGGTGAAACTGAAATGATAAAACGATGGGTGTACATACTCCTTTTGAGTACATCTACCCTTTGGGCCGGTAAATACGGGGATGCCTTTATGATTGCCGCCTATCCTGCTGCCGCTATGGGAACAGGACACATCGGGGTGACCCAGTTAACGGGTATACGGGCTGTACCTATAAACCCTGCCGGACTTTCCTACGGTCGCAAGATGGAAACCTACTTCCAGTACAATGCCCTGTTTGGTCTGGGTTTTCAATATGCCCTGGGCTATAAAAACCGTTATGGCGATCACTGGCACTGGTCCATCCTCTGGAACCGGGTAGGTGTAAATGCCATCGAAGAACATCCGGATTTAGGTTCTATGACCACCCTGGAACGGCGGGACTTTGTCCGTACCCAGGCAGGAACCTATCCCACTTTTGACAGCCGGGAGGATCTGATTACCCTCACTCTGGGTCGCCATATCCGCCACCGCATTGATCTGGGCTGGCAATATGACGAGTTTTTTATTGAAAATCCTGTAGGGATCTCCGTAAAGGTATTAAATAAGTCAATTTATGGCGAATCAGCCCGGGGCATTGGTGCCGATGCGGGACTCCGTTTGATTATCCCCGGGAATGAAATTTTTTATATCCGCAACATGGGTGAGATTATCTTCGGTGTAACAGCTCAGAATGTTTACTCCACCGGCATCTACTGGACCACAGGACATGTGGATCAGGCCCGGATGCGCATGCTCTGGGGGTTAGCACTCCATCAACCGGTCCGTTTTCTCTATTCCGATTTGCGCCTTATGGTGCAGAATGTCTGGCTTGATGACCCGGCCTTCCGCTGGGGTGTGGAGTGGGAGATTATGGATGTACTGGCTTTTCGCCTGGGCAAAGACGACCTGAGCATGAATGCCGGTGCCGGTGTGCGCTTCCCCATGGGAAAATATCACCTGATCGTGGATTATGCTTTCCAGGACCATCCCCTGGATGTGGGACATAAGGTTTCACTGACCCTGACCCGGGAGGATGCCGAATGAAAGCGAAACGGTTTGGAATCCTCCTGTTGGGATTGCTGCTGTTATCCACTGTTGGATGTGAGGATGTGGAAGATCCCAATCCGCCACAAAGACCTTTTATGGTGCCCAAATCCCTGCCCTGGGAATATAAAGAAACGGGCATTGATGCCGACGATAAGATGGTGGGTATCTACCTGGAATGGTACCGGAATCCTGATCCGGAGCTGGAAGGCTACATCATTTTCCGGGCGCCGGATACCAGTGAAACAGGTGAACTGGACTTTTTTGCCATAGATACGGTCTATGCCTATTCCCTCAATCCTGCCCTCTCCGATACAGAGTATGTGGATACGGATATTGAATTCGGCACCCTCTACTACTATTATATCCGGGCTTTGGATGTTTCGGAAAACAAAAGCGAACCTTCCGACACTGTCCGCTATAACCTAACACCCTCTCCCGGGGATTGTAAGCCGAATCTTTCGGAAAAAGCATCGGTGAAGCCTGAATTCAGCTGGAAATTCTCCAATGACTTTCAATATTCCATCAATTATTATTATATTCGCCTTGAAAATATCACGACCCGTCAAATCGTGTGGTTCTACGGAGTGCCCCGCTTTGATTATACGGGTCAGGGCCAGTCGGTGACCTTTAACACAGATGGTAAAGCCACGGAATCGGTCCTCTCGCCCAATCATACTTACCGCTGGAAAGTCGATGCCATCGGACGCCAGGATCCGGCCGGCTTTGAAATCGAAGGCAGTGAAAGTCCATGGATAACCTTTCAGGTAAAGGAATGAACATGATGAAAAAATTTGGGATCACACTCGTACTCTTCACCCTTTTTACGGGAAGCCTCAGCGCCCAGAATGTGGGGTCTATGACTTCCAGTGGATACAACCTGGGGCGTCAGGAACAGACGGAACTTCTCTATCCCGTAAAAATCTGGGGCGAGGTGGTCCGTCCGGGGATTTATGATGTGCCCCTGACCAGTGATATCATCGGTATTATCTCTTATGCCGGAGGCCCCACCAACATGGCCAGACTCACCAATGTCCGCGTCCTCCGGAATGAACGAACTGCCGAAGGAGAAGATATCCTGGTAAAGGTGGATATCGAAAAATATATCGAGACCGGCGACAAAGAACTTTTACCGGTCATTCGTCCCGGCGATACCATCATGATTCCCCCCAAGTTTATGAAACAAGTGACGGATGTACTGGGAACCTTCAGTGCCATTCTATCTATTGTGAATGTCTTTGCCGTCACCTCCTGGTATTTGTCCAGACCTTAAAAGGAGAGAGGCATGAATTACACCGAAGAACGCCCCTGGGGTATGTTTGAAGTATTACTGGATGAACCCGATTACAAGGTGAAACGGATCACCGTCCTTCCCGGTAAGCGTCTTTCCCTTCAGAGCCACAAACGCCGCAGTGAACACTGGGTCATTACCCGGGGGGATGTGAACGTGGTAAACAATGACGAAGGCAAACCCTACAAAGCCGGCGATCATATCTATATCCCTGCCGGGAACAAACACCGGATCGAAAATACAGGAAACGACAAAGCCGTGTTTATTGAAGTCCAGATCGGGGACTATTTTGGAGAAGACGACATTATCCGGTATGAAGATGATTTTAACCGCGTATAAAAAAAAGGAAGCAGATGAAATACAAAGTAGCCGATATCTCTCTGGCACCTTTTGGCCGAAAAGAGATTGAATTTGCCGAGAAAGAGATGCCCGGACTCATGGCCATCCGGGAAGAATACAGTCACACCAAACCGTTGAAAGGTGCCCGGATTACGGGAAGCCTTCACATGACCATTCAGACGGCAGTCCTCATGGAAACCCTTAAAATCCTGGGGGCTGATGTGCGCTGGGCCAGCTGCAATATTTTTTCCACCCAGGACCATGCCGCAGCCGCCATGGCTGATGCCGGCATTCCCGTCTTTGCCTGGAAAGGGGAGACCCTGGAAGAGTACTGGTGGTGTACCCAGATGGCTCTTCTTCACGGAGATAAAGGGCCGCACCTGATTGTGGACGATGGCGGCGATGCCACCCTTTTTGTCCATGAAGGCGTCAGACTGGAAAAAGCATACGCCGAAACCGGCACCTTGCCGGAAATCACGGCGAAGAATAAAGAACTCCGGATTATGCACAAGCTCATCCTTCAGGAGATGGAAGCCGACCCCAAACGCTGGCATCGTGTGGCGGAAGGTCTCCGGGGTGTAAGTGAAGAAACCACCACTGGTGTCCACCGCCTATATCAGTTCATGGAGCAGGGCAAACTTCTTTTCCCCGCTATCAATGTGAATGATTCCGTCACCAAATCCAAGTTTGACAACCTCTATGGTTGCCGCGAATCCCTGGCTGACGGCATCAAACGGGCTACCGATATCATGGTGGCCGGTAAAACCGTCATGATCTGCGGATACGGTGATGTGGGTAAAGGCTGCGCCCAATCAATGAAAAGCTTCGGCTCCCGGGTGATTATATCGGAAATTGATCCCATTTGTGCCCTCCAGGCTGCCATGGAAGGCTACGAAATCAAAACGGTCGAAGAGGCTATTCGGGAAGATGCCCCGGACATTTTTGTAACAGCCACCGGCAATTGCGACGTGATTACCGCCGATCACATGGCCGCCATGAAGGATATGGCCATTGTGTGCAATATTGGTCATTTTGATAATGAAATTCAGGTGGATGCTGTTTTGGATCGTCCCGATACCCAAAAAATTCATGTCAAACCTCAGGTGGATCAGATCCGTTTTAACGACGGTCACTCCATCATTCTCCTGTCTGAAGGCCGGCTGGTAAACCTGGGCAATGCCACGGGACACCCATCCTTTGTCATGAGCAATTCCTTCAGTAATCAGGTTTTGGCCCAGATCGAACTCTGGTCCAATGACCATGAGAAAAAAGTCTACCGTCTGCCGAAGGTTCTGGATGAAAAAGTCGCCCGGCTCCATCTGAAAAAGCTGGGTGTAAAACTCACAAAACTCACGGAAAAACAGGCGGAATATATCGGCACGCCGGTCGAAGGTCCGTATAAGCCCGATCATTATCGGTATTAATCCATTTAAAAGCGGGATATTTCAATGCTCAGGCGTTTCAGCCCCCGAAACCCCAACAAGAGGGAAAAGCTTTTGTCGTGTCAGGTTTTTATCCTGATTCTCTGTGTCGTCATCGCCGGTATTTTTCTTTTACGTATTCCTGCCAAAGAAGCCAACACTCTGGCTCCGGACACCCTGATGACCCTTCACATTCCCCGGGGAGCACCCTTTACACAGATCGCCGATTCCCTGATTCAACGGGGACTTATTGAATCCCGGCGCCGTTTTTACTGGAGTGCGCGCCTGAAAGGGAAAACCGATAAACTCCAGGCCGGCAATTACCGGGTCCCGGGTGGTCTTTGTTATGGGGAGCTGGTGAATTTCCTCTCGGTGGCCCAACCGCTCCAGATCCGGGTGACAATCCCTGAAGGGCTGGAATTTGAAGAGACAGCCGCACTTCTCAGCGAATATTTTCCCTTTTCAGCAGAAGATTTTGCAGCCTATAAAGACAGCGTCCATCTTTTTCATCTTCCCTTTA
>LDZU01004913.1_pt1 | contig 22111 bp, 17 predicted proteins | sample 615531 | NCBI WGS metagenome assembly LDZU01 (sample SAMN03408293, study PRJNA278302) | terrestrial metagenome | isolation source: oil reservoir sample SB2 | place: USA: Alaska, North Slope, Schrader Bluff formation | collected 2011-09 | reverse complement strand
GCAAAGACGACCTGGTCGATTTCCTCATCACGGATCAGGTTTTCTAATTCGGATTCGGGATAAATCGGGATGCCTTTAGGATATAGTCCACCCGCAAGTTCTGCAGGATACTTACGCCCTTCAATATTGGGGATTTGTGTCGCAGTGAAGGCGACAACCTCATAGTCTTCATTGTCTCGATAAAAAGTATTGAAGTTATGAAAATCTCGCCCTGCAGCGCCCATAATGATGGTTCGAATTTTTGCCATTTTGAAAATTTTCTCCTTTTTTTAGATAGTTTGGTCAACAAATGATTAAAATAATCACATTACACTTGGGGCTTTGATCCCCAATAAGTCCAGGCTGGTTGCAATAACCTGTTGTGCCGCTGCCACTAATCGCAAGCGATAAGCTCTAACCTCCGGTTCAACATTGAGCACCTGGCAGGTGTTGTAAAAGTCATTAAATCCCTTTGCCAGGTCAAAAGCAAGGTTAGCAACGCCTAACGGACGCAACTCTTCCGCAGCTTTCAGAACTTCCTGCGGCAGCCGTGTGAGCAGCTCAATTAAGTCTACCTCAGCTTTGACAAGCTCAGAAGGGAAACTCGCATACCCGGGCAATCTTCCGCCAGCCTTACGTAAAATGCTCTCTGCACGTACGTGGGCATATTGAATGTAAGGGGCAGCCTGACCGTTGAAATCCAACGCCGCATCCCAATCAAAGGTGACGATCTTGGTATTATCCCTTGAGAGCATGGTGTATTTTAACGCGCCCAGCGCAACTGCTTCGGCAATATCATTCTTGGCTGTTTCAGACACTTCAGGGTTTTTCTGTTCAACAATTTCCTTTGCCCGACGGGTGGCTTCTGCCATCAAGTCGTCAAACAAGACCACGGTACCCTCTCGGGATGCCATGGTGACATTTCCTGGCAGATTAACAAGCTCATAAGCCAGGTGATACAGCTTGTCTGCCCAATCGTATCCAAGAATCTCCAGGGTTTTGAAGATCTGTTTCATATACAATGACTGCCGTACATCAATTACGTAAATGGACTGATCCAGGTCATATTCTTCAAATTTATTAATCGCCAGAGGCAAATCTTTGGTCGCATAAAGGGATGAGCCATCCGAGCGAAGCAGGACCAACACACGGTATTCATCCTCCGTGCCGGCATAATCATCAAGGTTGATGATCACAGGTTCCTCGGGACGCAAATCCTGAGCCAATCCTTTCTTAACCATTTCCTCAACCAGCTTAACCCCGGGTTCTTCAACCTCACTCTCAAAATAAATGCGGTCAAAGCTTTCTCCGAGTTGATCATAAATCTGCTCAAAGCCTTCCAGCGACCACTGACGCGTCTTCTTCCATAAAGCGACGACCTCTGGTTCTTTTGCATTCCAGCGTGCATACAACTCTCGCACCTCGGCTTCGTTTTCCGGATCCTGGTACAGGCGATCTGCCTCAGCATAAATATCATTCATCCAGTGGGTTTTGTTTTCACCAGGTTCTTCACCACGGTGATTCTCAAGATAATTCCACATCCATTTGACCACGTGCAGACCAATATCACCCAGGTAATTGGCGCGAATAACCTCATAACCTGCAAATTCCAACAGCCGGCAGACGCTGCCTCCCAGGATTACATTTCGCAGGTGACCGACATGAAATGATTTGTGAGTGTTGGGCTGTGAATACTCGACCATCACCCTTTTGCCGAGGTTTTCGCCCTTACCGTAATCCATCCCCTCTTCCAGCACAATATCCACCACGCGCTGGGCATATTTTGAAGTTGAAAAATACAGGTTCAAATACCCGTTAACCGCGTCAATGTGAGAAAATTCTTCCAACTCACCCAAATCATCTTTGATACCCTGTGCCAGCTGCTGAGCTCGCTGGGGGACGATCACTTTTTTCCCTGAACGGGCTTCACTGGCAGCAATCGGGAACAAAGGAATAGCTAAACCCCACTCGCCGCTGAATGGAATTTGACGAAACTCAAGCTGGGGTTCGCCAATCCCTTCCTTTTTCAAATAATCTTTAATTCGATTTTCAAGTTTATTTTTTTCTTTTTCAAACATTGATTCTCTATTTTCTCAGCTATTTTACCAGAAGCTATTATAACATCTGATTTAACCGATGATAAAGCGATCGATTTCTCTATTATTTCATTGAGATTGAAAAACGCAAAGCGGGAGCAGAGTTTGCTCCCGCTGTTGAGTTAGCGTATTAATACCGAAAAAATCGGTAAGTCATTACTCCATGCTGTTCAAACGCTGCATCAGACGGCTTTTTTGTCGCGCGGCCTTATTCTTATGGATAACGCCCTTTGCGGCAGCTTTATCTAATGCTTTGGTTGCAGCCTCTGCTGCCGTGCGTGCTTGTTCAACTTCGCCGCTTTCAATTGCTACTCTCGCGTTACGGAGTGCAGATCTAAAATTGCCGCGAACAACACGATTTCGGGTGCGTCGTTTAAGGTTTTGCCGGTTGCGCTTGATTTGCGATTTAATATTTGCCAAGGTCTTTCCTCCATCAAGTACTGGATAATCTTACTATAAACACGAAAAACTATTCTACCTGACAGGTTTTGATTTGTCCAGTAGATTTTCCGTAATTTCCATGTGTTTAGAGAACCAATTGTACCTGACTTTGAACTTAAAAAATCACATTTACTTTCAAAATGCCCCTTATGCCTTTAATTCAACCTGGAAACTTTCAATATACGATTTAATCTCAGGAATTCCGGTAAGTTTTTCATAGAAGAAATTGTTTACCCCGTTGATCACTTCATCACGGGCAGCTTCGGCTTCAACGCTTAAATTTGTATACGCCTCTTGATCTTTTATGGCGTCCCTGAATTTCAAAATCCTGGAAACAATCTCCGCTTCACGTGCATCCTCCATCACACGAATAACCTCAAACATCAAATTTTCCGCCTGGTTGATCAACTGTTCTTTCTTGAAATCAGATTTGGATTGGATGGCATCATCCACCGTCCTGATAAGCGACCAGACCTGGTACAACATGGATGCCGGTTCATCAAAAAGTTCCCGCAAGTAGACCGCCTCCTCGTAACGCCCTGTCAAACGGAAAATGTTATACATTCGTTTTGCAGCTTTCCCATAGTTGATGTTTTTTGTAACGTATTTTTTAACTTCGCCTTCAAGTGCTTTTACGTACTCATCCAGGGCGTCTGCGTTCACATGCTGTGAGAGTTTAGAAAATATCGGCACAGACTCTGCTTGCAGGTACACCTCCTGGAAATAAGGATCGAGGTAACCATCCAGAGGTGTGATCGACCCATCCGGCGCTTCCCATGTGACATCCAACATATTGCTGGCATTTGCCAGGGTGCCTTCAATTGGGTCCGCCACCACCCAATCCAGCTTACACCAACCGGGATCCTGGGCAGCTTCTTCCCACTTCACAATGATTTCTTTTCCATCAGGTGAGAACCCGACCTTCTCGCCATCCTCAATTTCATCTGGAGACCAGGAAATTGGGCTTCCTGCCGGAAATGTTCGGATTCCTTTTACAAAATCCATCGGGAAGGATCCCATTTTGACCTCAATTAATTGGTAGTCGGGCCCTTTCACCGTAGCAAGTGCCTTTTCACGCATAATTTCAGCAAGGATCAGGCAAGCCTCTCGTTTGGTGTCTGCAATAATATTAACCCGCTCAAAATAATCAGCATCACCGGGATATTTCTGAAACTTCGATTGTGCTGAAGAGCCCGACAATGCCAGAGCCGTCTCCACCTTTCCGGGTGTATCGGTGAATTCAATCAATTTACCGATATGTCGGAAATAATCCAGCCGCTTCGGGTCGAAATCCAACATGGTAAGATTCTGCCCAAAAACCCCTGTTCGCTCGTCAAACTTGATCTGATCCCACGCGCCTTCTTCACCCTCAATGGATGCCAACCATTCCTTGGCTTCATCAATATTTAATTCAACATTCAGCCGCTTTGCGGCTTCAATCACACGCTCAATATCTGTAAAAGAATACTGTTTACTCATTTATTTGCCTCAATTATTCGATGTTTTATTCAGAATACATTAATATGACCATTCTTGTCAAGTTTTTAGCCCACACTTAGAAATTATTCGTTTCCACAATGTAAGCCTGACCACTCACCAAGTACCAATTACCGCTCACCACTCACCAATTCCTACACAAAACCAACACATTAACCGTATAATAAGAGTCCAGGTCGGCCGGATGGACGCGGGCAAATTGGTGCCCGAGGAAAGTCCGCACACCATAGGGCAGCATGCCGGGTAACCCCCGGAAGGGTGCAAACTCTTGGACCAGGGCCACAGAAAGCATACCGCTCACCTACAAAGGTGAGTAAGGGTGAAAAGGTGGTGTAAGAGACCACCGGCGGGTGCAGTAATGCATTCGGACAGGCAACCCCCATGCGGTGCAAGGTCAAGCAGGAGAGAAGTCCTTTGGACGGGAGCGGCCCGTTTCCCAATCATCTCCGGGTAGACTGCTGGAGCTGACGGGTAACCGTCAGCCAAGATAGATGTCCATCCAGGCGGTATCTCCGCCAGACAGAATGCGGCTTACAGGCTGACCTGGATATCTCTTGATTTCCATCCCTATAATTTTATATAATTAAGTATGCCAGAAACAATTTATACTGTTGGGCACAGCAACCTCAGTTTCATGAGGTTCATAAATCTGATCCAGGCGAGTAACATCAATCACATCATCGACATCCGCAGTATCCCTTACAGCCGCAGAGCACCCTGGAGCAATAAATCGCGCCTGGCTGAGATGCTCAAGCCTTTTCGAATACGATATACCTATTTGGGGCACAGGCTTGGGGGAGAGAAGAGGAGCATCGAACACCACGCCAAGCAGCAGGGGGTCACGTCGCAAGAAATATATGATGAAGCCATTCAAGTGCTCCTGCAGCTCTCACTCAGGGAAAACCTGTCTTTATTGTGCGCTGAGGGCGACCCTGCAAATTGTCACCGCCAACACATTATCGCCCAAACATTAATTGATTCCGGTGCCAAAGTGATCCACATTCTAAAAGATGGCTCGCTTAAAGAAGCCTGGAAAGAAGACCCAACCGTCAATCAGCCCCAGTTGTTTTAAGGCAGTCCTATTTCCCTTCCCTTCAGGGAGGGGGTAGGTCATTTTTTCTTGTCGGACAAATTGAATTCAAGAGCCCCCATATCATCCTCACGTATTTATCTGCAATTGGATTACCTTATTAGCCCAAAACCTGCTCATCTTATGGGTATAATGGAAGCATCCAATAACAAGAGGTGATCATGACAGACAAATCGCTATTTTCAAAAAAACTCATCCAGGAAATTAAGTCAGCAAATGAAGCGAAAATAATCCAGAAAGTGAAGGTTGGAAAAAAAAGCAAAAAGAATGAGCTGGTTTTCTTCATCAAACCTGAACTTCTTGAAATTGAATATGATCAGAAAATCCTCAACAGCCTTAAATTAATCTCGGAGAAATTTGATGACTTTAATGTAAAAATCCACGGTGCCGCCATCGTGCCGGGTGCCACATTGGACCAATATGGCATCATGAACCGGCATTACGGCTTCATCAACCAGCTTTCAAGATTAGCATCTTCGATGGTCGATGGAAAAACTAGCCAGCGCATTTTTGAATCTTTGGGGATAAAAGAAACTGAAGATTATAAAATCCTGGGAGGTCATGAGTTCCTTGCGCACTTCAACACAGATATCGATACACTTTCGGATATCTGGTTTGCACAAACAGCAAATAAATTACGAAGCGGCTTTTATTTTATTGCGGATACTTTCCAGGATCAGCCCATCATCCTGGTGAACGGCTTTCACCCATCCCAATTGCTCCACTTCACTCGTGAAGATCACCGCATATTGCTGCTGCTGATCCACACCGATGCCGACTGGTATGATCTTAAATTTGAATTGGTCGGCGACACCTTCCCCGAAAAAGCCAAAGCCCATTCAATCCGCGGCGCTTTATACAAGGACCCAGCGCGTTACGGACAGTTGGAAGTAGGCATCAACACCAACGGCGTTCACCTCTCAGCCGGTCCCTTTGAGGCTGCTTACGAGGTGGTAAATTTCTTCGGTCCGCTGATTGACCTGAACCCTGAAAAAACACCGCCCCTTGCAATTGCCAGGGCTGTTGAAATGGGTTTTTCTCAAACCCAGGCTTTTTCTTTTTTGGATAACCCGGTGTTTGGAGAAAGTGATCTGTTTTCAAAAACCGAAAACATGAACACAGAAGAGGCGATTGCGCTTGCCAAAGAACATTTTGAATAAATTTTTGTACAACAAAGACACATATCTTGGAGAATGATGAAACCTATCGAAGAAACCCACTTATACCGGGAAATCCATCAACAACCCGCCCTGATCCGGGAGCTTGTCAGTGTTCCACAGGAACCAATCAAGGCATTAGCAAAACAAATCAAAGACCGGGGGATCAAGCATGTTTTTATCGCTGCACGAGGTACAAGCGATAATGCTGGACGCTATGCAAAATATCTCCTTGGGGCGCACAATCGGATGGTTGTCAGCCTGGCTGCACCCAGCCTGTTCACCATTTATCGTCAGCCGCCAGAGCTCACAAACACCCTTGTTCTGGGGATCAGTCAGAGTGGAAAAAGCCCGGATATCGTATCTGTGCTTAAAGAAGGCCAGAATCAGGGTGCTTTAACGGCGGCTATCACCAATTACCCGGAATCAGACCTTGGGAAGGCAGCAAATATTGTTTTGGATTTGCAGGCTGGGCAAGAACTATCCCTTGCAGCAACAAAAACCTATACATCGCAGCTAACCACCCTTGCCATTCTTTCAGCAGCCCTGGACGATGAAGCTCAAACACAGGAAGACCTCAAAATGCTTCCAGACAAAATCGATTTGATTTTTGAAAATGAAGCAGCGATTGATGATTTAGCCGAACGCTATCGCTACATGACCCATTGCGTCACCATTGGTCGCGGCTTTAATTATGCTTCAGCTTTTGAGTTTTCCTTGAAATTAAAGGAGCTCACTTACACCATTGCCGAGCCCTATTCCAGTGCCGATTTCCTTCACGGACCGGTTGCATTGATGGATCGGGGTTTTCCTGCCTTTGTGATTGCCCCAGAAGGCAAAATGAACGCTGAAATGAAAATGATGGTTGAAAAAGTTCAGAACCGATTAGCCGAAGTCATTCTGATCAGCAATCAGCCTGATTTATTAAAAATGGTAGATCACTCCATACGGCTGCCAGCAGGGATCCCTGAATGGCTCTCCCCCATCCTTGCAATCCTCCCGGCACAGATGTTTGCCATGTACCTGGCGCATACCCGCGGTTTTGATGTGGATAACCCGCGCGGCTTAAATAAGGTCACTGAAACCTGGTAAATAAAAAAAGCCGACGCAATTTCAAGCATCGGCTTTTTTCCAGTTAATCCTCAAACATTAAACATCATGAACGATCAATTCGTTTAAACTGCGCTTCGGAACGTGATGCACAGCTTCCGAGTCACGGTAATACTTCGCTGAGCCATCTGCCCCGATTGGTTCAGTCACTACCGTTTCGACCGGTTTCCCCAACGCAAGGACAAGCAAAATTCGGTAGCGCTTCGGAATCCCCAGGGATTGATGCAAAGCCTCTCGTTGTACAGAAGCAATCATGCAACTCCCCAGCCCTTTTTCTGTTGCACCTAATTTCATACTCTGGGCAGCGATTCCATGATCGACCGCAAAGTTCAGCTGGATATCTGTATCACCTAAAATAATGATGTACGCCGCTGGACGTTCCCCTTCTTCCGGCCCATCCCAATCTTTTAAAGAACCAGCCCAGCCAAGGTGTTGAAAAATCTTCTGATTCATCTCCGGGGTGTTACTCAACCAGAATTTTAAAGGCTGTATATTATTGCCTGTTGGTGAATACTGCGCTAATTGCACCAGATGGTGTAAAATCTCACCACCCACCAGGTAAGATTCATCAAACCGGCGGTAACTGCGGCTATTTATAACGAGTTCTTTGAGGTCCATTTATTACTCCTTATCCTGAAATAATTTCACTTCTGTAATGATCTTTTAATCGGGATGATTCACCATACCACCCTTAACTTGCCAATGGGTATGTGTTTGCACAAAATGCTCATCAAACATGGATAGATCCGTGGATGTAATGATTGCCTGGTCACACTCTGAAAGCGATGCCAGCAGGTCCAAGCGACGTCGTGTATCTAATTCCGACATGATCTCGTCCAGAAGCAGCACCGGCCACTCACCTGTGCGCTGGTGCAGCCAGTTTACTTCAGCCAGTTTAAGCGCCAGTAATGTCGTGCGACTCTGCCCCCGGGAACCGTAATCCCCCAGGTCAACCTGGTTGCTTAAAAAGCGTACTTCATCGCGATGCGGTCCAATCGTGGTGACCCCTCTGGCAATTTCTTCTCGCTGCAATTTCTTCAAAGCAGCAAGCATGCCCTGCTCAATTTCTTCAGTGTCAATACCCGATCGGTCGGCAACGGTCGAAATCGTCAGCGACATTTGGCCCTCAGGAACAGAAAGCGGGTCATAAGCGGGTTGGTAATCCAAACGCAGGACTTCTCTACCATCTGTCAGGGCATAGTGAAGACGTTTAGCTTCTTCTTCTATCTCCCTGATCGCACGAATTCGCGCCTTGATGATGAAAGCACCGTGGCGTGCTAACATCCCATCCCATACTGCCAACTGGTTCGGGTCACCACCTCTTTCAGCAAGCTGTTTCAACAATGCGTTGCGTTGTGTTAGGGTCTGGTTGTAATCACTTAAATGGTTTACATAATGCGTAGAAACCTGCGATATGCTCATATCCAGGTACCTGCGCCGCTCGGATGGTCCCTCTTCAATAATTCTCGCCATTTGGGGAAGAAAGATCACTGCGTTGAACCGTCCGACAATTTCATTCATCCTGTGCTTAACGCCGTCCAGAAGCACTTCTTTACGAAACCGGGTGCTGCCGTTATAACCATTGGGCTCACGGATCAGCCGTACTTCCAGCCTATGGTTACCATCTTTACGGGTGAACTCGCCGACAATTCTGCCGACAGTCAGATGGCTTTCTGGCAGTGTAAAGTTGATCAGTTGGCGATCAGAACTGGCATGAAATGAGGTAAAGGTTGAAAGATAATAAATCGCCTCTAATAAAGTGGTTTTCCCCTGAGCGTTTCCGCCCACTAACAACAATATTTCCCGGGGGATATCCAGATCCAACCGGGAAAATGTTCGAAAATTAGTCAGAGAAAGACGATTTAAATGCATTTTTGACTAGATCGTATCCAAATCTTCTTGCTCAGGCTTCCAAATTTCTTCAGCGCGGTCCGTATACAACACGCCGTTGATGTGATCGATCTCGTGCTGAAAAATGCGCGCAAGCCATCCCTGCGCTCTTATCTTAACCGGTTTGCCGTGAATGTTTTGCCCACGAACAGTGACCGCGAGTGAGCGATCCACATTCCCCACAACGCCCGGCACAGAAAGGCATCCTTCAATACCGGGTACTTTGTCATTGGATTCTTTAATAATTTCAGGATTGATCATTACATACAATTGGTTTGGGACGGTTTCATCCTCTTCGTCACCAAACTCAATGACGATAATCCGTTTTGAAATACCAATTTGTGGGGCTGCCAAACCCACCCCGGGTGCTTCGCGCATGGTGTCCACCATGTCATCAATTAATTTTGCCAGATCCTCATCAAAAATCTCTACGGGTTCTGCTTCCTGGCGTAAAACTTCTTCTGGAAATGTTGTAATTTTTCGTATTGTCATTGTTTTTCTCCAAAACAAATTTTACCTGCTTGCAACTGAAAATGGAAATTTATACCATCAAATCCAATTCGAAATCAGAGAATCCTATTTATCATCCTGCCGGGTCTTCCGGTGATAGCTGGCAATCCATTCTGAAACCCGCTCACGCTCCGAATCAACCTCGAATTGGCGAATTTTGTCAAGACGCTCACCCATACGATAAAATATATCCTGCTGGACTTCGGAGGGATTGTACACATAGTCAAAGGTCAATCGTGTATTGCCAACAGAAATATAAACCGTCCCAAAGTTCAGCAAAAAGCCCCAAAATCCAAGCCGCTCATACTCAATGCTGAGCACATTTTCTAAGGGCGCCGAACGCCGTCGTTCCTTACCAAGGGGTTTGCGATCAATATCCAAAATTTGGTCAAAGGTAATTCTAAAAATATCATTGCGCCAATCTGCATATTGATACAGTATCCAAATAAAGAATACAAACATGGCAAGCAATAGGATGACCAGGGTACTGGTAATTGGGAGAAAGGATAAAACCCCACCTAACCTGGCAGCAACAAGTCCAATTGTCATCAGCATAAGAAGCGAGGGAATCCAAATCGCTTTCAGCAGCAAAAACCAGTGTTTTCTATAGGTGATATCGCCGCTTTCCTCATAACGCAATCTTAAAAAGTCGGAAAATAACCAGGCGAAGAAACCGCGTTCTTTTGTCGCTTCAGAAACCAGCCGTTCTTCTCTTTCACGCCTTTCAAGTTTATTGGGTTTTGTGTCCTCATCATGGCGCCAGGGTAAATTTATTTTTTCATGCAGCTTTTCAGCCATGATTTGTGATTCCTGGCGGCGGTCAAAGGACTCAGCACGGTGCCAGTAAGCTTCAATCATGCTGCCAATGGCATTCGCATGGGCTAAATCTCGCAGACGAATCGTGCCGACATAAGTTTGAACCACGACATCCGCAAAACCAAAAACGCTCCCAATTCTTGACCTGTTAAGACCAACTGACATGATTGTCCGTAAAGGCGCTTCCTGGCGGCTCTCATAAATAAAAGCAACTTTTTCTATCCAAACGACCCGCTTATTGGTCACAATGAAATAATCATTCCGCCAATCAAAAAATGCCCAAATCCCCCATGCAATGCTTAAAAATACAGAAAAACCTAAAATGATCCAGCCCAAAATTCTTTCAGGGAACCAGCGGTACTGGAAAAGAAGCCCGGCAATCGTTCCTGCGAACAAAAGGATAAGCGGTGACACCATTTTTTGCCACAGCTTTGCCTTGTGTCTGCGTGTGAACACATGCACATATTCATCATCTTGCAGCCAGGGCAAGGGTACCTGCGTTGATAAATGCCGGCTGCGAATTAACACATCGAGCTTGTCTAAAAGACCTGGATACTCATCCTGAAGATAAACAAAATGGTCAATATCCAACCTCAAAAGAGTCGCCTCTCCCACAGCCGAAGCACTGTAATAACGAGGGTCATCAAATAATAAAGCTTCTTCGCCAAACAAATCCCCCTTTCCCAGTTTGGCAAAGAAGTCGGTTTCCGGATCATCATAGAGCCTGAGCCGAACATTTCCTTCATACAGGATATACATCGCTTGTGCAGGGTCATCAAAATCAAAAATCACCTGCCCGTTCTTATGATGTTCAACTTGAAACAGCCCCGCCCATCGGCTTATATCCAGTTCACCAAGGTGACTGAATAAGGGTACATGTTCAAGGATGTCCATAATATCGCGAGGTTCAATTTCCATACCCCAAGTATAAAACAAGTTAAGCATTTAATAAACGGTAGAGAAAAATTGGTGAATCAACCAGAGAAGCGAATTTTGTTTATAATTGATCTTGTCCGTTCGTTGTTTTAACCATATAAATATGATAAAATATATCCATAAATCATCCCGAGAATAGTCGTGCCTTCATGAAGTGCAAAAATTGCCAATCGGAACTCGGTCATTTTGACCACATCTGTAAAATCTGCGGTACGCCCGTACCTGTAAACCCAGCGCTGGAAGACCTATATTTTTCCCGTTTAGCAGCAAATGCACCCGCTGCATTCGTCCAAAAGATGCGCTCAGCCTCTTATATCTCAAAAGAGCGCCGCAATGTCACTGCGCTGATGTTTTCCGTTGCAAATGTCGACGACTTTACTGAAACCATACCTGAAGAGGAACGCACATTCGTATTAAACAAAGCCCTCGATCGCTTTTCAAAGATCATATTTGAGTTTGAAGGTACCATCGCAAAATTATGGGAGAATACTGTTTTAGCCTTTTTTGGTGCCCCCATCAGTCACGAAGATGACCCCCTCCGGGCAGTCCATGCGGCTGATTCAATTTTGAAAGAAATAAAGAAAATCAGCCAGGACATCGAGGCTTCTCATGGGATTCCCCTGCAGCTGCACGTTGTCCTGAACACGGGCCCTATCATTCTTGGCGAAGTCAAATCTAACTTGAAATTCGATTTTCAGTCGGTTAATGAAACCCTGGAGTGCCTGGATTGGGCTATCAATGCAGATATTCCTCGCTGCCAGGCGCTCTTGTTTGATGACACTTATTTCTTCTTGAAACCCTTTGTGCAGTGCACTCCACTGGACGAAATTCTGTGCAACAACGGTAAAGACGCCATCCATCTCTGGAAGTTAGATCAAATTACCACTCTCCCAAATAGCCCTCACAAGTTAAGCTCACAACAGCAAACACCAATGATCGGGCGAAAAAGAGAATTGGACTTGTTGTTGGAACTCAGCGAAACCGTTCTTGCAGGTCTGGGTCGGGTAGGCTTGATCCTTGGTGACCCGGGGATCGGCAAATCAAGATTGATCCTTGAATGGAAACGAGCATCGAAATCCCTCATCCAACCCCACCCTATCCGCTGGATTGAAGCCCATGCGCTGTCCTTTGGAAGAGAATTGGCATTCCACCTTTTGAAAAACCTTGTTCGCCAAGCGCTCGATCTTTCAGAAACTGCACAAAAACAGGAGATTAAAAATGCCATTCAATTCAACCTGGAAGTTCAGGATGACAGAGATACGGTTTCCACCTCACAATATTTAATTCACCTTTTAGGTATTCCTTTGTCTCCGGAAGAAGAAACCCACATCCACAGTCTGAATACCTCTGAATTGCATTCCCAATACCTCAACAGCATTCGCACCATGTTTCAAAGGCTGGCGGCACAGCAGCCGCTGGTGCTCATCCTAGAGGACCTTCAATGGGCGGATGCTTCTTCAATCGAATTACTGATCGATATGCTTTCCCTTACATCAACATGTCCAGTTCTGTTTTGCCTGGTCACCAGGGAAGACCGTGATTCTGAAGGATGGCGCCTGGTTAAAGAAGCCAGGGAGCAAAATGGACCTCGTTTAACAGAGATCACCCTGAACAACCTTGATGAGGAAGAAAGTCAATCTCTCGTTAAATCGATCATCAACGCTGATCAAATTCCTGAGACCATCTGTCGTGCTGTATTAGAAAAATCTGAAGGAAATCCATATTTTATTGAAGAGTTGATGCGCATGCTGATCAATGAAAATGTGCTGATTAAACACAATGATCGTTGGATCATTGATACAAAAGTGGACCCGCATAAAATTCCGGACAGCCTACAGGGTTTAATCACGGCTCGCATTGATCGTCTACCTTCAGGTGCCAAGCTCACACTGAGGGTCGCCAGTGTGATTGGACGTACTTTCCAGGAACAGGTACTCGAAGATGTGATTGAGGATGTCGCGCCAAACATCCCATTGATGGCGCAATTAAACACCCTCGAGTCTCTCGGGATGGTGAAAGTTTCCCAGGTTAAACCTGAACTTAACTACCAGTTCCAGCATATCCTTCTGCACGAGGCTGCGTATGACTCAATTTTCGAAGCGGATAAGATTGCCCTGCATCTAAAAGTTGGGATAGCTTTAGAAAACCACTACCCGAACCAGGAAGAACGTTTGGCATCCCAGTTAGCCCACCACTTTTTTGAGGGGCAGCAAACAGAAAAAGCCTTTTACTACCTGGATATTGCCGGTCATGTTTCTATGGATGCCTTTGCAAACGCCGAGGCTGAGAATTTTTTCGGGCAGGCCATCACGCTCACCCGAGACCCAGATCGTTTAGCTCACCTTTATACAGACCTTGGTGAAGCCCTTTCTCAACAATCAAAGCACCGTGAAGCGATCCAGGCGTGGAAAAATGCCACACATTACCACAAAGAATTAGGAGATTCAGATTCCCTTGCGAGAGTCTATGCCAGGTCAGCCCGTTCTGCCTGGTGGGCTTACGACCCAAAACGCAGTTTGGAAATATGCCTGGAAGGTCTGAAAGCTGTTGAAGGCGCCGTCGAAAGCCCGGATATTGCCTACCTGCTTCACGAAACAGGCCGTGCTTACCTGTTCAATAACCAGCCTGCCATGGCACGAGCATTTAGTGAACAAGCGCTTGAAATGGCAAAGCGCCTGGATGCCTTTGACGTTCAGGCAGAATCCCTTGCCACAATTGGCATTTTGCCAAATGTCAAACCAGAACAAGCCATGGCTGCACTTGAAATGGCGGTGAAGATCAGCGAATCACATAATTTGCATGGCCCTGCTTCCCGCGCTTATATCAACCTGGCCGCTGTGATCGACACATTGGGCGAGATCAGGCTTGCTCGTGATTACCGGAAACGAGGGATCCAGCTTGGGAACAGGGCTGGCGGGATTTCTGATGAACAGCGAATTCTGCAATCAATTGCACAAGCATCCCTTTGGCTGGCGGATTTTGATGACGCCAGCAAGCTTATTGAGCAAATGCGCCAGAGCTCCCGTGGACAGGATGCATACCTGAACGAAAACACCCTCAACCAAATCCTCCTCGAGGGGACCCTTGCCCGCTTAAAAGGCCAATTCTCATACGCTGTCGAAATTTTCACTGATCTGATTGACCGCAGCCGCCAAATTAATGATCTTGAAAGGGTGCTCGAGGCTGTCCAGGCATTGGCTGAGGTTATCGTTGAGCCCCATCTATTGGAAGACAAAAAAGGGAACCGATCAGATATTGATATCGCGTTGAGTATGCTCAAAGATTCCATGCTGACAAGCGATGAAGCAAAAATCAATCAAAACGTTGCCTATCATTGTTTGCTCAGTGACATTCAGGCTTTAAAAGGTAATTTTGAACAATCGCAAGCGGCATTGGAAAGGGCAAGTGAAATCTATAAAACACAGCCTGTCATGGGAGATCGCGTCAGGCTGATGATCGCACAGGCAAGGTCTGAAGCAGCACAGAATCATTATCCAAGCGCCCTGGAAAAGTTTTCAGAAGCAGCAGAAATGCTTGAGAAAATGGAAGGCGCCTGGTGGCGCGCACGGGTTTGGCTTGATTTGGGATTAACCTACCTCAGTAGAAATGAGCCTGAAGATGTTGATCAGGCACAGAATTACCTGCGGGAATCACTCGGTGAATTCAAAGAGATGGGTGTGACTTATTACCCGGATGTGATCATTGAAAAATTACGCCAGGTAAAGCATGTCGCAAGGGCACAGGCTATCGAACACCGAAAGGTCACCCAGGAAATGGTTCAGGCTGGCCGCATTCAAAATACATTTATCCCGATTCATTCGCCTGTCATACCAGGTTATGATTTCTCAAGTAAACTCCTGCCTGCAAGAGAGACCTCCGGTGACTTTTACGACTTCATCCACCTCGATGATGGGAAAATCGCCATCGTTGTTGCGGATGTGGGCGATAAAGGCGCAGGCGCTGCGCTCTATATGGCAATGAGCCGCACATTAATCCGTACCTATGCTGGCGAAAGCAAATTGGAACCAAAAGAGGTTCTCCAAAACGTCAACCGCCGCATCCTCAGCGATACCCAGCGCGGGATCTTCCTGACCGTCGTTTTTGGCATCCTTGATCCCGATAAAGGGACATTTAAATATGTCAATGCCGGTCATAATCCACCATTCCTACTCAGGAAAACCGATGACAAAATAGTATTCGATCAGCTTGAAAAAACCGGGACCCTGGTAGGCTTATTTGATGATGTCAAATGGGAAGAAAAAGTGATCAGCATTAAGCCAGGCGAGGTACTTGTTCTGTATACAGACGGCATTCCGGAAGCTCAAAACAAAGCTGGGTTATTCTTTGGAAACGATCGTTTAATGGAAATCCTTACAGAAGAATTCAGCACATCAGCGGAGATTTATCGAAACAATATCCTTGATAGCGTTCAGGGATTTATTGGGAGCGCACCGCGCCTGGATGACATCACCCTGATTGTCCTCTCAAAACTAAATGACGAAGACCCGGCATAAGTCACTTAACTAAATTTGCGTTAAGTAAAAAGAGGTGCCAATTATCGGCACCTCACTTGTGTTTCAATTATCATGCTGCATCGTTTTATTGACGGTTACCCATCCACATCAACGGTCTCTATCTTTGAAACTTTCATTGTTTCTTTCTTGCTGAAGGAAAGCGCATCATCGACAATGTCGACCATGACGGTATCACCCCGAACAAATTCACCGGAAAGCAAGCTGATCGAGAGCGGGCTTTCAACATGCTTTTGCAAAGCACGTTTAAGAGGTCTTGCACCGAAGGCAGGATCATAACCCTTCTCTGCCAGCCATGTTCTGGCTTCATCCGTTATTTCAACGTACAGCCCATGTTCTGATAATCGGCTCTGGATGTCCTTCATTTGAAGATCAACAATTTCAAGCATATCCTCTCTTGACAGCGGTGAGAACAAAATGATTTCGTCAATTCTGTTCAGGAATTCTGGGCGGAATGCGCCTTTCAATGCTTTTTCAATCTTCTCACGGTTGGCTTGATCCCCTTCCGTTTGCGTTCCCAGGAACCCCAATGTGCCGCTTTTGTTCACATATTCCGTACCCAGGTTGCTGGTCATGATCAGAACCGTGTTACGAAAATCAACCATACGGCCTTGTCCATCCGTTAGACGCCCGTCATCCAAAATTTGCAGGAGGGCATTCCAGACCTCGGGATGCGCTTTTTCAATTTCATCAAACAACACCACCCTATACGGCCGCCGTCGAACAGCTTCGGTCAGCTGACCGCCTTCTTCGTATCCCACATATCCGGGAGGGGCACCAAACAAGCGTGAAACAGTGTGCTGTTCTCGGTACTCACTCATGTCGATACGCACCATTGCTTCTTCATCATCAAACATGAATTCAGCCAGGGCTTTGGCAAGCTCTGTTTTTCCAACGCCAGATGGTCCAATGAAGATAAAGGAACCAATGGGGCGCCGTGGGTCCTTCAAACCGCTGCGAGCACGGCGGATGGCATCGGCAACGGCTGCGACAGCTTCTTTTTGCCCGATTAATCGCTCATGGATTCTTTCTTCCATCTGGAGCAATTTGTCTTTTTCATCTTCCATCATCTGCGAAACCGGAATCCCCGTCCACTGATTGATCACTTCGGCAATATCGTTGACGTCAACCACCTCGTCAAGTTTGTGATCCTGTTCCCAGGCATCCCGACCTTTGTTGAATTCTTCTTCAATTCTCAGGCGTTCAGACTTCATATGAGCTGCACGTTCGTAATCTCGTTCAACCCCAGCCTGCTCTTCTTCTTTTAACAAGCGGTCAATTTCCGACTTCAGATCTTTGAGTTCATCAGGCAAAGAGTACAAAGCCACCCGCAGTTTAGCCGCGGCTTCATCGATCAGGTCAATCGCTTTGTCCGGTAAGCGTCGATCTGTCACATAACGTGACGATAGTTTTGCTGCTTCTACTAAAGCCGCATCAGAAAAAGTCACCTTGTGATGGGCTTCGTACCGGTCGCGTAAACCTCGCAGCATGTCAATGGTGTCGTCAACAGACGGCTCCTCAACATATACCGGGGCGAAACGCCGTTCCAGGGCAGCATCCTTCTCAATATACTTATGATATTCATCCAGCGTCGTTGCACCAACACATTGTAATTCGCCGCGTGCCAGGGCAGGCTTAAGCATGCTTGAAGCATCCATCGCGCCCTGTGCTGCACCAGCACCCACAACAGTGTGAAGCTCATCAATAAACAGGATGATCTCACCCTCCGAACGTTGGATTTCTTCAATAGCAGCCTTCAAACGCTCCTCGAATTCACCTCTGAAACGTGATCCGGCGATCATTGCGCCTAAATCGAGGGAAACAACTTTCTTACCCATTAAAATTTCAGGCACATCATTGGTCGCGATCTTCTGGCTCAGACCCTCAACGATTGCCGTCTTTCCAACGCCAGCCTCACCGATCAATACCGGGTTGTTCTTTGTTCTGCGGCATAAGATCTGGATCAAACGCAGGATTTCAACGTCACGACCAATCACAGGATCCAGCTTGCCCTCACGAGCCATGGTCGTCAAATCACGGGAGTATTTTTCAAGGGTGCGGTAACGTGATTCCGCTTTGGGATCCGTCACCTTCTGACCGCCGCGCAATTCATCAATGGCTTCCACTACACGCTGTCGTGTAATGCCCAGGTCTTCTAATAATCGCGCCGCAGGGGTATTCCGCTCGCCCAAAATCGCCAGGAAAATATGCTCCGTTGAGATGTATTCATCCTTCAATCGGTTGGCTTCCTGGTTCGCCTGGTCAATGATCCGCTTAACTCTGGGGGTGATGAAAACCTGGCCTGACCCACCGCCGAAGATGTTTGCTTTAGGGCTGGTGCGAAGGATGTAATCCAGACGTTCCATAAAGTTATCGGGGTCAATTTTCAAGATCTCAAGCAATTGAGAAATCACACCCTGGGGTTGTTCAATCAACGCCAGCAGAATGTGTTCAGTATCAATCTGGTTGTGCCCATATCTTTGGATTATCTCAGCAGCCCGCTGCGCTGCTTCCTGGGCACGTTCTGTAAAACGATCAAATCGCATCATAATTTTTATTGTCCTTGTGAATTCTTCAAATTCTTTTTATATTAGAATATTTGAATTATAGCATTTTAAGGGACAGATTGTAACTATTTTTTATAAGAAATCTATTAAATATTAACAATGTTAAAGAGAAAGATGCAATAATTAAACCAAAATCAGCTTATAAAATCAACATTGCATCGCCAAAAGAAAAGAAACGATATTCCGCTTCCACTGCTTTTTTATAAGTTTCAAGGATTAATTCACGGCCTGCAAAAGCGCTGACAAGCATCAGCAGGGTTGATTTCGGAAGGTGAAAATTCGTGATCATCGCATCCACGATGTTGAATTCGAAACCCGGGAGGATGTACAGATTTGTAGGACCCGAAAAAGGTGAAACAAGCTGCCCATCAGATGCTTTTGCTGCCGCAGTCTCAAGGGTACGAACGCTGGTAGTGCCAACTGCGATAATCCGCCCACCGTTGCGCTTTGTCATTTTGATTTGATCGGCGGTCCTATCATCAAGCTCACACCACTCCGTATGGATCTTATGGCGGCTGGGATCCTTCTCTGTCACCGGGGCAAAGGTGTCCAGGCCAACATGCAGGGTTAAACGCGCAAACTGAAGTCCTTTTTGCTCCAATTTTAACATCAATTCGGGTGTAAAATGCAGTCCTGCTGTTGGTGCAGCTGCCGAACCGGATTCTTTTGCATACACTGTTTGGTAGCGTTCTGGATCATCTAATTTCTTGTGGATATAGGGCGGCAACGGCACATGCCCAACTTTTTCGAGGAAAGGTTCAATGGGTTGGCTGAAGCGAACCATACGCTCAGGGCCTTCCAGCACCTCAACAATTTCCGCCTCAAGCCCATCTTCGATGCTTAATTTTCGCCCAACATTTAAGCCCTTCCCACCGCCTAACGCACGCCATGTTTGCAACCCATGTTTCTTCAATAATAATAATTCCGCTTTTCCCCCACCTGGTTGTTTATGCGCATAAATTCGAGCCGGGATGACACGGGTTTCATTAATCACAAGCAAATCACCCGGATTCAAAAACCGGTCAATATCCCAGAATTTTGTGTGTTCAAGCGCTTGATTTTTGCGGTTTAAGACTAACAAACGGGAATCATGCCGGGGTGTAACCGGTGTTTGTGCAATGCGAGCTTTAGGCAGCTCGTAATCAAAGTCATATGTTCTCATTTTAATGTCCCCCCCTCAAAACAGCTTTTGTTGAGCACTGGCGTCCCGAAAATCGAGGCCAAGATGATCGTAAGCATTGCGTGTTGCCTGACGACCCTGAGATGTCCGCTCTAAGTAACCTAATTGAAGCAAATAAGGTTCAACTACGTCCATGATCGTGTCAGGTTCTTCGCTCACAGAAGCGGCAATTGTATTCAAGCCCACAGGACCGCCATCATATTTTTCAATCACGCATAAGAGCACCCGCCGATCAAGATCATCCAACCCTTGCCCGTCAATGTTGAGCAAGTCCAGGGCAGCCTGGGCGACTTCCCCAGTAATTTTTCCGTTCGCCCGTACCTGGGCATAATCCCGCACCCGCCGCAGCATTCTCAATGCAATGCGTGGTGTACCACGTGCGCGTCTGGCAATTTCAAGCAGCCCATCGCTGCTGGATTCAACTTGAAGTAAGCCAGCGCCGCGTTCAACAATTTCCACCAGGGGATCAATTTGGTAGTAATCCAATCGGTATGTGGCACCAAAACGCGCGCGTAAAGGCGAAGTGACCAGTGCCAGGCGTGTTGTTGCACCCACCACGGTGAAATGCGGCAGCTTCAATCGAATAGACCTTGCCGCCGGTCCTTTTCCAATAACGATATCCAATGAAAAATCTTCCATTGCGGGGTAAAGCACTTCTTCCACAACACGCCCCAGGCGATGAATCTCATCTATGAATAAAATGTCTCCGGCATGCAGGTTGGTCAGGATGGCAGCCAGGTCACCTGCCCGTTCTATTGCCGGGCCGGAAGTCACTTTGATGCTGACACCCATTTCGTTTGCAAGAATGTGTGCAAGGGTGGTCTTTCCCAAACCAGGCGGCCCATAAAACAGCACATGGTCCAGGGCTTCAGAACGCAGCTTTGCTGCTTCAATCAAAATTTTCAGATTTTCTTTGATTTGTTCCTGCCCTATCAGCTCTTCCAGATAACCTGGGCGTAAAGCGCTGTCAAATTGGTCTTCGGGCTTTGGTTTACTATCAATGATGCGATCGTTTTCTTCTGTCATCATAGCCTCGATTATACCCGAAGCTGCATTTTTCTCAGCACAAATATTCGACTTCCACAAAGTCAATTTTTTATAATGCAATTATTTCGGGATATTATCGATTTTCTCCCACTAATAAACCTGAAGTTTACACGGTGACTTCAGAATTTTTATCAGCAAAAGCAATTACCAATATTTTCCAGATAATCCAGCTAAAAATGGTATCATCATAACATTGTGAAAGGAACAAATATGCAAAGAAAACCTATCGAAATTGCACAGTTACAAATTAAGCCGTACTACCTCTTCCATCACCAATGGGCGTTATTGACCTCAGGGGACTATGCTAAGAACGACTTTAACACCATGACTATCAGCTGGGGTGCCCTTGGCACCCTGTGGAGCAAGCCCTTTGCTTTTGTCGCTGTCCGTCATTCCCGCTACACCTATCAATTTATGCAAAAATACGATACCTTCACCCTAACCGCCTTTCCAGATAAATACCACCAGGCATTGAGCTTGTTGGGAAATAAATCCGGCCTCGACGGGGATAAAATTGCAGAGTCAGGGCTGACGCCAGAACCTGCAACCATGGTGGCAGCGCCCACATTTGAAGAAGCAGAAATTGTGATTGAATGCCAAAAAATGTATGCAAATGACCTGAACCCTGCCCACTTTTTAGATGAGGGGATTTATCGCCATTATCCCAATCGGGATTTTCACCGAATTTATTACGGAGAAATTTTATTTGCATCTGGCAGTGATGAATACAGTGCATGATAAACCAAACCCTTACAATCCTCATAAAATAATCAGGGATGCAAACTAAAGACATGGAGAAATGAATGACGGACAAAAAAATTCGAGTGTTAATCGCAAAACCAGGCCTTGACGGACATGATCGCGGCGCAAAGGTGATCGCCCGCGCACTGCGCGATGCCGGCATGGAAGTCATTTATACCGGTCTCCGCCAAACACCGGATATGATCGCAGAAGCCGCCCTGCAAGAGGATGTAGATGTTGTCGGTTTATCCATTCTCTCAGGTGCTCATAATGCTTTGGTCCCCGCAGTGATCAACAAGTTGACCCAAAACGGCCTTGATGATGTAAAAGTTTTCGTTGGCGGCATCATCCCTGAAGATGATATCCCCAACCTTGAAGAAAAGGGCGTCTATGCAGTTTACGGCCCTGGAACAGACACACAAAGGGTCGTTGCTGAGATTAGAGCAGCGGTCACTCCCAAAAGTGAATAATAATGACCCTGATTGACCCCGAAGCAATCCGCATTGGCAATCGGCTTGCCCT